>UOEL01000024.1_pt1 | contig 18309 bp, 18 predicted proteins | sample 1989351 | NCBI WGS metagenome assembly UOEL01 (sample SAMEA4712195, study PRJEB27164) | hydrothermal vent metagenome | biome: marine basaltic hydrothermal vent biome; feature: marine hydrothermal vent; material: mineral | place: Pacific Ocean | collected 2011-06-14/2011-07-23 | depth 1719 m
AACCCAAAGAGATTAAAACAAAAAAAAATGTCTTTGAACAACACTTATTTTCTAGATAATTGGTAATATTATACCGTGATTATTAGAGTGTAGAGCTTTTTTAGGATGATTCTAAAAACTTTCGGATGCTAGTGAGTGACGGTATCCCTGACTATTTAGACGTCGACCAACCATTAGTGATCGAAGAGGTAGAAGTTTTCAACGTAGTTGCCCCAAATGGTGACGGTGTACATGATTTCTTGACCATTACGGGCCTTGATACTCGGCCTAACAATACAATTCAAGTTTATAATCGATGGGGAGTACTAGTATATTCGACCCAAGCTTATAATACCGAAGGCAATTATTTTGACGGAACATCACAGGCAAGGGCAACCACTGGCCAAGGAGATAAGCTGCCTGCTGGTACGTACTTCTATATATTGGGTTATGAAGATTTGAATGGTGAGCATATAACCTTATCAGGCCATCTGTACCTGAATTGAAAATACATATCAATGTTTTACGCCCCTTCTTTGGATGTAAGAGGGGGGCAATTTATAGGGGGGGGGCAAGGTCTTCTAGGCTAGGTTTAGGCTAGGTTGTACAGGTAATCACCAATACTTGCTATTAGCGCTTAGATTTTTATGATTGATTTAGTCCGTAAAAATGGGGTAAAGGTCTTATTTTTGTAAAAATCGTGGTTTGCAATTAGTGCAAGGCTGTTAAAAGAACGAGAATTTGAAATTGGAGGAAGTAATCTTGGTCAACCAATTAGATGAGCAGATTGGCACCATGCCAAAAATGGAAGCCCATAAAAAGGCACTGCTTCATAGGGCTTTCTCGGTCTTTGTGCTGAATGATGAAGGTGAGATCATGTTACAGCAACGTGCTGTCACTAAGTACCATTCTCCTTTATTGTGGACCAATACCTGTTGTAGCCACCAAGGCTTGGGCGAGTCCAATATAGAAGCGGGCAAAAGAAGATTACAAGAAGAAATGGGTTTTGTGACCGAGCTGAAAGAAGTGTTCTCTTTTATTTATAAGGCTTCTCTTGAAAATGGACTAACAGAACATGAGTTTGACCATGTAATGATAGGAAACTTTAACGAAGACCCAACAATCAATATCGATGAGGTCGCTGATTGGAAATGGATGAAACCCAATGACATTAAGAACGATGTTTTAGAGCGACCAAGTGAGTATACGGTTTGGTTCAAGATTATCTTTGAGAAATTTCACGAACATATTTTTGATATTAATCCAAACGTATGAAGGTCAAAGTAAGTAGAAAAGCACATTTTAATGCGGCGCACAGGCTGTATCGGCCCGAATGGAACGATGAGAAGAACAATGCCGTTTTCGGAAAGTGCAACAACCCAAATTTTCACGGACATAATTATGAATTGATCGTCAGTGTTTTTGGTGAGATAAATCAAGAAACGGGTTTTGTGATCGACATGAAAATTTTGAAAGAATTGATTAAAAGTGAAGTTGAAGAAGCCTTGGATCACAAAAACTTGAACGTTGAGGTGCCCGAGCTTAAAAACCTGAATCCGACGGCCGAAAACATAGCCGTTGTCATTTGGAACAAGTTAAGACCGCATATTGATGCATCAAAAGATTTGGAAGTTGTGTTGTATGAAACTCCTCGAAATTTCGTAACCTTTTCAGGCTAAGTTATTCTTTACTATAATAACATTAAATATCTGGTAATGAATCTATATCCCTTAAAATTCGAACCCATATTAAAAGAACGTCTTTGGGGTGGCGCCAAATTAAAGGATGTTCTTGGTAAGCCTATAGAAAATGATATAACGGGCGAAAGTTGGGAACTTTCCACCGTGAAAGGCGATATTTCAATAATCGCTAACGGTGACTTTTCTGGGCGTTCATTTCAAGATTTGATAAACACCCATGCAGAAGAATTATTAGGCAAGAGCGTAGTAGAAAGATTCGGGAAAGATTTTCCTATTCTCATCAAATTTATAGATGCCAAACAAGATCTGTCGATACAATTGCACCCCAATGACGATTTGGCAAAAGAACGTCATGATTCCTTCGGAAAAACAGAAATGTGGTATGTTATGAACGCCGATGAAAATGCGAACTTAATCGTAGGCTTTAATAAAGACATGACCAAAGATGAGTACGCAAAAAGTCTCGAAAACGATACCTTACTTGATTTATTGAATTATGAAGAAGTAAAAGAAGGCGATACTTTTTTTATAAATACAGGAAAAATTCATGCGATAGGGGCAGGTGTCTTGCTTGCCGAGATTCAGCAGACATCTGATATCACCTACCGTGTTTTCGATTTTAACCGAAAGGATAAAAATGGCAACCTTCGCGAGTTGCATACCGAAATGGCTTTCGATGCAATTGATTATACCAAAAAAGATGATTTTAAAGTGGCATATCACCAAGAGGCCAACAAAGTGAATACCATGGTCGATTGTCCATATTTCAGTACGAATTTCATTCATCTTACCGAAGATCTGAAACAAGATGTTTCACAAAGAGATTCGTTTACCATTTATATGTGTGTTCAAGGTAAGGTAACCGTAGAGAATGAATTTGGTTCTGCTCGAATTCAAAAAGGGGAAACCGTGTTGGTTCCGGCAAATTCAGAAATTATTGTTTTAAAATCTTCGGGAGCCAAACTTTTAGAGGTTACCGTCTGATTAGTTATCGGTAAAAGCCTTACTTTTGCAAAAAATAATAATAATACAGATGGCTAATATTAGAGATTTAAAAAAAGATATTAATTATGTTCTTGGCGATATCATAGAAGCTGTTTATGTCGTTGATGCGGCCAATAGCAAACAAGACTCGAAAGAAGGGGCGAAAATCATAGATAGTGCTATCGCTACTTTTGATGATTTGATTGCGAAGGTGAACCAACGAAAGGTAGGGAACCGAAAGGTCCATTTGAAGTCGGTTCGTGAAGAATTACAAACAAAATCAAAGGCTCTAGTTGAACAGTTGAATAAATTAAGCTAAGTACGTTCAAAAATTAATGGTAATAAGAAATCCCGCAAAAGCGGGATTTCTTATTATTTAGAAGTCTTGATATCTTCCAAGTACTTTTGCAAAGATCGGCCGTATTTTGAATCTGCCACCTCGGGTGTCAATGAATTATTGATCGAGTCGAGGTATATTATATTGGCATCGGCCACATCGTTCAAAGCTATATAGGGGGCGATATAAGAATCTTTATTGGTGAGTGCAAAGTTTAAAGCGTAGGCATAGCTACGTCTGATATTTTTATCGCTTAGTTGTTGGATCGAATCGATTTGTAGTGAATCTAGAGGAATCTTAGCACCTATCGAACCCTGTATTATTTCAAGGTTTTCATTATGGAATTTTGTCATGGTCTTTTGATACGCTTCCCATTTTTCATGGGTTTCAGAACCTGTGATTTCGGCCTGGGTATCAAAAGTGTTCCATTGGGTGTTTATGGTGATAGTACCAGGTTCGCCAAAAAAGGCAATACGATCGTTAACGGTGTTGTTGTCCTTTTTTGAGAGGTAGAGATAGAAAACATCAGGACTCTCCAGTTCAGTCTGAAAACTAAAGTTGCCATCGCCATCAACTTGCATCGAATCTATGACCACCAGCACAGAATCAGGTATATGTTGCAAGTACAACGTGCCTTTTTTAAGCCCTTTAACCTTGCCAGTAACCGTCATGGTGTTTTCAGTAATAGAGTTGCCACAAGAAACGATTATTAATAACAGCGTAAAAATAAATAGTGTTTTTTTCATTTATATGGTTTATTGAGGGCAAATATCAGTAATTTTTTTAAACTGTTGTACCGGGTTGTTGAATTCAGGTATATAGAACTCGTCTTGAGTTATTCTTTCACCTACGAATTTCGCACCCTAATTTTGCCGGTTTTTGGTTCAGTAACGATGCTATGGAACCGAAAAATGGCTTCATTATGGCACGACCTGCCCGTCTGGTCAGGCGGGCTCGGTTCCAAACAATAACTCAAGATGAGTTCATATAATAAATATCCAGTAGATCGCACTTCATTCAAAAAATTCTATTCTATTTTTTAAAAATGCGACATCTACTTGTAGTGTGCTAATTTGATCTATCAGGTTGTTGATAATATCCAACCCCTCAAAGTTGACATTTAGTTCATAATGCATTCGCATTAATCTTTCAATTCTATTGATATCTTGGATTTGTATATGCTTTGTTGATTCGATTACGATTATTTCGATTAGCTCAAAGCTGCACAATGAATCAACAAACGATTGTGGAACATCGTAATGGGCGCAAAATTGGTGTACAGAAATTGTTTTCATAATCTATCTTAATTCTGATAATTCGACGAATAGTTCTTTTTCTTTGGAACTTAAATTTGAAGGGGTTTTGATTCTATATGTAATATATAAATCACCATATTGTCCTTCTTTCTTATATACCGGAAGCCCCTTTCCCTTTAACTTTACCTTTGTGTCATTTTGGATTTCTGGCTTTACCTTCAGTTTTACTTTTTTCCCCTCGATTGTATTAACGATCAAATCCCCACCTAAGACCGCCTTATAAAGATCGAGGTCTATGCTTAGATAAAGATCGTTTTTATCACGCTTAAAGTTGGTATTGTTCACAATAATAAAAAATTTCTTGAAACCGACCTGCCTGCCGTAGGAAGGCTATCCCCAAGGCAAGCCATAGGGGTACCAGCCTGCCAGCCGGCAGGCTGGTTTCGCCGGTTTCATCCCGATTATCATCGGGAACCGAAATTTTATATTTTGCCCCACCCAGTCCCGACGCTTCGGGAGCGAAAAGGCAATTCCGACCTCCCCCAAGGGGAGGTGTAATCGGAAACCCTGCCTCCGGCAGGCAGGCCTGCCGGAGGCAGGCTCGAGGCAAAGCCGTCGAGGAATTATTTAGATTAAATCAAGATCGGTACAACCGCCCAATACCGGATAGGGATGGAATTCTAGAAAAACTAAAGGGTTTACTGGAAAAACCTTCAAAGGAAGATAATAAAAAACTTCAAGCCTTCTATAGGAGAATGGTGAAATATGAACACTGTATTTTTACTTTTCTTCACTCTCACCATGTACCCCCAAACAACAATGCAACAGAGCGTGCAATAAGAAATGTAAAGGTGAAACACCTGCCGGCAGGCAGGGAAAGTCTCAGGGCAGTTTAAAACCGAAAAAGGAGCTCAAATATACGCTGTTATTAGATCGGTAACCGATACCTGTGTTAAAAATGGAACTAACCTGCTTAATGCTTTTAAAACAATTGCTAATCTAGCACCTGAATAGTTACGTTTTTTATAAAAAAACCGTTGGTGAAGAGATACTGGTTCAAAAGAATGAAACTGTGTTATTGTCTCATTTTTCTTCACCTCCCCCAGGTATAGCCAGTGGGTCATTACCAGCTGAGCCATTTGATCACGACTCCTTGCAAATAGTAAAAAACAATGTAGAATTGCACCTATTCAAATCAGCCAATTGCATCGAAGATGAAAATCCCCTCTGTCTAGAAAATTACGAGGTTATAAAAGCCTGAGTAATAAATGAGAACGGTGAGAAGATAACAGAGTTGAAGTTCATCTATAAATAGTAAAAAAACCATCTTTGGCATAGTATCGAGACCTTAGCCTATAATTTCGCAATTCTATTTATGTAGCCAGCCTTTCAGATAGTATGGCGGTACATATTCACAATAAGATCATGGGTAAACAGCTTTAGAAGTTGTACGCAACGCCGACGCCCAACAGTTGTTTAAACTGTATTCGAGGTTTTCCCGGGTCGGTGATAAGACCATTTGCACCTTTTTGTGCGTCGAACAGAATATCATCATCATAAATGATATGGGTGCCAAAACTGGCGTTTATAAATTCGTTCACAATAAAGTTGAAATTGAGTTCCCAATCGACGTCCACATTGCCAAAACTGGAAAGATAATCGGTATAAAGACTTATTCGATGTTGCATTTCAACATTTTTCGCCACTGTGGTTTCCCAACTATTTGTGATTAAAAACCCTAGTTCAATGAATTGGTTCTCACCCTCTTGCAAAATATCCCCCTCGCTGTTCAATACCGCTTTTTTTACTCCGAACGCACCTTTGTCGGCCAAATCTTGATCCAGCACAAAAGTGGCCTTAAGGGTCAGGGGAGAAATATAAAAATCGAATTTCTTCTCTTCGGAAATGTACGATGTACCAGCCCCAAGAAATGCATAGCCGGGAGCCATAAAACGTGAAATAGGATTTTCTCTATCAGGATATTTAAAACCACTATAAAACTGTGTATTGAAATTGGCCTTGACCGAATAGTACCAATTGCTGACCGTATCTCTTCGATAGCCAAACGTAGAACTAAACCTGATAGCGTCATCGGTTTTACGGGGTTTTTGACCTTCTTGAATGTTCGCACCATACCGTAGATCCAGTATGTTCTGCCAGTGAACATATCTAAATTTATAATTGCGTTCAAATTTGCCGTTTGTAATAATAGAAATAGAATTGTTGCCACCTGCTTTCCAGTTTACGAAAGCCACTTCGCTCATATTCACCCCCAGTCGATTTATTCTCTCCCAAAAAGAAGGTACGCGAAAACGTTTAAGGGGTTTGGTCGAAGACTTGGTGTGTTTAAAAGAAACTCTCGGGTTGATCAGATGTACGCCACGGGGAATGTTCTCTATCTTAAAATGGGCTTTTCGAATAACTATAGTGTCTATTTTGGTGGAGTCTACCCCAAGGTTTGACGTGATAGTATCTTGAGCCGAGGCCATTGAAGTGCATGCCAGTAGCATACAAATGAAAATGTATTGTGCGAATTTACTGTTCATTAATGAGACGGATTATATATTCTTTTACGGTCAAAATGTCTATTTGGATTATAGCGTGGAGTTCTTCAATAGTACCGTGTTCGATAAAGCGGTCTTCGATTCCAAATATTTTTATGGTCGGTCGGTCTTTCAACGTATTGGCAAATTCTAGAACTGCACTGCCAAAGCCTCCAGCGATGCTACCGTTTTCTATTGTAACGATGTGTTTGTAACTGCCAAATATTTTTTTGAGTCGACCCGTATCCAAAGGTTTTATAAAACGTATATTATAATGTCCGATTTCTTCGCTATTTCCCATTTCTTGTATTAATTCGGATATCATATTACCGATATGGCCTATGGACAGGATTGCAATTTTCGTACCTTTTTTCAGTTCTTGGGAAATTCCGATAGGAATTTTTTCAAAAGGTGTTTTCCATTCTATAAGTACTCCCCTTCCCCTAGGATACCGAATCGCAATAGGATGCTTTAAACCCAATTGGGCCGTATACATCATATTTCTCAATTCGGTTTCGTTCATAGGCGCAAAGATGATCAAGTTGGGTATGCAGCGCAAATAGGCAATATCAAAGATACCGTGGTGGGTAGCCCCGTCTTGCCCCACCAAGCCTGCACGATCCAAACAAAAGATGACAGGTAGATTTTGAAGTGCCACATCATGGATTACCTGATCGTAGGCGCGCTGCAAAAAAGTTGAATAGATATTGCAAAACGGAATCAATCCTTCGGCAGCCATACCAGCGGCCAACGTAACGGCATGTTGTTCTGCAATACCCACATCAAAAGCCCTATCGGGTATTTGTTCCATCATAAATTTCAGCGAACTGCCCGTAGGCATGGCAGGAGTAATACCGACTATTTTTTTATTTTTTTTGGCAAGTTCAACCAAGGTATGCCCAAAAACATCTTGATATTTCGGAGGCTGCCTCAAGGCAGTTTTTTTATGAAGTTCTCCCGTAAGTTTATCAAACTTTCCTGGGGCATGATACGTAACTTGGTTCTCTTCAGCCTTTTTCAATCCCTTGCCCTTGGTTGTTATTACGTGCAACAATTTAGGCCCTTTGGTAGATTTAAGTCGCTCTAATTCTTGTAAAAGGCCGTTGAGGTCATGGCCGTCTACAGGCCCTGTATAATCAAAATTTAGGCATTCGAAAATATTCTCGTCTTTGGCCGTGCCCTTTTTTACATTGGTAAGATACTTTTTTAATGCACCTACGCTTGGGTCAATACCTATAGCATTATCGTTTAGTACAATGAGTACATTGGCATCGGAAACACCCATGTGGTTCAAGCCCTCAAAGGCCATTCCACTTGCTATTGAAGCATCGCCGATAACGGCAATATGTTGTTTGTTGTTTTCCTCTTTTATTGTAGAGGCGATCGCCATGCCCAAAATAGCGGAAATAGAAGTAGAGCTATGCCCCGTACCAAAAGCATCATATTCGCTTTCGCCCATTTTCGGAAAACCACTGATGCCCCCCAATTGGCGATTAGTGTCAAAGATACCTTTTCGGCCGGTCAATATTTTATGCCCGTAGGCTTGGTGGCCAACATCCCAGATCAGTTTGTCGTTTGGGGTGTTAAAAACATAGTGTAGTGCAATAGTGAGTTCGACCACACCAAGACTAGCGCCTAAATGACCTTCTTTTGACGCAACGATATCGATGATGAATGTTCGTAATTCTTGGGCGAGTTGGGGCAGTTCGCTAGGGTTGAGCTTGCGAAGGTGTTTTGGTGAGTTTATGTTTTTTAAGATTGTCATTGCAGAGAACAAATGTACGCTAAAATTCATTTTTTGAATGCTTTATTCGTATCGTTAAAATCGTACTTTTGAATTTATGATAGAACCCTACGACGATACCTACTTTATGAAAAAAGCCCTCCAAGAAGCAGAAGCTGCTTTTGAAAAAGGAGAGGTGCCCATTGGTGCTATCATTGTGGTACAAGATAGAATCATTGCGAGATGCCATAACCTGACCGAGCAATTAAACGATGTTACCGCCCATGCCGAAATGCAGGCGATTACTGCTGCAGCTAACTTTTTAGGAGGAAAATACTTGAAAGATTGTACGCTCTATGTAACCTTAGAGCCTTGTCAAATGTGTGCTGGGGCTTTGTATTGGAGCCAAATTTCGAAAATTGTCTATGCGGCCAAAGATGCAGAAAGGGGTTGTGGTACCATGGGCACAAAACTTCATCCGAAGACTGAAATAATAGGCGGAATTATGGATCGGGAAGCTTCTGAACTACTGAAACGGTTTTTTGTTCAAAAACGAAATTTAAACTAGGAGTCCTCTTTTTTTTTCGGTTCCTTTCCCTGCATTTTTCGAATGTTCTCTTCGGTCAACATATAGTCTTTAACATTTTTGCCCTTACTTTCTTTATACAAGAAAAGGGGCATGGCCACCAAAAATAGGCCAACGGTACCAGAACCTATGAACTTATTGGCCAATAGTTCTTCCGATTCTACTAAGGTAAAGCCGTAAACAATAGATGCTATTGATGCAAGTACGATTATCGTTATAATATATTTCATTTAATCTATAAATTTTTCGACTGCCTGCCGAAGGAGGGTTTCCTATTTACCTCTCCCTGCCCGTGCCGTTCAAGCGGGTTTTTGGAGAGGTCGAAATTGCTTTTTTTTGCAGTTTCGGGTGAGGTAAAATAAAATCCCGACGATTCGGGGCGGCAATTATATTTGAGTCAACATAAAATCAGCGAAACACCGCTAAGGCTCTGTTTTGAGAATAGTGGGCTTCTAAATTTTTTTTCAGTACATGACAAAAATCACTCTTGCCCAATTTGATTTATAAAGTCGTTGCCCATCAAGACCTAACAGGTTTTCATCCCGAAACCTCGGGACTGTTAGGTCTCAAAATAAAAAAACGCATAACACTGATTTTCAGCTTGCTATGTTTTTCAATTTATTTTTTGTCACGTACTTAGAAATCTGAGACTAAATATAATCCGTATTTGAATAAATAATGCTTAAAACAGTTATTTATTAGAACATGCCTTTATTTTTTGTCATGTACTTAGAAATTTTTTATTTGGTAAAATTAATCAATTCACGCCGATAGGCCGTTAGCAGTTTTGATTTTGATACAAACCCGTAATATTTCCCATCTTTGATTACGGGAAGGTTTCATGCGCCGCTGTCCTGAAATTTTTGCATCACCTTTTGCATACTGTCCTTCCCTTCAGTACATGACAAAAATCACTCTTGCCCAATTTGATTTATAAAGTCGTTGCCCATCAAGACCTAACAGGTTTTCATCCCGAAACCTCGGGACTGTTAGGTCTCAAAATAAAAAAACGCATAACACTGATTTTCAGCTTGCTATGTTTTTAAATTTATTTTTTGTCATGTACTTAGGAAGAATAAAGTACAAGTGAATGCTCGAAAATACAATACCTTCTTCTAATGAGGATTCTATAAAATAGGTAAGGTTTTTAGCGAACTGCGGCCAGACCGGCCAACAAGCCTACCACTACGCTCATAATGTGCGTAAAGGTCTTGTTAGTGATATTCTTATATCGCCATTTTATGAATTGGGTAAAAATCTTTTGTTGTCTAGTAGGCATTTTTTTAGTGATGATACCCAAAGGTATTTAATTCTATTGAGTAATATTGCAATGCTTTATTTTGGTGCAATAAAATACGTATATTGCATCAGAATTGAATATATTTGAATCAAATATTAAATGGCTAGAAAATCAATTACGTTTGCTGACAAACAAGATGAATGGTTGAAATTGATAGTGGCCCATGGTCATTACAAAGATGAAAGCGATTATGTGCGTGATTTGGTTCGAAGGGATCAAGAGAAAAACCAAGCATTTTATCTGACAAAAACTGCTATTCACGAAGGTCTTGAGAGCGGTATTAGTAAGAGGTCTTTAGAAGATATTTGGCAGCAGGCCGAAAATGAATTTAAGATGAAGTAAATGAAAAACGTTCGTTTTTCAGAAAAAGCAGATATTGACCTGTTGCTGATTGCCCGCTATACAATACATAAATTTGGTTTAAAACAGGCTAGAATATACAAAGGCGAACTTTATGACTGCATTAGAAGCCTAGCTGCAAACCCTAGTTTAGGGCGAAACGCTTCACGGTACAGCGATGAATTAAAGCAATTTTCCTGTAAATCACATAGTATCTTTTATATGTCAATGGCCAATGGTATTTTCGTAATTCGCTTGCTAAATCAAAGAAGAGACTTCGATAGACATTTATAATCGAGTATTATAGGTCCAATTTCAAATTCAGCTCTTTCAATTGTTCATCATCGATCGGTGCAGGGGCATCGATCATCACATCACGACCACTATTGTTTTTCGGGAAAGCGATAAAATCACGAATGGTTTCCTGTCCGCCTAAAATAGCGACCAAACGGTCGAGCCCGAATGCAATACCGCCGTGTGGTGGGGCGCCGTACTGAAAGGCATCCATCAAAAAACCGAACTGCGCTTTTGCCTCTTCAGGGGTAAAGCCCAAATGCTTGAACATGGTGGCTTGGCTTTCTTTATCATGAATACGAATAGAGCCACCGCCGATCTCGTTGCCGTTCAAAACCAAATCATAGGCATTGGCTTTAACCGCCCCAGGATCCGAATTCAACAATTCAAGTTGCCCTAGTTTAGGGCTGGTAAAGGGGTGGTGCATGGCATGGTAATGCCCGGTTTCTTCATCGAGTTCCAATAATGGAAAATCAACTACCCATAAAGGTGCGAACTCTTCGGGGTTTCTTAGGCCTAATTGTTCTGCAAGTTTCATGCGCAAGGCGCTTAATTGCGTTCTTGTTTTATTGGTTTCGCCTACCATAACCAGGATTAAGTCACCAGGTTTAGCATTCATTTGTTCCGCAAAGTATTTAAGGGCCGCCCCATCAAAAAATTTGTTTACAGACGAGCTAAGATTCCCATCCATATTATACTTGATCCAAATAAGTCCAGTTGCACCAATTTGTGGCCGCTTTACCCAATCCACCAATTTATCAATTTGTTTTCGTGTATAACCAGCGCATCCTTTCACAGTAATACCGACCACGAGTTCAGCGTTGTCAAAAACAGAAAAACCATAAGTTCCCCCTTTGGGGGTTAGGGGGCAAAACTCCATTCCAAAACGAATATCGGGTTTATCATTGCCATAGGTGGCCATGGCATCGTCGTAGGTCATTCTAGGGAATGCGGCAGTATCATCTATTCCTTTTATTTCTTTGAGCAGATGTTTGGTGAGTCCTTCAAATGCATTTAAAATATCCTCCTGCTCTACAAATGCCATTTCACAATCGATCTGCGTGAATTCTGGTTGTCTATCAGCTCTTAGATCCTCGTCGCGAAAGCATTTTACAATTTGAAAATATTTATCCATTCCGCCCACCATAAGCAATTGTTTAAAGGTTTGCGGTGATTGGGGCAGGGCATAAAATTGTCCTTCGTTCATGCGACTGGGCACTACAAAATCACGCGCTCCCTCTGGGGTCGATTTTATTAGGTAAGGTGTTTCCACTTCAATAAAACCTTGTTCAGAAAGGTATTTTCTCACTTCCATGGCAACCTTACTTCTAAAGATCAGCTTGTTCTTCACTGGGTTTCTACGAATATCCAAATAGCGGTATTTCATACGAATATCTTCACCGCCATCGGTCTTGTCTTCAATGGTGAAAGGGGGCAAGAGTGATTCGTTCAGAACAATAAGCTCAGTCACCAGCACCTCAATATTCCCTGTGGGGATATGGGCATTTTTAGAAGCTCTTTCAATAACCGTACCCTTCACTTGAACCACAAATTCTCGACCTAGGCTTCGGGCTTGTTCTAAAAGCGTTGAAGACGAACGATCCTCGTCAAAGACCAATTGTGTGATGCCGTAGCGGTCTCGTAAATCTACCCAGACCACAAAACCTTTATCCCTTGTTTTGTGTACCCAACCTGATAGGGTTACCGTTTTATTTATGTATGACTCCCTTAATTCTCCACAGGTATTGGTTCTGTACATTTTTGTCTAAAATTGTTGGGTGCAAATGTAAGAAGATATGATGGTAACGACTAAGAATCGGATAGGATGATTTTCTGGTTTTTTTCAACACCGCTCAAGCGGCAACATCCATTTCTTCTTCTACACTATTTTTTCTACTCCAAATCCACAGTTTAATGCGATACGAAATATTGAACAGTACGGGTACGATTATCAACGTGAGAAAGGTAGCAACAATGAGTCCGTAGATGACCGTCCATGCCAAGGGTCCCCAGAACATAACATTGTCTCCACCTATATAGATCTTGGGGTCGAATTCTGAGAATAATGAGAAGAAATCAATGTTCAAGCCGATGGCCAATGGTATAAGGCCAAGTATAGTTGTAATTGCCGTTAGAATAACCGGTCGTAATCTTGCTTTTCCTGCTTGAACGATGACCTCATCTGCCTGTTCACGTGATAAGAGGGCATCATTGTCAATGTTAAAGGCCAATTTCTTACGATCGATCAATATCTGCATATAATCCAATAGAACTACGCCATTGTTCACCACGATGCCCGCTAAAGAGATGATGCCCATCATGGTCATCATAATGACAAAGGGTTTTCCCGTAATCATTAATCCTCCAAACACGCCAATAAAACTAAGGAATATTGCGATCATTATAATGGTCGGTTTTGATATGCCCCCAAACTGGAATATCAAAATCAGCATAATCAAGCCCAGACCTGAGAAGAAGGCACCTACCAGAAATTTCATTTGTTTGTTCTGCTCTTCGATCTGGCCCGTAAAATCGATTTTTACATCTGTTGGGAGGCCCTTGTAGCTATCCATTTCTTTTTGAATCTCGGCAACAATCGCCCCAGCATCTGAAAAGCCGGGTTTTAGTGCTGAATATATGGTGACGACCCTTTTTTTGTTTTTGTGTTTGATAGCGCTAAAGGCCGAGGTATTTCTTTGCGAGGCGACCGCTGATACAGGCACTTCTTTTATTTTGCCCGAAGCCTGATCCCTGAAAATAATATTTTGATCGAAGAGGGCGCTTTGGTTGTACCTGATATCTTTGTTGAAACGAACGTTGATATCATAATCCTCACCATCTAGCTTATACACGCCTGCTTTTTCACCGAACAATGACCTACGCAATTGTTGCCCTACCTGCCCTACCGATACGCCCAGTTCTCCAGCTTTTTCACGGTCTACGACCACCTGCATAGAGGGTTTTCCCTTATTGACGTTTATTTTCAGTTCTTCGATTCCGGCTATGTTCTTTGTGTTGATAAAGTTTCGTATATCTTCTGCCGTACCGATTAGTTCATCATAATCTTTTCCTTCCAATTCTATATTGATGGGATAACCAGCGGGCGGGCCATCGTGATTTTTTTCGATGGAAATGGCAACCCCGGGGTAAATACCCGTCAAAGCTTTTTGAATCTCTTTTCTGAGCTCTTCGGTATCCCTGCCGTCCCTATATTTGAATTCCCGCATTGAAACCGTTACTTTGCCGCGATGTGGCATTTCAGCCGTTGAACCTCCATCGGTTTGTGGATTTCCAGCACCTTCACCTACTTGAGATACGGCCGATTCCACGAGGTAATTATTCGCTCCGTCGGTATATTTACCACTATTCGCTACGGCATACACACGTTTTTCAATAGCTTTTGTAAGTTCATTGGTCTTTTCAATAGAGGTGCCCTGCGGATATTCTATATAGGCATATATTTCATTGGGTTTGTTGTCAGGAAAAAATTCGATTTTGGTTCTTCCTGAACCGATCGACATACCGAACAACATAAAGACAGCTATTAACAATAAAAAAGTGATGCTAAAATACCAATAGACATTACCACCTCTAAGGGCGTGTTTAATTCGTCTTTCGTACCAGTTCTCGAATCGCACCATGGCATTTTTTTGAAAGGCCGAAGACCATTTCTTTAGAACGTACTTGTACACCCAGAACATAATCGCCGTAATTATCATAACCGTACCAAGCCCTCTCACTGCTCCGCCAAAGATGATTATGAAGAGTCCGAAACCACCTAGTAGTATGCTTATGCGTATCAGTTGTTTTAACTTCAGTTCTTTCTCCCCGACCTCCATAAATCGTGATACCAACATAGAGTTCATGAAAATGGCAACAAAGAGCGAGGATCCCAATACTACAGATAGCGTGATGGGAAAATAGATCATAAACTGACCAAAAATACCGGGCCAGAGCCCAAGTGGCACAAAGGCGGCCACGGTAGTAAGGGTAGAGATAATGATAGGAAAAGCAATTTCTCCGATACCTTTTTTAGCGGCCTCGGTTCTTGACATGCCCTCGCCCATGAGCCGATATACATTTTCTACCACAACAATACCGTTATCGACCAACATGCCCAACCCCATGATCATTCCGAAAAGGATCATGGTATTCAATGTATAGCCCAAGAGGGATAATATCATAAAAGACATGAACATTGACATGGGTATGGCAAAACCAACAAAAAGGGCATTTCTGAACCCTAAGAAGAACATCAAAACGGTCACTACCAGAATAATACCAAAAATAATGTTGTTGACCAGATCATCGACTTGGTTCAGGGTCCTATCTGAAGAGTCGTTGGCTATAGTGATATTAAGATCCGATGGGTAATAATCGTTTTTTGCCTTCTTTACGATTTCCCTTATCTTATTTGAAGCTTCGATCATATTCGAGCCAGAACGTTTTTTGATATCGAGCATGACCACACTTTTTCCGAATTCACGGGCAAAAGTGGTTTTATCCTCCTCTTCAAATGTTACTTTGGCAATGTCCTTTAAATAAATGGCCCCATTCTCTGATTTAATAACAAAGTTTTTTAGCTGCATGGGGTCTTTGATCTCACCTAAAATACGAATCGCCCTTCGTTGATCCCCAGTTTTGATATTGCCTGCCGATAGGGTCATATTGCCATTGTTGATAGCATCTAAAACATCTTGAAAGCTTACTTTTGCCGCCATCATTTTATAAACATCAACAGCAACTTCCACTTCTTTTTCTTGGGCACCACGAATATCGACTTGTTTGATTTCTGAAAGATCCTCGATTTCATCCTGTAAATATTCCGCAAATTCCTTTAGTTTTTCCACAGGATAATCTCCCGTAAAATTCACGTTCATAATGGGAAAGGACTCTGACAGGTTCAAATCAAAAACATCGGGTTCTACCTTGGCATTATTGAAAGTAGGCCAATCTTCATTTGCTTTCTCACTATCGACCTCATCTTTTATCTTTTGTTTCGCTTGTTCTACGGTAAGCTCTTCATCAAACTCTACGGTAATGATCGAATAATCTTCTTGCGAGGTCGAAGTGATTTTGACAACGTTGCCCACGTTCTTTAGACGATCCTCCAAGGGGTCTGTGATCAAACGCTCTACATCTTCTGCGGTATTGCCAGGGTAAGGGGTGCTGATATACACTTTGGTCTCTACAATTTCAGGAAAATCTTCTCTTGGCATCGCAAAATAAGACTTGAGCCCGGTCCATAGAAAAAGGGCGATCATTACGTAAATGACCGATGGGTTGTCAATGGCCCAAGATGATAGCCGAAACTCTTTATCTGCGTTTTTTTTATGTTTGCTCATTTCTTCTTTTGTTAGTGGGTAGACGTTAGACGTTAGTGAATAGTTATATCAATTAACAATCAGCACCTTTTGAGTAATTATTTTTTTAAGTATTTCTGCAACCCACTTATCATTTTTGATAGTTCTTGCAGTTTTATTCTAGCATTATTTTCTTGTTCAACAGAAATGTAATCTTGTCTTCTAGCAATTCTAGAACATACCACACATTCTTTTACAGAATTAATGGCGATTTGCAAAAATCGGTTGAATTGAGCATCGGTATCTCCCGAACCTTCAGCAATGTTTAAGGCAATAGAAGTCGCTGCTCTTGTTAATTGAGAAGATAATCCGTATTTCTCTTCTTTCGGAAAAGTAGAAGAAATAACATAAGCTATATCTACAAAGTCTAAGGCCTTATCATATACTTTTAAATCTTCGAAAGTAAATTTTATGTCTGTCATAATTCAGTTTTTAGATGATATGTAGTATTGTTTTCTTATCCCTGAAACTGCTTCAAAAGCAGCATTGTTAATTACTCTTACTAGCGCCTAACGTCTACTGACTATCGATTAACTTATTGATTTAAAATCTGTACGTTTTGCCCATCTTTAACACTTCGCGCGCCTTCCTTTATCAATAGATCGCCATCTGCAATACCCGAAAGTACCTCAACAATACTGCCTTGGGTCTTGCCCGTTATTATGATGTGTTTGTTCACCAATGCCTTATCATCATCTGTACTTTTGGCCACATAAACATATTGCTGGCCTTCGGCATTTTCTGAAATAATACTTTGAGGAATAGTAATGGCCTCTTCATTGGTATAATCATTAAGTCTGACCTTTGCGGTCAAGTTTGGCTTAATGTTTCCTTTTTTATTGGGGACTGGAATCTCAACGGTAAAAGAACGATTGTTAGGATTGATGAAATTTCCGGTTTGGCGGATGCTGCTTTTGACCGTATCGCCCAAAACAGGAAAATATACGGTAGCTTCCTTTCCTTTTTTTATTCCGCCCAAATAACTTTCAGGTACATCGACCTCTATAAACATGTTTGTCAGATTCACAATTCTAAACACTTCAGAACCTTGGCCAGGGGCAACAACGGTACCTTGATCTTTGATCACATCATCGATGATACCCGAAAACGGGGCCTTTATTGCAGATTTTCCCAATAGGCTCTGCGCTTGTTTTACGGCACTTTCGGTCGCTTCATAGCTTGTCTTTGCTTGCAGGTATTGGATCTCAGAACCTATTTTTTGCTCCCACAACCGTTTTTGACGCTCGTAGGTGGTTTTGGCCAATTCAGATTGAGTCTTCAGTTGGGCCAATTGACTTCCCATACCGCCATCGTCTATTGTTGCCAATAGTTGGCCCTTATTGACCCTTTGGCCTTCTTTTACATAAACCCGTTTCAATGTGCCTGACATTTCAGGGTAGATCAATACGTTCTGTTTTGTTTTTACGCTTCCTTGTAGCTCCAAATAATGATTGAACTTTTGGGTTTTGGCCATTACAATGGTAACTAAAGGTAGTTTTTCATTGCTGTCAAGAACCGAAAGGGCAGAATCTAATTGTTGCATTTGGTTTTGCAATGCCTTTTGCTGTTCTGAGATCTCGCTCTTTTTAGTTCGTATCGCTTCTAGATCGCCTTGAGAAATAAGATCTTCGACAGATTGTTTTTGTTCAGATCCACATGCGATTAACAATAGTGTCACCATAAACGTATATACTATCTTTTTCATTTTTCGTGCTTTTTTGTTTTAATGGGCTTAGTTGCTTTAAACTTCTTTTTACGCTCTGTTTTTTTAGTTTACGAGTTTAAAGAGTTTAGATATTATTGCATTAAACTCCTAAACTTGTTTTCATCCTTTTTTAGTTTAGAAGGTTTATGAGTTTAAAAAGGTTTAGTAATGGTTGCATTAAACTCCTAAACTTGTTTTCA
>UOEL01000031.1_pt1 | contig 17976 bp, 17 predicted proteins | sample 1989351 | NCBI WGS metagenome assembly UOEL01 (sample SAMEA4712195, study PRJEB27164) | hydrothermal vent metagenome | biome: marine basaltic hydrothermal vent biome; feature: marine hydrothermal vent; material: mineral | place: Pacific Ocean | collected 2011-06-14/2011-07-23 | depth 1719 m
CGTTAAAATAACCCATTTTTAGACCTGAAAACATCCAAATAGTTCATCGGTTTTTAAAAATAAGCCTCAAACACCCAAGATTTTTTTGCCCTTCCAGTATTTGAAAATCTGAAAGTGAAAATTTCTTGATTTATTCATACTGTGAATAATGCGGGTTAAGGAAGAAAAGAGTTGTTATTTATCTCGGTTCTTTGTAGTGCTTTCGTTATTTATTTTCACAAACTTGCTGGCGTTGGCAGATCAGTCAGAGTATTAATTCCGACAACATCTGTTTTATGTCCAAGTGTTTTGCGCCTTGAACAGATTGAGAATTCATTGAAACCAAGTCAATCCAATTCATAATCTTTTTCTTTTCGGTTATTTTTTCGTTCCAGTATTCTGTTAACTCAATTGATGAAGTGTTAATCAATATATCTAAAACAGGATTTATATTTTCAAAAAGTTTGGTGAATACTCTTGGAATTTTTTTATAAACCTTATTCTTAATCAAATAATCGTCTTTTCCACCTGCTGTAAATAAGTCTCTAATATTCGGACATACAATAGATTCTCTAGTAACTAACCAAATTGCAATTCGGGCAAATTTATCTCCTCGATTACTAAAAACCTCTGGAAAATAGACCATTGTTCTATTTTTTATTTCTTGTTTTTCTTTAAGGTTCAAATTGTTCCAGATGTTGATAACAAGATTACTTGATTTTTCACTATCTTGAATCCACCATAAATCTTGTCCAGGTTTTAATTTGCTTTTGTAGTAATCAGTTATTGATTTGATTGGGTTTTTCTTTTGACGTAACGCATCATAAGATGTATTTATTTTATCAAAAATCGTCTTACCTTCTTCCAAGTTCATATCAATTAAATACCTTGGCGAATGTGTAACAACGACCTCTGACAAACATTCTTCGTAAGCCCTACTTCTAAATTCAATTGGTTTTCCCAATTTGCCAAAAAGCATAAAAATTCGCTCAACATCATCTACTCTTGTAGATTCTAAAACACTATTTCCAGTTGTTTTCCAATGATTTTGAGTTGTGGTTTTAACTTCAATTCCATAAAAAAAATTCGCAACAATGTCTGGAAACTTTTGATCACCAATTAATTTTAGTAACTAATCAGTCTGTTTAAGTTATTGATAATCAGTGATTTTCGCGTTATTAAAAAATCGAAGTTGATTCATAAAAAAGCGAAAAAACAATCTTTTAAATCATAAGTACCTGAATATCAGTAAAATTAAAATTTTGTTAAAATTTTTGGCCTAAAATCAAAATTAAAAAAAACGTTAGGTCAATGTTCTTAAAACAAGCTACTTAGCTAATTTTTTAAGTAAAAAACGCACACTGATTAGTTACTAATTTTATTGAGTTTTCAAATTGTGAGCCTACTGCTAAATCCGTCATTACATCTCGAACATAAGGCTCAAGTTTGTTTCCTCGTAATTGCTCAATTCTTTTTGGTGATTTTTTTGCATGAGCGTTGAATTCTTTGATCGTTGAATTTAATAAAGTGTTGAACTCACTTTTGTGCGGTTCTGAATTTACTGATACTACCATTATTTTTTAAAATATAAATGCCAAACATCTTCTATTCTTTTTGCCAAATTGTAGGCCAGAAGTGGTGGAACAGCATTTCCGATTATTTTATATGCTTTTGATGGGCTTACCAAATAGGAGCCTTTACGGCCATGTTTATTTTCAACTACAAAATCGTAATCAGGTGGAAAAGTTTGAATTAACGCACATTCTCTAGGCGTCAAACGTCTTTCTTTTAGTCCTTTAGAAAGCTCCTCTGTTAGAATTCCACCGTTTTTCTTTGATAACCTTCTAAATTCAATATTCCCGTGATGTTCTGCTCTAATTGTTGGACTAATTCCGTCTGGTTTTATTTCTATTTGACCTTGACAATGTTTACCCATAAATTTCGCTTTAGAGTAAAACTTTTGAGATAAATCTTCTGCCGTTTCGGGCTCTCTTAAATTTGCAAAAAGCTCCTTTAAATCTACGTGCCGTTTTAAATCCTCTTCATCTGTTGTGTAAGCGTGTGTAGGCTTTGGATACGGATAGTATTTGTCCGAAATGATTTCTTTTTCTACATTGTTCAAGAGCTGACTTTTTAAGAGAAGATTTTTTGATGCCAATAAAAAATACTCGTTCTCTTGATTGCGGAACACCATAGTCGGCTGCGTGTAAAACACGAGGATTTAACACTAAATATCCATTATCAGCAGCAGCTGAAAAATCATCCTGAATGATATCTTTTACGTTTGAAAGATTGACCAAACCTTTTACGTTTTCTGCGATAAATATTTTTGGTTTAGTAATTTCAATTACTTGTTTCATCCACATATAAAGCTGACCACGAGTTTCTTCGGTTGCAGTATTTTTTGTATTGAATTCGCCTTTGTGGTTTTTATGCGAATTAAAACCGTTTCTTTTTCCCGCAATACTAAAATCTTGACAAGGAAAACCCCCTGTAACGATATCAATATTTTCAGGAAATACTTTTGTTCCACTTTGGTGTAGTTTTACCAAATCAACAATACTGTCAGTTTGGTAATCCTCCGCATTATGCCCTCTTTTCGAGAAATAGTTTACCCACGCATTTCTTGCGTCTTTCAAAATATCATTCGCAAAAACTGTTTTAAAACGTGTTTGTCTAAGTTGAACAAAATTATTGTCAAGTTCTTTGCCTATAAAATTAGGACTTAGAATTTCATTCACGGATGATTTTAAAACCGAAAAATTCCCTTCAAAACCTAAATCCATTCCACCACAGCCAGAAAATAAAGAAAGCATATTTAGGGTAGATTTGCCTTTTTCTTCTCTTTTTTATTTATTGGTTTGGAATAGAATTTTACGGCCAATTGAGGTTCCTCAACTACACGAATGTTTTCAGCATCTGTTGTTAATGTTCGCATAGTTAGTTTTGAATTGGGTGTGATTTTAAATATTTGATTTTTTTCTCGGCCACTTTTAAAACTTTGCTTGCACAATCTTCGTCTGCAATTTCATAAGCAATTTTGTCGCTAATAAATTGCACCAATAATTCGTCCTTATCTAGTTTTAAAATTTTCGCAAGTTTTTTCAACATTTCTTTTGTCGGTTTTCTTTCATTCCTTTCTATTTTACTCAATATAGCTTGGTCAATATCGACATATGCTGAAACTTGCCTTAAAAGAAGTCCGAGAGCTTGTCTTTTGTTCCGTAAAATTTGTCCGATTGTTTCCATTTGAAAATTGTTACTTGACAATATGTGTCATATATAGTTTGTCAAATTTTAGAAAACAAGAAATTCCGATTGTAATTTTCGAAGCGTTTAGAAATTTTCAACTCTTTTGGTTTTTAGAATGTTCGGCTTTTGTCTTAGCAAAAAACCAAATGTGTCATTTGTGTAGTGGATTTTCTTTTTTTAATGCACCTCTAGTTAACCCTTAATTTACATACTTGAAAGTTTTCAATTCGCAAATAACAAATTCATAGGCACTCACCACAAGATTGTCTTGCTACACATCATTTCTTTTTCAAAACTGTATCTAACACCTACTTTTACAGTGTAATCAAGAAATAAGATTTTCATTTTCATATAGTGTTCTCGTAAAAGAGTCTGGTCTTTATTGATCGGGCTCTTTTTAGTTCGCATAGGTATATCATGGTACTTTAAGACTAGCTAAGCGTTGCTTTAGTGAATATCAGCGATTTAATTTTGAGTTCATCAAGTATTTTTTGTTTTTCACCACCTAAATTCTAACTTTCTCAAACGTAATTGAACCTTCAATTTTCAAGCTATGAAGAGCCTTCTGCTTAAATCGTATAGAAACCTAACGAATATCACCGCAACACAGTTGACAGTGGTTTTTGTTTCGTATTGTTTTATAATCGCTATTACCCTTCTCGGGTTTTACAACTAATTGAATCAGTATACCCCCTTCCTTTTTTAGACCAAACTAGTTTCTAGCAAAGAAATTTTCAAAGGTCAATAGATAGTTTCATCTTTAAAATTCACTTATATACTACAATGTCAGGTCGAGCGCTCCCGAAGCCTCGGGAGAGACCTTAATTTAACAAAAAAGACCCTTCATTACAAAGGGTCTTTTTTTATGGCAAAAGTCAAAAATTAAAACATTAAATAGGGGCAATACATTTTCATTGGGGAACCTCGATCTACGTTTAGCCCGCATTATGCAATAGAACTTCGTGATGAGGTTTGAAAGACCAATAAAATCAGTGGTTTTACTTCAAGCGGCATAGCACCGCTATGGTGCTTGAAGTAAACCAAGTGAAACGTCTTATTTTGAAGGTATTTCAAACTGTAATAGATTTTCTATTGCATAATGCGGGATTAAAAGAATCCAACTGCTTCAAGACCCACAGCGATAACTACCGATACTAAAACACCGATTAAAACCACCACCGTAATGGTTAGTAAAGTGTTTAACATTCTTTCTCCAAAAGCAATTTGATGTTCCATTTTCATATAGTTTGTTCTAATATAAGAAATTAATACCAAAAAAGAGTCGATTTTAGACATTATTTCGACTAATTACCTCATGTTTAGTATGATTGGTCGGTGTACTGCCAATAAACTCGACAAGCTGTGTTCTCGCTATAGCTATGGTTTGGTATGATTTTCGCTGAGTTTTTTCTCTAATTCCTCTAATGAAACCTCTTTGGTCTCGGGCATCATAAAAAAGCACAAAGAGCAATTGTAAAACCATCATACCTGCAAAGAATATAAAAATTAGGCCAAGGGTTGTCTTTAAAAACACCATTGTCAGAATCTAAAAACATGGGGGTCACCAAGGTAATTATTGCGGCAAATACCCAATGTGCACCCGTACCCCAAGACTGGCCCCATGCCCTTACCCTTTGTGGAAATATTTCAGGAATAAAGACCCATATTACCGCACCCTGCCCAACGGCGTGCGATGCAATAAAAATGAGAACAAAAGTGAGAAGCATCGCAGAGCTTGCTCCGCTATAAAAACACCATCCTACCATACCAAGACTAACGATATACCCAATAGAACCGATTTTCATGAGCTGCTTGCGCCCCAACCTATCGATCAGCCATACCCCAACGAAAGTGAATATCAGATTAACGATGCCTATGGCGATTGAACTGAACAATGATTCTTGAGCCGCCAACCCTGCTCTTTCAAGAATTTCAGGGGCGTAGTACAGCACAAAATTTATACCCGAGAGCTGATTGAAAAAAGCAATTAGAAATGCCCGTATAAGTGGGGTTTTATACTTTCCTGAAAATAGATTTTCCTTTACTTTGCCAATCGTAATGCGCTCTTTTATTTCTTTCAACTTAGCCAATGCCAACTGTTCATCGTACAGTATTCTAAGTGTCTTTAATGCCCCTTGGTCATCTTGCCTATTGATGGCCAGCCATCTAGGACTATTGGGTATTTGTAGTACCATAACGGTATACAATACTGCTGGTATAGCCTCTACCCTAACATTCATCGCCAATCATTGGCACCCCCGAAACCTTGAAATAAATAGTTTGATATAAAAGCGATCAATATGCCCAAGACCAAATTGAACTGGTAAAGTGCCCCCAGTTTTCCTCTATTTTCTGGAGATGATATTTCAAAAATGTAGATTGGGGCGGCTACCGAAGATGCCCCACGCCCAAACCACCGATAAACCTAAAAAACGAGAACATATAAGGGTCTGTGGCAAAGGCAGAGCCCAATGCCGATACCGCTAAAGTACACCGATCCAAAAAAGTGTTTTCTTTCTACCCAAGCGATCTGCCGGTATGCCCCCTAAGAGCGACCCCACTACTGTACCCCAAAGAGCCATTGACATGATAAAGTACCGTGAAACCATGGCGAAGTTTGCCAGAGTTCCTTAATGGGCAGATTTGCCCCGCTAATAACGACGGTATCAAAACCGAAAAGAAAACCTGATAAGGCCGCAGTAAGTGAAATACGAAAGATTTTGCTGAACATGGTCTTTGTTTGTTGGTCTCTGTAAAATTAACAAAAAAACCCACCCAAACAAGAACAGCAACTAGGGTGGTAATCTCTAAGTTGGTTTACTGAATTTTTGCTGCTATTTTTTCATTGGGCAAGACAAAATTCGCAGGCATAGCAGAGCTACGGATAAGGATTTTAACGCCGCACAATGGAAAAATAGTGGTGAAAATAGTGAACGAATTTAGGGGTTATCGCACTAAGGTGTTGCCCTTATGGGCTTCAACGTATCCCTTTTCTTTGCTTTTTTATTTTTCAGTTTCTTCACGGCGGGAGTTTCATTAGGTTCTGAAGCATCCCTTTCAGGAACCGCTTTTTCAATGGTATTGCGTTCTGTGGAAGGCACACTATTATTTGGAACATTACGATTTTCATCCATAGCATCCCTACAGGAAAGCAAACATATGGAGAGTACTATCGCTAAGATGAAAATTTGGGGAAATTTCATAATAGATCAATAAAAATAGTTTAACCCGCATTATGCAATATACGGGTTAAAGTAATGTACGTATGTAATCTATTATCAGGATGCTCGCCCCCTTGTTTTTCGATATATAGGCCTCGTTTATGACCCCTGTTCGCTTTAAGAGTTCCGCATCTTGTAGTAGTTTTTTCATCAGCGCATTAAAACCCGAAATATCGGTAATGGGCAATATTCCTTTTTGGGCCACCAATTCCTCAACCTCTTTAAATCCATCGTAATTAGGGCCGATGATTACGGGAATACCGAATACGGCCGGCTCTAAGGTATTGTGCAGGCCCGTTGCAAAACCACCGCCCACATAGGCAATATCGGCATAGCTATAAATTTTTGTGAGCATACCGATATTGTCGACGATAAGCACCTCACAATCACCAATGGTTTTTTCATCTATCTTTGAAAAGCACATGGTCTTTTTTGAAATGGCCCCTTCAAGATTTAAAATCTTATCTGTTTTAATAGTATGTGGTGCCAATACGAATTTTATATTTTTTGGAGCCGTGTTAATGTAATTCACCAAAATGGCCTCGTCTTCGGGCCAGGTGCTTCCGGCGACCAAACACAACCTATCTTTCTTAAAACTATTCATAAACGATAGGGTATTGTCACGGTGCACTATTTCAGAAACGCGATCCAGTCGTGTATCACCACTGATCGTCACATTCTTTATCTGTACGGTTTCCAATAATCTTTTTGAACTATCATCTTGAACGAATAAATGAGTGAAGGCCGACAGTGATTTCCGCATAAACCCGCCATAACTTTTAAAATAGATTTGGTTTTTCTTAAAAATCGCCGACACCAAGATCGTCGGAATTTGGTTTCTCTTTAATTCTCTTAAATAGTTGGGCCATATTTCATATTTCACAAAAATGGCCAGCTTGGGATTGACCGCCGAAATAAAACGTTTTACATTTTGCTTCGTATCAAAGGGTAAATAAGTAACCACATCGGCAACGGTCGTATTCTTTTTTACTTCATAACCCGAAGGGGAAAAAAAAGTGACCACTATTTTATAGGATGGATATTCGGTTTTCAGCTTTTCAATAATGGGAAGCCCCTGTTCAAATTCACCCAATGAGGCCGCATGCAACCATATTACGGATTCATTTTTTGCGATTGCACCTTCTAGAAGGGCAAAGGTCTCTTTTCTTCCATCCACAAAAAGTATCATTTTCGGACTAAAGAGCGCTGCTGTTTTGAGAAAAAACCACGCAATATGGGCTATAAGGTTGTAGATGAAATTCAAATCGAGATCCTTTACGGCTAAATTACACTTCTTTGAATAAAATCATTGCGGGTCGTTTCGTATTTTTGCCTTTAAATTTAGATTTTATAATTTTGAAGGATTCCGTTGCTAATTGAACATTAACCTGATCTTCATGAAAAAGATACAAATGGTAGACCTCAAAGGTCAATACCTGCCCATCAAAGAAAAAATCAACAGCTCGATATCGAATGTTTTAGAAAGTTCGGCCTTTATAAACGGGCCTGAGGTAAAAGCCTTTCAAAATGAACTTGAAAATTACTTAGGTGTAAAGCACGTTATACCTTGTGCCAATGGTACCGATGCCCTGCAGATCGCTATGATGGGCTTGGGTCTAAAACCAGGTGATGAGGTCATTACGGCTGATTTTACTTTTGCTGCCACCGTTGAGGTTATCGCTTTATTACAGTTGACCCCAGTACTTGTTGATGTTGACCCCGGCACCTTCAACATTGATGTCAATGCCATTGAAAAAGCCATTACCCCAAAGACAAAGGCCATTGTCCCCGTACATTTGTTCGGGCAATGTGCCGACATGGATGCGATTCTTGCCCTGGCCAAAAAGCACAACTTATATATTATAGAGGATAATGCCCAGGCCATTGGGGCGGATTATACTTTCAAAAACGGGGAAAAACAAAAAGCGGGAACCATCGGCCATATAGGAACCACTTCTTTTTTTCCTTCAAAAAATTTAGGATGCTATGGTGATGGTGGTGCGATTTTCACGAATGACGATGACCTCGCCCACACTTTAAGAGGCATTGTAAATCATGGCATGTACAAGCGATATCACCATGATGTTGTTGGGGTGAATTCAAGGCTCGATTCGATTCAAGCAGCGGTCTTACGTGTTAAACTACCAAAGCTAGACGAATATTGCAAGGCTCGAAGAGATGCGGCCCATAAATATTCAAAAGCCTTTGAAAACCAAAAAAATATTGTGGCACCGAAAATGGCAAACCATTGTGCCAGCCGTACCGACCCTTATGACTGTCACGTCTTTCATCAATACACCTTGAAGATAATCAACGGAAAACGTGATGCCTTGGTGCAATATTTGAATGATCGTGATATTCCCTGTGGCGTGTATTACCCAATTCCGTTGCATAAACAAAAAGCTTATTTGGATGATCGATATAAGGATGTTGATTTTAAGGTAACCGATCAATTATCGCTTGAAGTGATTTCCTTGCCCATACACACCGAGTTGGATGATGAGCAGATCGACCATATTACCGCTATAATCATCGATTTTGTTAATGATTAGCAGGCAATATGGTTAGCTTTGTGCTTTCTCAAGTAAACTACCTCGGAGCAAGCTCGCGAGGCATTAAAAGGAATTAGTCTTTTTTATTTCGACGCAAGCCTGCCTGTCCGGCGAGGCAGGCGCCAGAGTACTAAACCTCCTGATATTTCGAGAGTGGGGATCAAACTAGTAAAAAAATCCTCGGGGCAAGCCCACGAGGCATTTAATGGAAGATAGTTTTTGATTTGATGAAAACCATCCGTTTTCAAACTTTCCTCTAAAAATCGAGGCAAGCCTCGGGGAATTAAACCCAAAGAGATTAAAAATATGAAAATACTCGTAACAGGAGGCCTTGGTTTTATAGGGTCGCATACCGTAGTCGAATTACAGAACGAAGGCTTTCAGGTAATCATCATCGATGACTGCTCAAACTCATCTAAAAAGGTATTGGACAGTATTACAGCCATTACGGGCAAGACGCCTCTTTTTGAAAAATTGGACCTTAAAGAGAAAGATAAAGTACACGATTTTTTCAAAAGGCACCAAGATCTACAGAGTGTTATTCATTTTGCCGCTTCAAAAGCCGTGGGCGAAAGTGTTGAAAAACCTTTACTGTATTACGAGAACAACATTGGTACCCTTGTGTATATTCTAAAAGAGCTTTCTCAAAAGAACAGGGCGAGTTTTATTTTCAGTTCTTCATGCACCGTTTATGGTCAGGCCGATGAAATGCCTATTACCGAAAGCGTACCGGTTAAAATAGCCGAATCACCCTACGGAAATACCAAGCAAATTGGCGAAGAGATTATTGCCGATACCTGCAAGGTAACGCCAAACTTAAATGCAATCGCACTACGATATTTTAACCCAATGGGTGCGCACCCCAGTGCTGAAATAGGCGAATTACCTATTGGCGTACCGCAAAATTTAGTGCCTTACATTACGCAAACCGGGGCTGGACTTCGTGAACAACTCTCGGTTTTTGGAGATGATTATCCCACAAAAGACGGCACCTGTGTACGTGATTATATCTATGTTGTTGATTTGGCCAAAGCGCATGTAATTGCCTTAAAAAGGTTACTAGACGAAAAAAATACTAGTAATTACGAAGTATTCAATGTGGGCACGGGTAAAGGAAGTAGCGTTTTAGAAGTGATTCAAAGCTTTGAAAAAGTCTCGGGCAAAAAACTCAATTATAAAATAGTAGATAGAAGGGCAGGCGATATCACTTCGGCCTATGCCGATACCACAAAGGCCAATCAAATACTCGGGTGGAAATCAGAATACACCTTAGACGAGGCCATGAAATCTGCTTGGAATTGGGAGCAAAAAATTAAAAAATAGTCAAACATTCTTTTTTCATAATTGGCATTTCTAAAGTCGGGGTTTAGTTAAAACCTGATTATTGGTTTTCATAAGAATCTTGGTAGAAATGAACAGAAATATATGTATATTTCCATTCGTTTTTATTTAACCAATCACAACTCCCATGAAAAAAGCAATCTTCTTACTTCTTCTATTTATCATTAGCTCACTATCTGCTCAAGATACTTATTTACAATGTGGTGGCCTTATTGATATTGAGTCTGGCAAAACACTTACCGAAAAAACCATTGTGATCTCGGCCAGTAAGATCAAGAGCATTCTAAACGGGTATGTAAATGGTTCTGGCACTGATTCAACAATTGATCTGAAGAACAAGACGGTGATGCCCGGTTTTATAGATATGCATGTTCATATTGAAAATGAGTTCGGGCCAAAAGTATATATCAAAAGATTTACCGACAATGAGGCCGATGTTGCTTTTGCTTCTACTGTTTTCGCAAAAAAGACCCTAATGGCAGGTTTTACGACCGTAAGGGATCTAGGCGGTTCAGGGGTCAATATAGCCTTACGTGATGCTATCAATAAGAGGTTGGTCGAAGGACCCAGAATTTTTACGGCAGGTAAAGCCATCGCTACAACAGGCGGGCATGCAGATCCCACAAATGGTGCCCGAAAAGATTTAATGGGGAATCCAGGGCCGAAAGAAGGCGTCGTAAATTCACCCGAAGATGGTAAAAAAGCAGTTCGCCAGCGTTATAAAAACGGAGCGGATGTTATAAAAATAACGGCCACTGGTGGTGTGCTCAGCGTTGCCAAAAATGGGCAAAACCCACAATTCACCATTGAAGAAATAAAAGCCATAACAAGTACCGCAAAAGATTACGGCATGCTGACGGCTGCTCACGCCCATGGTGATGAGGGCATGCAACGTGCCATTAAAGGCGGCATCAACACCATTGAGCACGGCACCATGATGAGCGATGAGACTATGGAGCTGATGAAAAAGCACAACGTGTTTTTAGTGCCGACCATCACAGCGGGCAAACAGGTAGAGGAGAAAGCAAAAATAAAAGGCTTTTTTCCTGAAGTAGTTGCAAAAAAAGCTGCTGCAATAGGGCCATTAATTCAAGATATGTTCAAAAGAGCCTATAAAAAAGGTGTGCCTATAGCCTTTGGTACTGATGCGGGGGTTTTTCCACATGGCCTCAACGCCAAAGAATTTGGGTATATGATCGAAGTAGGAATGCCCTTGATGGAGGCCTTAAAGTCAGCCACCGTTACCAATGCCGAATTATTGGGCATGGGTGGCGAGCTTGGTCAATTGAAAGAAGGATTTATAGCAGATATTATCGCCGTTGAAGAACACCCTAAAGATAATATTGCGACTTTAGAAAATGTGGTTTTCGTAATGAAAGAAGGAGTAGTCTATAAAAATGAGTAACCTGAATTTTCAGCAATAAAAGTGATTGTTCATGAAAATGGATTTTGCTAATAGTGCCGTTCTCTTGCAAAAAGCGCAAGAATTAAAACTCTACGAAAAACTCGTGGTGCAATTGCAAAAAGATTTCACCTTGGCCAATGTGGCCATTGGCCTTTCAGAAAATATAACCCCAGGGAATCTAAAGACCGTGCTTCACGAAAAAATCTACTTTCTACTTTTAGAAAAATTTCCTGATTACCTAAATCTGCTGTACATAATAGATGTGCCTGAAAAGGCCTTTAAAGAAATGCCGATGACCGATGTGGTCGAGGTCGCCGAACAGGTGACATTTTTAGTGCTGAAACGTGAATTGCAAAAGGTTTGGTTGAAAGCGAAATACTCTTAAAAATAAACACGTACAAAAGGCATCCAAGCATTGGCATAAATACTTCTACCAGAATCGTACAGCACATCGTACCGAATGCCCACTGTTGCAAATTGACTGGTATAGCCTATTCCTAAAAACAAGGCAGGCGCCCAATAATCATCTTCCAATGTGCCTGCAATTGTCTCCAAAGAGCGATTGACCCGTAATTGTTCAAGTTCTGCCGAAAGTTGAATTTGTTGAATTGGGTTGAAATAGGTCATGGCATTCACCCCATAGGCCAAAAATTTTGATTCATTGTATTTGGCGTAATTGACGTTGAGACCAAGACCTGCAGAAAATTGATTGTTGAACTGGTAAATAGCACTCGGCGCAATAGATCCGTTGAACCCACCATTCGTAAACCCAAGGCCAATACCGCCCCCAAATCTGACTTTGTTCCAGAATTCACTTTTTGTGGTCGGGTTTTGCGAGAAACAAAATAAACTTCCAAAGAGAAAGAATAGGCAGAAGAGCAGGTTTTTTAAACCTAAGGGAACTTTTTTTGTCATAATCTTCGATTTTTATCAATAATACATCCCAAGATACACCTAGAAATGGGAAATATCGTATTTTTGATATATCTTTTTTTCTAAGATAGAAAAACAATTTATGGATAAATACTCCTTTTTAAACGCTGCGCACACCTCTTTTTTTTCAGAATTGTACGACAAATATTTAATAAGCCCCGATAGTATTGAGCCTAGTTGGCGCGCTTTTTTTCAGGGCTATGATTTTGGAATTGAAAGCTCTTTGGACGAACTTGATCTCTATGATCAAAATGGTATGGTGGTCATGCCCGAATCGCTCCAAAAAGAATTTCAGGTGGTAAAGCTGATCAATGGGTATAGAACAAGGGGGCATTTATTTACCAAAACGAATCCGGTTCGTGACAGAAGAACGTATAGCCCCTCATTGGATATTGAAAATTTCGGACTCTCGGAAGGTGACCTGGGCACTACCTTCAATGCAGGTGAAATTATCGGTATCGGAAACAGTTCGTTACGTAAAATCATAAAACATTTAGAACACATCTATTGCGACACTATTGGTGTAGAGTATATGTACATACGAAAACCCGAACGGTTAGAATGGATACAAAACTGGCTCAATGTAAACGACAATCGACCTCAATACAATAACGATAAAAAAAGGAGTATTCTCAAAAAACTGAGCCAAGCGGTTTCTTTTGAGAGTTTTTTGCACACCAAGTACGTAGGTCAAAAACGCTTCTCATTAGAAGGCAATGAATCATTGATCCCCGCTCTTGATGCCGTTGTTGAACGAGCCGCCGAAATGGGTGTAGAGCAATTTGTTATGGGTATGGCCCACAGGGGCAGGCTGAACGTTCTCACCAATATTTTCGGTAAGGCCGCCAAAGACATTTTTAGCGAGTTCGACGGTAAGGATTACGAGCAGGAAATTTTTGACGGCGACGTGAAATACCACCTCGGCTGGACCTCAGATCGCAAATCTGACAATGGCAATAAAATCAAAATGAACATAGCCCCCAACCCTTCGCATTTAGAAACCGTAGGTGCTGTGGTCGAAGGTATAGCACGAGCAAAACAAGATGCACATTATGCCGATGATTTTTCAAAAGTACTGCCAATCATCGTTCATGGCGATGCGGCCATTGCCGGCCAAGGCCTCGTTTACGAAATAGTACAAATGGCCACTTTGGATGGCTACAAAACAAATGGCACCATTCATATTGTAGTCAACAATCAAATAGGTTTTACCACCAATTATCTAGATGCCCGATCATCAACCTATTGTACCGATGTCGCCAAAGTAACCTTAAGCCCTGTATTACACGTAAATTCAGATGATGCAGAGGCTGTAGTACATGCATCACTTTTTGCGTTGGAATACAGAATGCGTTTCAATAAAGATGTTTTTTTAGATTTATTGGGATACCGAAAATATGGACACAATGAAGGTGATGAACCACGGTTTACCCAGCCAAAATTATACAAGGCCATTGCAAAACACGACAACCCACGTGATATTTATGCAGCAAGATTACTTGCGGAGGGTGTTATAGGTGAAGGTCATGTCAAAAAACTCGAAAAAGAATATAAAGATTCTTTAGAAGAAGAACTTGAAGATTCGCGAAAAGAAGACAAAACGGTCATCACCCCCTTTATGGCAGATGAGTGGAAAGGATTCGAAAATGTTCGCGAATGGGAGATGCTCGATGCCGTTGATACTACTTTCGACCGTAAAAAACTTACGGCTATCGCCAAGGTCATCACAGAACTGCCCAAAGACAAAAAGTTCTTGCGCAAGGTCGAACGATTGATAAACGACCGTAAAAAAATGTTCTTCGAAACCGATAAGTTAGACTGGGCCATGGGCGAGCTCTTGGCATACGGAAGCCTGCTCGAAGAAGGTTTTGGGGTGCGTATTTCAGGTCAAGATGTGGAAAGGGGCACTTTCTCGCACCGTCATGCGGTCATTAAGGTTGAAGAGAGCGAAGAAGAGGTATTATTGCTCAACCACTTATCAAAAAAACAGGGTCGGTTTCAAATTTACAACTCATTTCTGTCAGAATACGGGGTAGTTGGTTTTGATTATGGGTATGCTATGGCAAGCCCGAATACATTGACTATTTGGGAAGCCCAATTTGGTGATTTCAGTAACGGGGCACAAATAATGATCGATCAATACATCTCGGCCGCCGAAGATAAATGGAAATTACAGAACGGCCTGGTTATGTTGCTTCCGCACGGTTATGAAGGCCAAGGCTCAGAGCATTCATCTGCCCGAATGGAAAGGTATTTGCAATTGTGCGCAAGAGATAATATGTATATCGCCGACTGTACAACCCCAGCAAACCTCTTTCACCTTTTCCGAAGACAGATGAAGGTCAATTTCAGAAAACCCCTAATCGTATTTACCCCAAAAAGTCTATTGCGCCATCCTAAGGCGGTTTCTACCGTTGATGATTTCGTATCGGGCGGTTTTCAAGAAGTCATTGATGATGTGACGGCCGATGTAAAAAAAGTCAAGACCCTGGTCTTTTGTACAGGTAAGTTCTACTACGATCTTTTAGCGACAAAAGAAGAACACAAACGCACCGATGTTGCCCTGGTTCGTGTTGAGCAACTGTTTCCGGTACCGGCAGATCAAATGAAAGAAATCACCAAAAAATACAAAAATGCCGATGATCTTGTATGGGCGCAAGAAGAACCTAGAAACATGGGGGCGTGGAGCCACATGCACATGCATTATAGTGATGCTGGCAAACTCAGGGTGGCATCAAGACGATTTTATGCCTCACCTGCCGCAGGCAGTTCGGTACGATCTAAAAAACGCCATCAGCAAGTTATCGATTATGTCTTTGATAAGACAAAAGATAATATGACCCGAAAAAAAGCTGCAAAAAAACGATGAAAAGGTTATTGATCATAGTATTCTTTTTTGGTTTTTGCTCTTTTGCCCAAGAACAAGAAGAGCTGGGCAATTACGCCTCTATGGCCTCAGAATTCATGGCTCGATACAACAGTAGTGATTATGAAGGCGTTTTCAATTTGTTCGATGACGATATGAAAAAGGCAATGCCGAGAGAAAAGACCATACAGTTTTTGGGGCAAAACGTAAATGACACCATGGGCAATATCAATGAAATGCTCTTTCTTGAACTAAAACAAGGAGCACATGTATACCGAACATCTTTTGAAAAGTCGATTGCCGACATCACGATTTCCCTAAACCCACAAAATCAAATAAACGGACTTTTTATCTCACCCTCAAAACCTTTGGATCTTTCTATCATTGAAAGAAATACCACCAAAATGATTCTGCCCTTCAATGAAGAGTGTTTTGTTTTCTGGGGAGGCACCACGGTAGAGCAAAACTACCACGTAAATGAAGTAAGTCAGCAATTCGCCTACGATATACTGATGGTGACCGAAGGAGCCTCGTATGAAGGGGATGCTCTAGACAATAACAACTATTATATTTTTGGAAAAGATGTTTTAGCGACCTGCGATGCCAGGGTCGCAAAAGTAATCACTGGTGTAAAAGACAATATTCCGGGAGAATTGAATCCGGAGCAATTAACCGGAAATACCATAGTTTTGAAAACAACAAATAATGAATTCATCTTGTACGCCCATTTAAAAAAGGGATCCATAGTTGTTGAAGAAGGGCAAGATGTTGTTCAAGGAGAACTATTGGGGCAATGCGGCAATTCAGGAAACTCCACTGAGCCACATCTGCATTTAAGTTTGCAAAACGATGTGGAAATGTTCAACTCGACCGGGGCCAAATTATATTTTGACAAATTAATGGTAAACGGTGAAGAAAAGGAAGATTATCTTCCTGTAAAAGAAGATTTCATCAAAAACATAAACTAAAAGGATACAAGATGATTTTAGAAATGAAAGTTCCCTCTCCAGGGGAATCGATAACCGAAGTAGAGATAGCCGAATGGCTGGTAGAAGATGGTGATTATGTAGAAAAAGATCAAGCCATTGCCGAAGTCGATTCAGACAAAGCAACCCTAGAACTTCCCGCCGAGGAAAGTGGAATCATCACCCTAAAGGCAGAAGTGGGCGATGCCGTTGCCGTAGGTGCAGTAGTCTGTTTGATAGATACAAGTGCGGCCAAACCAAAGGGTGCAGCTAAAACCGAAGCTGCAAAAGCTGAGGTGAAAGAGGCTCCGAAGAAAGAAGAAAAACCCACAACCACTAAAGAGACCTATGCATCTGGGACAGCATCGCCAGCGGCCAAAAAAATACTTGATGAAAAAGGCATTGATCCAGCTACTGTACAAGGTACTGGCAAAGATGGACGGATTACCAAAGACGATGCGGTAAATGCTATACCGTCAATGGGTTCTCCCACCGGTGGCAACAGAGGCGAATCGCGATCTAAGCTTTCAATGCTACGAAGAAAAGTGGCCGAACGTTTGGTCGCGGTCAAGAACGAGACCGCTATGTTGACCACTTTCAATGAAGTTGATATGTCGCCTATTTTTGAATTGCGCAAACAATACAAAGTGGCCTTTAAAGAAAAACACGGTGTAAGTTTGGGCTTTATGTCGTTCTTTACCAGAGCGATAGTTAGGGCATTAAAACTGTTTCCTTCGGTAAATTCAATGATCGATGGCAAAGAAATGATCTCTTATGATTTCTGTGATATCAGCATTGCCGTTTCAGGGCCCAAAGGTTTGATGGTACCCGTTATAAGAAATGCGGAAAACTTGACTTTTAGAGGTGTTGAAGCTGAAGTAAAACGCTTGGCCATTCGAGCACGAGAAGGTGATATTACCGTAGATGAAATGACCGGTGGCACGTTCACTATCACCAATGGCGGGGTGTTTGGCTCTATGTTGTCAACACCAATTATCAATCCGCCGCAAAGTGCGATTTTAGGAATGCACAATATTGTAGAACGGCCTATTGCAAAAGACGGATCTGTGGTTATTGCCCCTATAATGTTCATAGCCCTGTCTTATGATCATAGAATAATAGATGGCAAAGAATCGGTAAGTTTCTTGGTCGCTGTAAAAGAAGCTTTGGAAAACCCTGAAGAGTTCTTGATGAACAATGAAGTGAAAAAGGCTTTAGAAATGTGATATTTCATATAGTTCTAACAAAGCAAAAAGCGCAAAAGGAGGCTTTTGCGCTTTTTGGTTTTGTCAATAAATCTGTTGATGATATTTTAAAAAGTACAATTAACATTGGGCTCTAATAATGTTAATGGATATTGTTATTACTAGCATTGCGTTAAAAAAAGAGCAGCCTTTGTCATCCCTTTATTTATAGTACGCTCCATCATTTTCATGATTTTTCGACTTGAAATGGATTAATC
>UOEL01000056.1_pt1 | contig 17903 bp, 18 predicted proteins | sample 1989351 | NCBI WGS metagenome assembly UOEL01 (sample SAMEA4712195, study PRJEB27164) | hydrothermal vent metagenome | biome: marine basaltic hydrothermal vent biome; feature: marine hydrothermal vent; material: mineral | place: Pacific Ocean | collected 2011-06-14/2011-07-23 | depth 1719 m
TACTTCTTTTTAAAACGAGCTTACTACAGACCTGGTATGGTTTAAGCGATCATGAAGTAGAAGATCGTGTTAATGACAGCATTTCATTCAGCTACTTTTGTGGCTTGCATATCGACCAAGTAGCACCAGATCATAGTACTTTATTCCCGTTTTAGAACGATAATGGCAAAAACAAAAGCGTACGAACCCCTGTTCAAAGAAATAAACAGACAACTAGAAGCCCACAAAATAATAGTCAAGACCGGTGTTATCGTTGATACCGGTGTTATAGATACGCCATTAAAGCCCAAGGGCAAAACCAATTATAAGGTCACAGAAGATAGAGAAGACGAGCAGGAAAGTTGAAGTCACTAAAGATTATGCCGATAGTGCAGATAAAGACGCCGCATGGTCAAAAAAAGGCGTATATGTTCTAAAATTCAAAGAAAGTTGAAAAAACGGAGCGTTTTTACATGAAAAAATTGAAATTCAAAAAACAAAATCAATTTGACCTGACTTCTGCAACGGTCTCAAACTATGCCCTTTTAGCAACGTATTCCCAACAACTGTCAATGCCAGTTTCTTGCTTTTTCTTTTGTTCGCGGTTCGCGAATATTTAATTGCTGGTAGAATCTCAACATTCGAAATCCATGCAATTAACTATCTTCGTTACTGGCTGACAATTTCCGTTGGAAATGTCTACAACTAATCATACACAAGACTATTATATACTGATGACCTTTCTCCGAAAATATTCTTGCTACAGAATACTCGCCCTATTTTTTTTCTTGTTCAATTCTTGTAAAGAGAATGCCCAAGTTATTTCCGAACATGCCTTTACCAACGATCTGATACATGAAACGAGTCCGTATTTGTTACAGCATGCACACAACCCGGTAAATTGGCAGGCATGGCGCCCCGAGGTCTTAAAACAAGCTGAGAAAGCCAATAAATTAGTATTGTTGAGCATTGGTTACTCTTCATGTCATTGGTGCCATGTGATGGAGGAGGAGACTTTTGAAGACGAAGAAGTCGCCAAAATGATGAATGCCAATTTCATTAATATCAAGGTAGATCGTGAAGAACGCCCTGATGTGGATCAGGTATACCAGACCGCCATACAGTTATTGGGGCGTAATGGGGGATGGCCTTTGAACGTGATTGTACTTCCCAACGGTAAACCTTTGTTCTTGGGCACCTATCTTCCAAAAAAGCAATGGAGCGAGACCTTGTTGAAGATCAATAAAATGTATACGGATGATCCTCAAAAGGCGAATGAATATGCAGACGGGTTATCCAAAGGTATACAAGAGACCAACTTTTTAGAACCTTCTACCCAATTTGAAAACCTAACAAGGGAAGCACTGGTATCTGGTATCGATACTTGGAAGCAAAACTGGGATTCGGAATTAGGCGGAAATAAAACCCAAGAAAAATTCTTGATGCCCAATACGCAAGGCTTTCTTTTGGACTATGCGGTTCTTGCCAAAGACGAAAAGGCACTGGCCCATGTAAAGAACAGCTTGAACAAAATGGCCGAAGGCGGCATATACGATCAAGTGGGAGGAGGCTTTTTCAGGTATAGTACCGATCCACAATGGAAAGTGCCGCATTTTGAAAAAATGCTCTATGACAATGCGCAAATGATAAGTTTGTACTCAAAAGCCTATAAAGCGACCAAAGAGCCTTTATATAAAGAACTGGTTTTTCAAAGTATCGCCTTTTTAGAACGGGAAATGAAAAACCCTGAAGGAGGCTATTATGCTACCCTTGATTCTGAAAGCGATGGCGAAGAGGGTGGTTTTTATGTGTGGACCCGTGAAGAATTGCAATCGGTATTAGGAGAATACATGCTGTTGTTCAGTTCATATTACAATATTGAAGAGTCCAAGCTTTGGGAGAACAACACGTATATTTTGCACAAGAGCGGTACCGAAAATGACTTCATACAAAAACACAAGATTTCTACCGAAGACTTTGACAAAACAAAATCAACATGGACCGATAAGCTATTAAAAGCGAGGGAAGGCAGGGTTCGGCCAAATATTGATGATAAGATCATTACTTCATGGAATGCCCTTTTGATCAAAGGTTTTGTAGATGCCCACGCCGCATTTGGTAAAAATGCCTTTTTAGAAAATGCCATTTCTATTTTCGATTTTATAAAATCAAAAAGCTATTCAAAGGGCGAATTGATGCATTCGTACAAAGAGGGCAGTAAACGTAGCGAAGGTTTTTTAGAAGATTATGCCTTTCTTGCCGATGCCTCGTTGCACCTGTACAGCGCAACGCTCAATACTGATTATCTAGATTTTTCAGAGAAGTTGACCGAAACCGTATTGAACGAATTTTCCGATACCGAAACAGGCATGTTCAGATTTAGTAGAGAACAAGAATTGATTTCCAAGATCATAAAGACAGATGATGGGGCCATTCCTTCCGCAAATGCGGTTATGGCACATAACCTATTGCTATTGGGGCATATACGGTACGATACAAAGTACCTAAAAAAGTCAAAAACGATGTTGACGACCTTATTGCCAAGGGTTACCGAGCATACTTATAGTTATGCCCATTGGGGCAATTTGTTGCTCAACCTTACCTACCCGTATTTTGAAATTGCCGTCGTGGGTGCGAATGCCGAAACACTTGTTAAAGAATTGCAACAAAAACATATTCCGAATACCCTAATTGTAGGTAGCGACCATAAGAGTGACCGCCCTCTTTTTAAAGATCGGTATTTTGAAGACGGCACCTACATTTATGTCTGTCAAAACAGTACCTGTAAACTTCCGGTGAAAACAGTGGAAGAGGCCATTGGTCAACTTGAGAATTTTTAATCAATAAAATCCCCCGAAGGCTCTGCTTCGGGCCTGCCTGCCGCAGGCAGGGATTCCGATTCACCTCTCCCTGCCCGTGCCAGCAGGCAGGCTTGGAAGAGGTCGGAACTGTCTTTTTCGCTCCCGAAGCGTCGGGACTGGGTGAGGCAAAATACAATCCCGACAATTCGGGACGGTCCTAAGGCCAAAATGAAACCAGTGAAATCTCTTTAAGAGTCTGCCGGCTAGGCGGGGATAATCAGTTTCAAGAAATTTTTTATTTCCCCTTGTCCATCACGTAAAAGCTTCCGGCCTCGTATGGCAGTATGTCCAACAGGTTGACATCGTGAAGGCTCGCATTGGATATATGGAGGAAACCGGGGATCGATGTCTTTATGTCATAAAGCACTATCCCTCCCTTGGCCTTTCGGAACTCCGCCCACCAAAACACGCTCAGGCAAAGATCTATCGTCGTAGCGTCAAGGGCGTGCACGTTGCCTTCCACATCCAACTCGAAATCGTCACGGTAACAGCTTTTTCTGGCCTCGGCGATATGTTTCTTTTTGTGCCCCTGTCGAAGCATACACTCTATGGTGTATCTTTGTTCAAAGTTCATTTGTTTGTATCTCATAAAGCAAATATTTGAATTTTTCGGGGAATTTTCCCTTCAAATACTTGCACTAGCAATTGAATCTAAGATGAAATAGAGCGCTAAGGTGTGTAAAAATTGTATTTTATTCGAATATCAAAATTTTAGCACTCCCATTTTTAAATTTCTTTATACAGTGAATAATGCGGGATAAGTTTTAATCCCACTCCCGAAACTTTGGGAGGTTTAACCAGCCTACCGACTGGCAGAGGTTTCCCGATACTTGTATCGAAATGTATTAAGGTTCTTTCCTTTTTCATGCCTCGTGGGCTTGCCCCAAGGGTATTGACTCAAATTAATTAATGGGGTCGTTAAATAATCTACTTACCACCTTCTCAAGATCAGGGGTATTTCTCTTTTCCTTCCCCATAGGATCAATTCACAACAAAAAATTAGGGCTACACCACAATTAATTGTTTTAATGTTACGTTATATATATGTTTGATTATATAATTATTGAAATCCAAATCCAATAATAACTTAACCACGAACTACTATGCTTTATGATACCTACGGTGAGGAATATTTAATTTTCCTCCAAGAACTAAATGATATTTTAATTGTAAATGAATTAGCGGAATTGGACTATATGTAGCCCTTGTTTGACTAAATCATTGTAAAACCCCAAATTATGGCAAATCAAAATCCTGAAAACGCAGCCTACTTGAATTTTATTGAAGATTTGAATGATATTCTATCGGATATTGAAGTAAGCAAGTTGAACTATTTCTAAATTGAACGTTTGTTCAATTTAGAATAAAAAAGCGCCCTGATGAATTCATCAGGGCGCTTTTTTTGGTTTTACAAACATTCTATTTCCTATCCTAAATAGGTTTTTAACAGTTTGCTTCGTGAATTATGGCGAAGTTTGCGAATCGCTTTTTCACGTATTTGACGTACTCTTTCCCTTGTGAGATCAAATGTCTGGCCAATTTCTGCCAAGGTCATTGATTGTTGATCACCAATGCCATAGTATAATTTCACTACATCGGCTTCTCTTGGTGACAAGGTCTCTAATGCCCTGTTGATCTCGGTATTCAAAGATTGTTGCATTAAAAGTTTATCGGGTCTTGGTGATTCACCAGAGCGCAATACATCATAAAGGTTTGAATCTTCGCCTTCACGTAAAGGTGCATCCATCGATACGTGCCTACCCGAGTTCTTAATGGACTGTTTTACCTCACTTACGGTCATTTCCAGCTCTTTGGCGATTTCTTCGGCCGAAGGTGGGCGTTCGTGTGCCTGTTCTAGGTACGAAAATGTCTTCTTTATCTTATTGATCGAACCGATTTTGTTCAAGGGCAGTCTCACTACACGTGATTGCTCTGCCAAGGCTTGAAGAATCGATTGTCTGATCCACCAAACGGCATAGGATATAAATTTAAACCCACGTGTCTCATCAAAACGCTTGGCAGCTTTTACAAGACCAAGATTACCCTCATTGATCAAATCAGGTAATTTCAAACCTTGGTTTTGGTATTGCTTTGCGACAGAAACCACAAATCGTAAATTTGCCGTGGTAAGTTTTTCAAGAGCCCATTGATCGCCTTCACGTATTCTTTGCGCCAATTCTACTTCCTCACTTGCATTGATCAAATCGATCTTACTTATATCTTGCAAGTACTTGTCCAATGATTTCGATTCCCGATTGGTTACCTGCTTGATAATCTTTAGTTGCCTCATATATGTGTTTGGATTTCGATGTTATACAAGCTCTCATAATACATCTTTATCACGTCTTTTCCTAAGGTATTCCATTAATATTATACATAATTTATGATAAAAGGGTACGAGTCAGTATGTTGACGACATACTAAAGGTGATGTATAAGAAGATTATTATAGAAAAGTATGTGCATTTCGTGCAAAAAAATAATCGCAAAAATAAATTCATATATGTCCATGCTTCCCGTATTTTTGATTCGAAATTCTCAACTCATGAGTGAAAGGGCACTTAAAAAATATACAAGCGATTTAAAAAAGAAAGAGCTTGAAGCGCAGTTGGTGGATCTTTACGATCGTTTTCCGGTAGTAAAAGAATATTACGACTTTGTTTTCAATCCCAAAGAGGATAAATTAGTGCAAGAGGCCAAAACAAAAATATCGAATGAGTATTATCCCATAAAAAGAAAACGAGCCAGGGCCAGGCGTTCAATAGGACATAAATATATCAAACGTTTCAAGAAATTGGGGGTCGATCCTCATTTGATCGCCGATGTCATGTTGTTCAATATTGAGATTGCACAGTCTTTCTCGTTAGAAGAGAACGTACCCGAAGCTTTTTACAAGAGCATGTCGAATTCATTCGCGGAAGTGGTGCAGTTCGTGTCAATAAACGGACTTCTACATGATTGCAAAGATAGAATCGTGAAGATATACAAAAGCGCTCAAGAACAGAATTGGGCCTACCAAGAAGAATTTTCAAGATCATTGGGTATAATCGATTGATATGGGCATAGTAATTATAAGACAAGATGGTAAAGTGCAATTGTGGAAAGAAGCCTTAATGGCCATCGCACCAGAAATACCCGTATATGGTTATATGGAGGAGCACCCAGCAGATGAAATCAATGTGGCCTTGGTATGGAAACACCCAAAAGGCATTTTGAAAAAATACCCAAATTTAAAGTATATAGCCTCAAATGGTGCGGGAGTCGATTTTATTTTCGAAGACACTAGTATTTCTGATAAACTGCCCATTACAAGGGTCGTCGATATCATGCTGGCCAGTGATATGTCTGAATATGTCATAGCGGTCATTTTCAGTTATCTTAAAAACCTGAACCAATATAAAGCAGATCAACTCAAAGGCGTTTGGCGCCCTACGGATTATCACCGAATTGCTGATTTCACGGTTGGTGTACTGGGTTTGGGAGCATTGGGTGCGGTTTTGGCCAAAGACCTTGTTCACTTCGGCTTTAAAACCCAGGGATGGTCAAATTCAAAGAAATCTTTCGAAAATGTTAAGACCTTTTCAGGAAAAGGAGAATTATCGCAGTTCTTGTCGTCTACACAAATACTGGTGTGCCTACTTCCCCTGACCAAGAAAACCTCGGGTGTTTTAAATAAAGAGCTTTTTAAGCAACTTCCAAAAGGAGCGTACATTATAAATGTTGCCAGAGGTGGTCACCTAGTTGATACCGATTTACTTGAAATACTCGATACGGGACACCTATCAGGTGCCTGCTTGGATGTTTTTCATCAAGAACCACTACCTGCTGACCATTCGTTTTGGAACCACGAAAAAATAAACATCACTCCGCACTATGCCAGTGTCTCCGATACGGCCGAGGTCGTACCGCAGATTATTGAAAACTACAAGCGCATGCGAAAAGGAGAACCTCTGTTGAACTTGGTCTCTAGGGTAAAAGGCTATTGAAAACAAATCAAGACTTTCCGTAACTGTTCACTAAAATTTAAAAATATATTCTACATATAATCAGCTTGTTAATTATTTTACCGCAAAGGGCGCAATGGTTGAACGCAAAGAACGCAACGTTTAATTTATTGATTTTCAATATTTTGCGACCATAGCGCATTTTTTTGCAACCTTAGCGGTTATAATTATATACTACTCATTACCATTTAGTTAACATTGGGTGAATAGTTATGACTTCCTCTAAAAAAAGGAAAAAACCTTGATTAACCGAGATTATATTTCTTTTGGGGATAAAAATCTGTTAGTTTTGCAAAATTAGGCTTTTGTCAAGCTTTTAATCAATGTAAAAACAGACCTGTTACTTGAAGGCACAAAAAGATTCTAGGGAAAAAACGCTTTACGACTACCAAATAGAGGATTTGAACACCATTTTCAAATGTTTGGAAGAAACAGAGGGTACTTCAAATATATTGTATCAACTACCAACAGGCGGTGGAAAAACGGTGGTGTTTTCTGAAATCGCACGTAGATATACCAATCAGACCAATAAAAAAGTCGTAGTACTGACCCATCGCATTGAGCTGAGCGCACAAACCTCTAAAATGTTGAGCAGTTTTGGAGTAAAGAACAAAATCATCAATAGTGAGGTCAAAGAACTTCGAGATCAAGATGAGTACACCTGTTTTGTGGCCATGGTAGAGACCTTGAACAATAGGCTACAAGAAGAAAAGATAGAAATCAATAATATTGGCCTGGTCATCATTGATGAGGCGCATTACAATTCTTTTAGAAAGCTTTTTAAATACTTTGAAAATTCGACTATTCTTGGGGTGACCGCTACGCCCTTGAGTTCGAATATCAAGCTTCCGATGAAAGATAATTACCAAAAGTTGATTGTTGGCGAATCCATTGAAGCCTTAATAAAAAAGAAGTTTTTGGCAAAGGCCAATATGTACAATTACGATGTTAGCTTGCAAAATCTAAAATTGGGTATCAACGGTGATTATACGGTAAAATCGTCAGACGAACTGTACGGCAATCAAAGTATGCTCGGCAAACTATTGACGGCCTATACCGAAATTTCAATGGGCAAAAAGACCTTGATTTTCAACAATGGTATCAGTACGTCAAAATATGTGTACGAAACTTTTAAAAAAGCCGGTTATAACATTCGGCACTTAGATAATAAGAACAATGCAGCTGAAAGGCGAGATATATTGCAATGGTTCTCTGAAACCCCTGATGCCATTTTAACATCGGTAAGTATCTTAACAACTGGTTTTGATGAACCCACGGTAGAGACCATTATATTGAACAGGGCCACAAGGTCATTGACCCTTTATTTTCAAATGATCGGTCGTGGATCGCGTATTTTGCCCAATAAAAGTGATTTTACCGTGGTCGATATGGGAAACAATGTAGCCCGTTTCGGCATGTGGAACGCTCCTATTGACTGGCAAGAGATTTTTCATTTTCCAGACTTCTTTCTAGAGAGCATCAAAAACGATGAAGATATTGAGCGCGAGTTCATCTATGAGATGCCAAAGGCCTTAAAAGCGAAATTTCCGAAGTCAAAAAGCCTTGAATTCGATGTAAAGAAAGAGTATAAAAAAATCTTTGCCCAAGGCCTTCGTTCAAAAACCGTTTTAGAGAACAGTATTGAACAACATGCATGTATATGCGTTGAAAATGCCGAAGATGTCTTTGAGGCCCGCAACCTTGCCAAGCAACTCGGAGAAGAAATCATTTATAGGGTACGACAGTATTCGTATTGTATTATGAACAACACCAAGAACTATAAAGAGTGGCTAGAAGAAGACTATGAACGTAAGTTGCGATCGAATATCTCAAAAAAGTTTGCGGATATGTTATGAACCCATGCACAAAAAACGCCTTCTTATTATCGGTCTTGTTTGGCCAGAGCCCAGTTCTACGGCAGCAGGCAATCGAATGTTGCAGCTCGTTCATTTCTTTTTAGAACAGGGGTACGACATCACCTTTGCCAGTACGGCCAGCGAAACGACCCTGTCTTTGGGTTTGGAGGAATTGGGAGTGCAAACAGCCTTCATTCGATTAAACCATGACAGCTTTGATGATTTTATACGGGAGTTGAATCCTGAAATCGTTCTTTTCGACCGTTTTCTGACCGAAGAGCAATTTGGGTGGCGCACCGCGCAATTCGCCCCAAACGCATTGCGTATATTAGATACGGAAGATTTACATTCGTTGCGCCACACAAGGCACGAAGCATTTAAGGCCGATAAACCCTTTTCGACCGATTTATGGTTACAGAACGATATGACCAAAAGGGAAACCGCCAGTATCTATCGGTGCGATCTTTCGCTGATTATTTCTTCTTACGAAATGCAATTGCTCACCAATAGTATCAAGATGGATAAAGATATTCTGGTACACCTTCCCTTTTTATTGGACAAAATAGACGTGAACATCACAAAAACCTGGAAACCCTTCGAACAAAGAAAAAACATTGTCTGTATTGGTAACGGAAAGCATGCCCCCAATATAGACGCCATCGTTTGGTTGAAAAAAAGAATATGGCCCTCGTTGCGAAAACGACTTCCCAAAGCTGAACTCCATGTTTACGGTGCGTATTTTCCAGAGCACATACAACAAATGCATAATGAGAAAGAGGGATTCTTAATAAAAGGCTGGGCCTCTGACCTACAAAGCGTATTTCAAAATGCACACCTGAACCTGGCCCCTTTGCGTTTTGGAGCGGGAATAAAGGGAAAACTGATAGACGCCATGAAATCGGGTACGCCAAGTATTACTACATCAATAGGAGCAGAGGGCATGCACGATAGTCTAGATTGGAGCGGTCGCATAGCCGATAGTGCAAATGATTTTGTCGAAGCAACGGTCACGATGTACAATGATGATACACAATGGAAGCAGGCCCAACAAAACGGAGTTCGTATCATTAATGGGCTATACAACAAAGAAGCTCTCGGCGAACGGTTAAAATCAATAATCGAGAGTGCCCAACAGAATCTCGAGCAACATAGAGCCCGTAATTTTATAGGTTCTATGCTCATGCACCACACTGCAGCCAGTACTAAGTACATGTCGAAATGGATAGAATCAAAATCATAAACTACAAATAATCAACAATCAGGTTATTGTAATTAACCTTGCCTGTGTGCTCATCTACTGACCTCTATAATCTTATAAAGAAACCCTATATTTATTCTTTTAAAACCAAAACACAACTATGAAATCTCCCAACTGGAAAGTCGCAAAGGAATTTGAGGATATTACCTATATGAAAAGTGATGGCGTTGCCCGTATCGCCTTCAATAGACCCAATGTCCGTAATGCCTTTCGCCCCAAGACCACCAATGAGCTCTATACCGCTTTTTACGATGCGCAAGAAGATACCTCAATAGGTGTAGTACTGCTTTCGGCAGAAGGGCCGTCAACAAAAGACGGTGTTTATTCCTTTTGTAGTGGAGGTGACCAAAATGCTAGGGGAGAGAAAGGTTACGTAGGAGAAGACGGTATGCACCGCCTGAACATTCTAGAAGTACAACGCCTGATACGTTTTATGCCCAAAGTGGTTATCGCCGTGGTGCCCGGTTGGGCCGTTGGTGGCGGTCACAGCCTTCATGTAATATGTGATTTGACCCTGGCCAGTAAAGAACATGCGATCTTCAAACAGACCGATGCCGATGTAACCAGTTTTGACGGCGGTTATGGCTCTGCATATCTCGCAAAGATGATCGGTCAGAAAAAGGCGCGTGAAATATTCTTTTTAGGGCGTAACTACTCGGCACAAGAGGCCTGTGATATGGGTATGGTAAATGCGGTCGTACCTCATGATGAACTGGAAGCTACGGCCTACAAATGGGCACAAGAGATCCTAGAAAAATCACCGACATCAATAAAAATGTTAAAGTTCGCCATGAACCTGACCGATGATGGCATGGTCGGGCAACAGGTATTTGCAGGTGAGGCTACACGTTTGGCTTATGGTACAGCGGAAGCCAAAGAAGGGCGGAATGCTTTCTTAGAAAAAAGAAAACCCGATTTCGGCAAAAATAAGTGGATTCCTTAGATGTTTTTCTTACTTGAAAAGTATTCGAAATTAATGGTTGCTGAGCGTAGTCGAAGTAAACTAAAAAGAGCCCTATCTTTACGACAAAGCTCTTTTAAGATCTTTTTTTATTCCAACTTTCAAATTTCACATCAATTATTTTCGCTATTTTGTGATAATTTCCCCAAGTGTTTTTTACTCTAAAAATATCTGGGTCAGTTGAGCATAAAGTTTTTTCATAATCATTAACATAATCTCCATTTTCAAAATCAAAATAGTCAGTTGCGAAATTATAACCAATTTGGTTTAATACTTCCCCTATTAAAACTCCGTCCCAATTCATATATAATTCAGAAGGTGATATTTTTTCGTTTTTTGTTTGTTCTATTTCCTCAGGACTTTCTTCTAAAAGAAATTCACTATATAAATCATTCTTTATTATCCAAGCGAAAAATAATCCTGTATGAACATATGCTTGTTCTTCATCAAGTTCGGCTTCATTGATTGATTCAAAATGATATTTTGCTTTGTCAAAAACAAAACTTTCATCAATTTCTATTAATTCCTTTTTTTTCATACTATATGAAAATAAAAAATTTTATTTCTGTTTTTATTACAAAATAAACTTACCACCATTCGTTCTGAAATTAAAACTATTGTTGTGAGAGTGCCTTTTTTTGTGGTGTAACCAGCGAAAATTGATATGTAGCCTTATTTAATGGCTTCAAGAATCCCTTTTAAAAACCCATTTACATCAAAATCAGGACTTTCTGCGAGTCCAGTTCTTACGACTACCAGGTCTTTGGAAGGAATCACAAAAACATACTGCCCTTGATAGCCATTTGCCGAATAGAGGTCTCTGGGCACATCAGAATATTTTCCCTCGGCATTCAGCCACCAATGCGCACCGTACTTTCCGTTTGATTTATCAGTAGGCTTGCTAATATAATCAACCCATTCAGGAGCGAATAATTGTTCGCCGTTCCAATTACCTTTATTTAGGTGAAGTATACCAAACTTGGCCCAGTCTCTCGTATTTGCCCAACCATACGAAGAGCCAACAAAATTACCTTCCATATCGGTTTCGATAATCATGGAGTGCATCCCTATTTTGTCGATCAAGGCCGTATACGGAAAATCAAGGTACTCTTGGTGGGTATTGAATTGCTTCCGTAGAACTCCCGATAGAAAATTACTTGTTCCCGAAGAATAGTTCCAAACGACTGTAGGCGCTGCGATAACTTCTTTGTTTGCTTGGGCAAGGGTCATATCAGCATCTAAGAATAGCATTTTGGTCGCATCTGAAACAGAGGCGTACTCTTCTTCCCATTCCAAACCACTTTGCATACGAAGAAAATGATTTAGGGTAATTTCTGAACGAGAATCTTTGTTTTGGTTACTTGCCAAGGGCTTGTGTGTTTGCACATCAATATCACCTCTGAACTCAAGAATGCCGAACATCGTACCCAATACACTTTTGGTCATTGACCAACCTAGAATAGGGGTGTCAGTAGAAAAACCATCTAAATAGCGTTCGCCAATGATTTGGTTTTTATAGGCGACAAGTACGGTTCTGGTCTTTTGAATTTCGGAATTGGCAAAAGCATTATCCAGCGCTTTTTCAAGACGATGATAATCAACATTTTTAAAAATGGTGTCTTTCTTCCCATTATTTCCGTACGGAAAAGGTAGGTCGTTGTTCAACCTCGTCCGTTTTGGTTTAAGATTGGTTTTGTTCTTATCATAATCGTCATTCACCAAAACACAGCCTAACCCATCTCTACATATTGTTTTTCGTTCCATCAAACCAAAAACCTCCGCAGAGGCCGATTCTTTGTGCATCGTGACATCGGCAAGTTTGATCAGCGGCATATCATTATCGTTTTCGGTAATCGATGCTATGCTTCTATCGGCAATATACACGGTAGATGCCATGTTCTTAGAGGCGTACCCTGATATAATATTTAATTTGGGATAATTTATATATGCACCAATAGCAACAAGTACGAGTAGTAAGAGTAAAATTCTTTTTAAGATTTTCAAAATAGTCGGAATTTAGATTTGTTGTAAATTTAAAAAACAGATATAAAACTAGAATTCTTTTATTCTATGGAAAAAAATAAATTTACAACTTTTAAAAGAAGATTGAAAGCACGGTTAGCACATAGACATAATCTTCTGTTTTTCCTTCTTTTTACCCTAATCCTGTCTTGCAAGGAGGAAGTGAAAAACAAATACATATGGAAAACACTGACCGTAACGGTAACCGCATACAATTCAGTACCCTCACAAACACAAGAAAACCCTATCATTACGGCTTGGGGAGATTCTTTACAGTCTGGCATGAAATCTATCGCTGTTTCTCGAAACTTGATCGCTTTGGGCCTCAAACACAATACACCCGTTAAAATAGAAGGTTTTGACAGTGTATTTTTGGTGAAAGATAAAATGAACCGCCGTTGGCGAGATCGAATCGATATTTATATGGGCACGAATGTAAAAAAGGCCAAGCAATGGGGGAGACAAAAACTATCGATTCAATACGGCGTTCTAAAAGACAGCCTTGATTTCACCATAGATGCAAAATGATTTCGTAAATTTCAGATCTAAACCAAGGGGAGTATGAAATTTACGCTTTTATTGATTTGCTGCTTTATTTCTGTCTCCTGTGCTACAACCTACGAGATTATTGACAAGCCCATTGACTTCGATGCCCAGCGCAAAGCACTGACCTTGGCATATTTGTCAGAACGCTATGGCTTGGAGCAAGAAACACCAACAATCGTCCCCAAGATGATCGTGCTGCATTGGACGGTCATTCCTACTTTTGAAGAATCGTTCGAGTTTTTTAAGAAAGCGACCTTATCTAATACAAGGCTTGATATTAGCGGTGCTGGTGCCTTGAACGTTTCGGCCCAGTTTATGGTCGATAGGGATGGAACAATTTACCGCTTGCTACCTGAAACCACTATGGCAAGGCATGTAATCGGACTCAATCATTGCGCTATTGGGGTTGAAAATATAGGCGGCACAGGAGACCTTCCCTTGACCGAGGCACAACTTAAAGCTAATATCTGGTTGGTAAATTACCTATCGGCCAAATATGATATCGACTATTTAATCGGACATTATGAATATACCAATTTTGAAGGTCACGACCTTTGGTTGGAAATAGATGATGACTATCGCACCGAAAAAGAGGATCCTGGTGAAGAATTCATGAAACAAGTACGCGAATTTACATTAAAGAACAACTTTAAACAAACACCTGTAAAACATTGATTATATATGAAAACAAAATTTTCAATACTTCTATTTTTAGTTACAATATGCTCATTTGCTCAAAAGGAGGATATTACCACCGCTCTTTATGAAACCTATGAAAAGTACAAGGAGCCTAGTTTAGATAAACGCCGCATCAAGCACCATGAATTACAACCGTTGATTGCTCGATATGGACAGAACCCCAAGTTCACCGTAAAAGTGGTGGGCAGATCTATTGAGGGGCGCGATTTGTCTTTGATAAGTATTGGCGAGGGCACGACCAATGTTTATCTGTGGTCGCAAATGCACGGCAATGAGCCCACCGCAACACAGGCGATTTTCGATATTTTTAAATTCTTCGCCAGCGACGATTTTGAGATAGAAAAGAAAGAGATCCTAAAAAATCTTCGAATCCATTTTCTGCCGATGCTGAATCCTGATGGGGCAGAGGTCTTTCAACGAAGAAACCGTCTGGGCATTGATATCAATAGAGATGCCTTACGGTTACAATCCCCAGAAAGCCGAACCTTAAAACGTGTTCGTGACAGTTTGCAAGCCGATTTTGGTTTTAACCTTCATGACCAAAGCACCTATTACAATGCAGAGCGTACCGAAAAACCAGCGACCATTTCGTATTTGGCTCCCGCATACAATTATGAAAAAGACATAAACCAAGTCCGGGGCAATGCCATGAAGGTGATTGTTTTTATGAACACTATCATACAAAAATACGCTCCTGGGCAGGTCGCCAAGTACAATGATGATTTTGAGCCTCGTGCTTTTGGCGATAATATTCAAAAATGGGGCACAAGTACGATTTTAATAGAATCAGGTGGGTACGCCAATGATGTGGAGAAACAAGAAATCAGAAAACTGAACTATGTCTCGATCCTTTCTGCAATATATACCATTGCCAAGGGCAACTATGAAGACATTCCGATTACGGACTATGAAAAGATACCCGAAAACGACCGGAAGCTGTTCGATTTAAAGATAACCAATGCCACCTATGAATTACTGGGCAAACCCTATGTGTTGGATATTGGCATAAACCGTTTGGAAGTGGATATTGAAGATAGCACCGAATTTTGGTATAGCAGTAGAATAATCGACCAAGGAGACCTTTCTACCTATTATGGCTATGAGACTTTCGATGCTTCAGGTTATACCATAAAACCTGGAAAAGTCTATACTGAGAGTTTTAAATCGTTACAACAGATGAGTAATCAGGGCAAAGACCCCATGGCACTATTGAAGTCGGGTTATACTTATGTGCGTATTGCCAACATACCCAAAGAGCAGTTGTCATCACCGTTTTCCGTACACATGATAAGTAGCACTTACGAAGTTCCTGAATTCAATATTGAAGTAGGCCTGAACCCCACTTTTTTACTTGAAAAAGACGGGGTGGTCGAATATGCCATTATCAATGGCTTTTTAATTGATGTTGAAAGTGGTAAGGGTGTTTTTAAGAATGCGATGGTTTATAGGTAGGACGAGACAACTGTACGGCCACCAGTTGCAAACTGGCGGTAACGGGGCTTGATTCGGAACATTCGGAGACAAACTTCTTCTTAAAAAAAAGATAAAGCTTGGATATTATTTTTTTGAGTAAAAACATTAAATGGTATTTTATTTAAAAAGCCTTTTATTCCAGTAGGCATAAAAGGCTTTTTAATCTCTTTGGGTTTAATTCCCCGAGGCTTGCCTCGATTTTTAGAGGAAAGTTTGAAAACGGATGGTTTTCATCAAATCAAAAACTATCTTCCATTAAATGCCTCGTGGGCTTGCCCCGAGGATTTTTTTACTGTTATATTGTAACTATTCAGGTAAATAAAAGTCAGCTATAATTTGGATCTTAAGAAAAGATATCGGATCTTGTCCTTATCGACAAGGATAAGATTATATCAGAGCCTTTAGTACGTTTGAACAGCCTCGAGGAATTAGTTTCACGAATAGGCAAATTAGAAAAACGAGTTGTAGAATTGGAAAGGGAAAATTCAATACTGCGTGAGCGTTTGCTTACCTATGAAAAGCCAAAGAACAGCCGTAACAGTTCAATACCTCCCTCAAAGGCAGCACCTGCTTATCAACTCATCAAAGAAAGGGTCGCTGCCGAAAAAGTGGTCGGGACGGATGAAACGGGCATTAGGATCAATGGAAATTTAAATTGGTTTTGGACTTGGCAAAGTAAGCTGGCAACCTATATTGTCTTTTCTCAAAACCGAGGAGACGCAACTATCAAAATGAATTTCCCTTCGGGTTTTCAAGATGCCGTATTAGTAAGCGATTGCTGATCTTCCCATTTCAAGACACCATGCAATACACACCAATTGTGCCTTGCCCATTTACTGAGAGAACTCATTTTTTCTTGAACAAAACTACAACTCTAAATGGGCAAAGGCCTTTAAGGATCTGCTGTACCAAAGCATTGAACTCAAAAAAAGGCTGCATCAAAATCAGTACAGCGACTCGATGGCCGATAGAGATGCAATTATAGAAAAATCAAAGAGCCTATTAGAAAAAACCCCAAAGAAAAACCATAAAAAACTCCACGCATTCTATAGGAGAATGGTAAAATATCAAAACTATATTTTCACCTTCCTTCATTACCAAGATGTACCCCCTGACAACAATGCTTCAGAGTGCGCAATAAGAAATATAAAGGTCAAACACCTGCCTGCCGGCAGGGAAAGTTTCAGGACAATTCAAAACCGAGAAAGGTGCTCAAATATATGCCGTGATACGATCGGTGACCGATACCTGCATTAAAAATGGAACAAATGTTCTTGATGCCTTTAAAACTATTGCTACATTAGTACCTGAATAGTTACGTTATGGCAACCTCTATTAATCAATTTTTCGATTAAGCCCTACCAATTTAAAAAATGATTTGATATTTGAAATTGTTTTTGATTGTTTCAAGATTTTATCACGCCTACACAAAACACTTATTATCAGCTATTTACGTGTTATTTATTTACCAATTAGGCATAACTATCCTATCTAAGCGTGTAACTTGTTCATATCTAAACAGGTTGTAGGTCAGATTTACCAATCCAACAAAGCCAACGGCCTGCTTTATCCCTATTGACCTAACATAGAGCTTGTTCATGCTCTGCTCCATAAAACCAAATACATGTTCTACCCGTGCTCTTGTTCTTGATTTTTCCGTGTTGGATTCTTTTTGTGTTTCTGTTAAGGGGCTGTTTTTATACCCTTTTTCGTGTACTTTGTTATTTACCTCATATTTTTCGATTGTTTTCTCCTGTTCTTTACCAGTATAGGCACTATCTGCCCAAAGGTCTTGATCTTTGTCTTTTTTTGTCAATAATTCATCCAGTGTTCGTGAATCGTGTACCGAAGCATCTGTTGTGGTATATGTATCTATAAATTTGTGCTTGTTATCTACCTTTGCGTGGTTTTTATACCCATAGTACGATTGATCGTTCTTTTTTGTCCAACGGGCACCTGCCTGCCTGCCGGCAGGTCTACATCTTTCCGTCGTTTTTTATTTCTCCTTGTAAAACCACCTGCTTTGCAGGTGGTCATGTTCTGAGGGCTATGCCTACCTTTGTTTTATGAGTAAATATAAGAAACTGAGTCACGTAATTTACAAATGCGAATATCATATTGTCTGGGTTCCAAAATATAGGTTACGGATATTAAAAGATGAAATTAAGGATTTAGTAGAAAAAGATGTTCGGTTATTGTGTGAATGGAAAAGTTGTGAGGTTCTGGAGTTGAATGTTCAAGAAGA
>UOEL01000137.1_pt1 | contig 17785 bp, 18 predicted proteins | sample 1989351 | NCBI WGS metagenome assembly UOEL01 (sample SAMEA4712195, study PRJEB27164) | hydrothermal vent metagenome | biome: marine basaltic hydrothermal vent biome; feature: marine hydrothermal vent; material: mineral | place: Pacific Ocean | collected 2011-06-14/2011-07-23 | depth 1719 m
CCAACATTTGCTTGCTTTTTGAATAACATTTTGATTTTCGCCTCGTTCTTGCCAAGTAGTGCCTAAATAAACTATTATAGCCCTCAACAGTAAAAGTTTCCGCTTTTGATTGTATATGCTTTGCTTTCGGAACTATTGTTTCATATGCTTTCCAATAATCACTGGTGGTTACGTCCATTTCATTGTCTTTTATTTTGTCCCAAAATTCTACGGCGGTTTTGTTGCTTCTATCGCCAATAACGAAGTTGGTGAATCTCTTTCCAAGTCTATCAACAGCAATCCAAATCCAACAATAGTTTTTTTGTTCCCTATGTAGCTGTGCATTTCATCTAATTCAGCAAATTCAATAGAAGTGTTGTTCGCTTGCAATTCTTTTACTTTTTCTCCGAAACCTCTTACCCAATTTAACACAGAAACATTACTTACGCCTAAAATCCTACCAATTGAACGAAAACCAAGCCCCTCTAAATATAATTGGAGAGCTTTTCTTTTTGTTTCTTTTGAATATTCGCCAGAACGTTTTTCAACAGTGTAGTTATACCCACACTTCTTGCATCTATACCTTTGCACCCCTTTTAAAATACCATTCTTTACTTTTTCACCGCTATTGCATTTTGAGCACTTCATGTTGTTTTTCTGCAAATATACAAAATCTATATAAAATTAGCAATGCCGAAAATCCGATATCAACATAAAGGAATCAAGAATTTGGGTAAATAGACTCAAAAGCGGACTTTCCGTAGAACATCTTATTTCTGGGGACGAGCTTCGAGCAATTAAAAGATACCTGAATTCCAGAAAGGATAATCTGCCTTGGCTGTTCGTAAATGAAAGGGGGCTGCCATTGACAAGACAGGCAATCAATTATATAGTCGATATTGTCTCGACAACTGCTAAACTGGAAAACGTTCATCCGCACACATTAAGGCACTCTTGGGGTTTTTATTTAGCCAACAAAGGATACGACCTTCGCTTGATACAAGATTATCTGGAACATCGAGACCCTAAACATACAGCTCATTATACTAGGGTGGTAAGCAAGCGGTTTGAAAAACTATGGGAATAATTAATGAGATCAACCATTTTCTGGGCTAATGAACATTTTCTCCCATTTTTCCAATGAGGCCATAATTGTTTTACAAAAAGAACTGATTTCCGATTTTGCGATCAATGTCGTTGAAATCAAGTAATCGTTACTTGTTCTTGTTTTGGCCATTAGCCCTGTAACCATAAGCATACAAGCTGCTACAGTTAAAATTGTTTTTTTCATGATGAGTGAATTTAGCGCTGAAACGAGTTCAGCATGATTGATGAATAAATTATGTCTATATAAATATAGACCATCATTGTAGATTTTTGTTTCATGATTAACAGTTAAATAACTAAATTTTAACATCTTACAAAAATTTGATATCAAAAACACCACAGTTCGAAATAGATCGGTAATTCTTAAAAAAGGTCACTTAAATACTAGCGATAACAACTGAATCATATTACTTTTACCTTCTCAATAAAGATTTTAGACATGAACAAAAAGGTACTTCTGATGATCTTGGATGGTTGGGGGAAATCTCCCGACCCGAAAATTTCGGCCATTGACAATGCGAGCACCCCTTTTGTAGATTTGCTCTATAAAAAATACCCCAACTCCGATCTTTTGACCGACGGCATGAACGTTGGCCTACCCGAAGGACAAATGGGAAATAGCGAAGTGGGGCATATGAATTTAGGTGCAGGCAGAATCGTATACCAAGACTTGGCAAAAATCAATCTTGCAATAAAAGAAGACACCCTGAAAGATGAAAAAACCTTACAAGATGCCTTTTCCCACGCAAAAGAAAACAACAAACCCATTCATTTTCTAGGTTTGTTAAGCAATGGAGGCGTTCATAGTCATACATCGCACCTAAAAGGACTCATCAAGGCAGGCAATAATGCCGGCCTGACCAATATGTTCGTACATGCTTTTACCGATGGTCGTGATGTAGACCCTAAAAGTGGCAAAGGGTATCTTGAAGATCTTGAAAACTTTTGTTCCGATAAGAATACAAAGCTGGCAACGGTAATTGGTCGATACTATGCTATGGACCGTGATAAACGTTGGGAACGAGTGAAATTAGCCTATGACCTCTTAGTGAATGGCCTAGGCGAAAAATCGACCAATATTTCAAAGTCAGTTCAACAAAGCTATGATGAAAATGTTACCGATGAGTTTCTCAGACCCATTGTAATGACCAATGACAATGGTACACCTTTGACCAATATCAACGAAGGCGATGTCATCATCTTTTTCAATTTCAGAACGGACAGGGGAAGGGAGTTGACCCAAATGCTGAACCAAGAAGATTTTCATGAGTACAATACCTACAAATTGGAACTATATTATGTCACCATGACCAACTACGATGATTCGTTCAAAGGTGTTCATGTTCTTTTTGACAAGGATAATATTAAGGACACTTTAGGGGAGGTACTTGCCAATGCCGGTAAAAAACAAATACGTATTGCGGAGACCGAAAAATATCCGCATGTGACTTTTTTCTTCAACGGAGGAAGGGAAACACCCTTTGAAGGTGAAAAACGCATTTTATGTCCCTCACCAAAAGTAGCTACGTATGACTTGCAACCCGAGATGAGCGCATACGATATAAGGGATGCTATCATTCCTGAATTGGAAAAAGGGGAAGTAGATTTTATCTGTTTAAATTTCGCCAACCCTGATATGGTAGGGCATACAGGCGACATGAAGGCTGCTATAAAAGCCTGCGAAGTTGTTGATAGTTGTGCGAAAGACGTTGTTTCAGCAGCACTACAAAACAATTATGCAACAATCGTAATTGCGGACCACGGCAATTGTGAGACCATGGTCAACCCTGATGGTAGTCCGAATACGGCACATACTACGAATCCGGTTCCTTTGATTTTGGTAGACAACGATATAAAAGAGATCAAAGATGGGGTTTTGGGCGATATCGCCCCTACCATTCTCAAACTAATGGGTATTCAGCAACCCCAACTTATGACCCAAAAACCATTGGTTTAAAAAAATTGCTCAAATGTTTTACCTTTGCCAGCTATGATTATAGCAAAAACAGCTGAAGAAATCGAACTGATGCGCGAAAGCGCATTGATCGTTTCAAAAACCTTAGGTATACTCGCCAAAGAGGTAAAACCAGGTGTAACCACCTTAGAATTAGATACCCTCGCCGAGACCTTTATTCGTGACCACGGGGCAGTACCCGGTTTTTTAGGCTTGTACGATTTTCCGAACTCACTTTGTATGAGTCCGAATGCACAGGTGGTACACGGTATTCCTAATGACTCCCCTTTGGTCGAAGGCGATATTATCTCTATTGATTGTGGCGCTTTAAAAAACGATTTCTATGGTGACCATGCCTATACCTTTGCCGTAGGCGAAATAGCCGAAGAGACCAAAAAATTGCTTGAGGTTACAAAAGAGTCACTGTATGTGGGTATTCGAGAATTCAAAAAAGGCAATCGCGTTGGCGATGTCGGCTATGCCATTCAAAAATATACCGAAGACCATGGGTATGGTGTAGTACGTGAATTGGTAGGACACGGACTAGGCCGTAAAATGCACGAAGATCCTGAAATGCCGAATTATGGAAAAAGAGGTAGGGGCAAGAAATTTATAGAAGGCATGGTGGTCGCAATTGAACCCATGATAAATTTGGGAACACGCCGAATAAAACAATTAAAAGACGGCTGGACGATACTCACCGCAGACGGACAACCAAGTGCACATTTTGAACATGACGTAGCCTTAGTAAACGGAAAACCCGAACTGTTATCGACCTTCAAATATGTACACGATGCTTTGGGTGTTGAAAGTGATGAGGAAAAACCCTTTCGACGAGACTTGTGATTCTTGATGAATTATTACACAGAGTCGCACAGAGAAAAAAAACACAGAGTTACACAGAGATTATGAGTGATATTCAAATTACTAATCTACCAATGGATCTGGCCTTGTTTATGAATTGAAAAGCAAAAAATCAAACGTAAAAAGGAATCAAACCCCTGTGAACCTCCTTTTTATCAGTGAAACTCTGTGAAACAACAAATCATGAAACGTATCTTCAAATTCATTCTCAATATTGTACCAAGACCACTTCTTATTAAATTGAGTTATCTGGCAAGACCGATCTTGGCGTTTTCAATGCGTGGCGACAAATACACAGATCCCATTGACGGAAAACAGTTCAAAAGTTTTCTACCCTATGGCTATGAGAACCCCAGAGAGAATGTACTGTCTCCCTCTACCCTGTCTTTAGAACGCCATCGCTTGTTATGGCTTTACCTGAAAAATGAAACCGGTTTTTTTACCTCGTCACTTAAAGTGCTTCACTTTGCCCCTGAACAAGCTTTTTATAAACGCTTTCGGAAACTAAAAAATCTTGAATATACCACCACAGATCTTAATTCGCCCTTGGCAGATGTAAAGGCCGATATATGCGACCTGCCTTTTGAAGACCGTTCTTTTGATGTTATTCTCTGCAACCACGTTTTAGAACACATACCCGATGACACCAAAGCCATGCAAGAAATGTATCGTATACTCAAACCTAGAGGATGGGGAATATTTCAGATACCACAAGATTTAAAAAGGGAAAAAACCTTTGAGGACGATTCTATCACCGACAAAAAAGAACGAGCGAAAATATTTGGCCAGTACGACCATGTACGTATTTATGGCCGAGATTATTTTGAAAAACTAAGAAGCATAGGGTTTACCGTAGAAGAAGTAGATTACACTTCAAATCTAAACGCACAGGAAATTGAAAAATACCGTTTGGCGAAGGGGGAAATTATTCCTTTGGTAAGAAAATGATTATTCGACCACCAACCCCTTAAACCCATCGGTCATAAATTCTTGTGATTTGCCTTCTTTATCAAGATAGACCACATAGGCCTCTAAACTTTTTTGTTTGCTCAATAGTATTAAGACCTCATCAAGATTCATGGCCATAAAGGCAGTCGCATAGGCATCGGCCTCGGCACAGGTATCTGCCAAAATAGTGACCCCCAAGGTATTGGCGTTCTTGGTAAAGCCCGTTTTAGGGTCTACGGTATGCACATATTTCTTGCCCGTAATCGAATCAATACGATATTTTCTATAATTTCCAGAAGATGCCATAGCTTTGTCTTTCAATTGAATCTTGATTTTCAATTGCCGTGTAAAATCGATTTGGGGATCTTCAATACCCACCGACCACGGTTTTTGCTTAACCCGATTTTCACCTTTTGCAACCAGCTCTCCCCCTACTTCCAACAAATAATCCTGAATTCCTTTTTCGTCGAGCATCTTTGCCAATCGGTCTATGGCATACCCCTTTGCTATTGCATTAAAATCAAAATGAATATTCAGGTGTGTCTTTACAATGATATTCGACTCGGTGATCGTCACTTTCTCAAAACCCACAAAGGCGAGCAAACTATCAACACGGGTACTATCCATCTCAATTCGCCTGCCAGGACCAAAACCCCAAGCGTTGACCAAGACACCCACCGTTGGATCGAAATAGCCATTTGTCTGCTCATATACTTCTTTAGACAGTTGAAATACTTCACGAAACATTGCATCTACCACAACCCTTGAATCGCCTTTATTTATTCTTGAAATATCGGAATCTTGAATATAAGTGGACAACGACCTATTGACCGCAGCGAAAACAGAATCGATCTCATTTTGAAAATCAAGGGGTTTTTCAGATAAATAGATAAGATAATACGAGGTGCCCAACGCCCCACCAACATTTCTGTTTTCAATAATCGAAGGTTTCTCATCGTTACAGGAAAGAACGACCATTCCTAAAAGAAACCACAAAAATCCACATGCCTTATACCTCAATGAGTCCGTCATAATCAACAACATAATCTTCATTTAAAGAAACAGGCAATTTTTGATCGGTCGCATTTGAAAGACCTACTCCTGCATAATACGCCCTGGCCTCAAACTTCTCGGCATTCTCTTTCATTTTTTTCATAAAAACGGTATCATACGCTCTTGGATTTTTCGGATATACCACATTTCGAACAACAATAAAATGCAATTTTTTTTCTTTTAGACACATAAACTGCGGGTTTTTTTTAGGCTTACTATTGACCGCCATAAACTCAAAACCATCGGCCTCTAATTCACGGCCTACAATATTCATAGCCAAATTATGCAATTCTTGTACAGTTAAATGGTTTCACTTAATTGGATTTGTTACTGAACTCGTTTAAACTTTTTGGATTGGCTAAAAAGTTTAAACGAGTTCACTTCCTAAAAAAACCGATACCTTAAGATATCGGTTTTTGCGTTTTAATGAACTACCCCGCTGCAAGCAGACGGGGTATCTGGCTCACTCAGAACGAACAAATATACGTGTCACGATCAAACATCGGGGAATTAAACCCTAAGAGATTAAACAGATTCCCGCCCTAGCGGGAATGACAGTATTTTATTATCCTCCGAAATCGTCAAAACGTATATGCTCATCCGGTATTCCGAAATCCTCACCCATTTTCTGAACGGCTTTGTTCATCAATGGCGGGCCACAAAAATACAGTTCAATATCTTCTGGCGACTCGTGCAAACTCAAATAGTTGTCGATGACACAGTTGTGAATAAATCCAACAAAACCATCACCGGGGGCATCTATATTTTCTTTCACCTTCCAATTGTCCTCATCGGCAGGTTCTGAGAGCGCCAAATAAAATTTGAAGTTCGGAAAGTCTTTTTCTAGCTTATAAAAGTGGTCTAGATAAAACAATTCTCTCTTAGAACGGCCGCCATACCAATAGGTTACCTTTCTACCCGTCTTTAATGTTCTGAACAAATGATACAGATGCGATCGCATTGGGGCCATACCTGCTCCACCACCTACATATAACATTTCAGAATCTGATTCATTGATAAAAAACTCACCGTAAGGGCCTGAAATAATAACCTTATCACCTGGTTTTTGTGCAAAGATATATGAAGATGCTATACCGGGGTTGACATTCATCCACCCATTATTAGCTCTGTCCCATGGCGGGGTCGCAATACGCACGTTCAACATAATTTCTCGCCCTTCTGCTGGGTACGAAGCCATTGAATAGGCCCGCTCAACGATTTCAGAATTCTTCATCACCAAAGGCCAAAGATTGAACTTATCCCATTCTGCTTGAAACTTATCGGGAGTTTCATGTTCTTCAGGATGCGCTGTAATATCGATATCAGCGAATTTTATTTCGCACTGCGGAATTTCTATTTGAATATATCCTCCTGCTTTATACCCCATATCTTCAGGTATCTCTATCACAAATTCTTTGATAAAGGATGCCACATTATAATTGCGGACAACGGTACCTTCCCATTTTTTAATGCCGAAGACCTCTTCAGGAATGGTAATCTCCATATCTTGATTTACCTTTACCTGACAGGCCAAGCGGACACCATCGTTCAGTTCTCTTTTAGAAAAGTGTGGGGTTTCCGTAGGCAATGCCTCCCCTCCCCCAGAAATCACATGGCATTCACATTGAATACAGGTGCCACCGCCCCCACAAGCAGACGGAAGAAATATCTTTTGGTTTCCCAAAGTGGTCAGCAATGAACTACCTGAGCCCACTTCAATTTTCTTTTCTCCATTTATGGTCAATGTAACCGGGCCAGACGGCGATAATTTTTCTTTGGTGAACAGCAAGAGCGCGACCAATAGCAACAGCAAAATCATAAAAGCAGTTACCGTAATCAGAATTGTACCAAGAGTGCTTGTAGCTAAAATCATTTTACTCCTTTATAATATTAGTGTAAGAGACTGATTTTTCATCAATTTCTTTCTTTGTTTCACCTTCTTTAACAACAGGTAGACCTGCCTGCCCGGCTGGCAGGTTTTCTTCTATCTTCTCTATCCTTATTTCTTCGACCGTGGTCTTTTCTACACTTTCAGAAGCCTCGTCGCCACCTGTAAGCATTCCTCCAAAACTTTGAAAACCTATGCCCATTAATCCCGTAATAATAAAAGTGATTCCCAAACCTCTTAATGGTGGCGGTACGTTTGAATATCTAATTTTCTCACGAATCGCCGCAATGGCCAAAATAGCCAAGAACCAACCTATACCAGAACTGACGCCATAGTTCAATGCCAAACCAAAGGTTGCTATCTCTCTTGCCTGCATAAATAAGGAACCTCCTAAAATTGCACAGTTTACGGCGATCAAGGGTAAAAATATACCCAAGGAATTATAAAGCGAGGGAGAAAATTTTTCTACTACGATCTCAACCAATTGCACCATAGTGGCAATTGTTGCAATAAAAAGGATAAAGGATAGAAAGCTCAGGTTATAATCTGCATACTCTGGCCCTAACCATGCCAAGGCACCATCTTGTAACAAATACTTGTCTAACAACCAATTCAGAGGTACGGTAACCGCCAGTACAAAAATTACGGCAGCCCCAAGTCCGACAGCGGTTGCCACCTTTTTGGAAACTGCCAAATACGAACACATTCCCAAGAATACGGCAAACACCATATTATCAATGAAAATCGATTTAAAAAATAATTCTACATGCTCTAACATAATTTTCTTTTTACGGCTTTATTTAGTGTTCTTCTATCAACGCAGGGTTCTTTGAGCGTTGCACCCAAATGATGATACCGACTACGATCAATGCTGCCGGAGGTATAATCATAAAACCATTGTTCTCGTAACCAGTTGCGTACAATCCTGTTTTTTCTATAGCGTCTCCTAAAACGGGGTATCCGAACAAAGTGCCAGAACCCAACAACTCTCTAAAAAAACCGACAATAATCAATATCACACCGTAACCCAACGAATTTCCAATACCGTCAAGAAAAGACTTCCAAGGTCCGTTGGCCAATGCAAAAGCCTCAAAACGGCCCATGATGATACAGTTGGTGATAATCAAGCCCACAAACACAGAAAGGGTTTTGCTGAGTTCAAAAGCAAATGCCTTAAGTACCAAATCTACAATAATCACAAGGGTAGCCACTACGATCAATTGTACTATAATCTTAATTTTTGATGGAATTATATTCCGCATCAATGATATGACCACGTTTCCGATGCCTAGCACGAACAATACCGAAATAGCCATTACAATTGAGGCTTCAAGCTCTGCCGTAATCGCCAAAGCGGAGCAGATGCCCAATACTTGAATGGTTATCGGGTTATCGTCAGTAAGGGGATCCAAGATCAATTTTGCGTCTTTTTTTGTCAGTATTCCCATTTGTAGTTTATTTTTCTACTTTAATAGATTCTAGATAGGGCCGGTATAGTTTCAAGCTTGTTCTTATCATTGCTGATATACCATCTCCGGTGATGGTCGCGCCCGCCATGGCATCTACCTCATTATCGTCTTTGATTTTGTTTTTTGGATCGTTATTGCCCTTGGCCACGTTTATACCCACGATGTTCGATCCTTCCAATACGGTCTCTCCGATAAAATCATCCATAAAATATCTTTGGTTTATGTTGGCTCCAAGACCTGGTGTTTCGCCTTTATGATCAAAATACACCCCTTGTACCGTAAGGCTTTCGTCAAGGGAAACAAACCCCCAAATAGCATCCCAAAGACCTGTGCCGTACATCGGTATGATATAGAATTTTTCGCCTTCCTTCTCACCAATGAACAAGGGCATTTTTTGCACTTCTCCATTTTTTGCCGCAGTAATCTCCTTTTTCAAATCTATTAAGTAGGCTTCTTTGTCAGAAGTTATTTTATCACCTTCGATGACCAATTGTTCTATAATATATTTTGAAAATTTATCTGCCACACTATCGGTGGACACAAAATTGACACTACGCTCGTCAACATTTTCATTAACCCCCATGGCGTAAAGAATGTTCTTCTGTTTTTCTAAACGAACATTCTCGCGGATCGCAGGTGCCAAACTAAAGGCCAAATAGGCCAAAATGGTGCCGACCACGATAACCATACCTGCCGCAAAGATTATCGTATATAAGTTACTATCTTTATTTACTGCCATAATTAAACGGTTTCAACTTTTAGTTCTTCTTCTTTTTCGTCAGAATCTTTAGGAAGAACGACTGCGTTCTTCAAACGTTTCATTCGTCTTTTAACATTGCCTTGAACCACATAATGATCTATGGTGGGCGCAAAAACGTTCATCAACAAAATTGCCAAGAACACCCCTTCAGGATAGGCAGGGTTGAATACCCGTATCATCACCGAAATAAACCCGATCAAAAACCCATAGATCCATTTTCCTCTATTGGTCTGTGCCCCGGTAACGGGATCTGTTGCCATATAAACGATACCAAATGCTAGTCCGCCTACAATAAGATGTTTCCAAAAATCGAAGCTCATCAAACCGTAAAATTTACTGGTTTCGGTTATCCAGCCCATTTCGACCACCTGATTAAAGATCAACCCCATGACCAAAGAGCCGATTACGGCACTGACCATTATACGCCAACTGGCTATTTTACTGAAAATCAAAAAGAGTCCGCCCAGAAGAATAAGAAAGGCCGATGTTTCACCGACAGAGCCGGGAATAAACCCAAAAAACATATCTGATACGGTATACGAAAATTCTTTGCCCTGAGCCATAAAGCCTAAAACGGTTTCCCCAGAAATAGCATCAGGAGTACCTGTGCGTTCTACCCCTTCATAGACCCAAACCTTATCACCGCTCATCCAAGTAGGATAGGCGAAGAACAAAAACGCCCTTATGGTCAAAGCCGGATTCAATATATTCATACCAGTACCACCAAAAACCTCTTTACCGATAACGACCCCAAAAATAACGGCCACGGTAAGCATCCATAGTGGTGTATCAATTGGCACGATCAAGGGAACCAGCATACCTGTTACTAAATACCCTTCTTCTACTTCATGGCCTTTGATTACCGCAAATAAAAATTCAACACCCAAACCTACTCCGTACGAAACGGCCAATAGCGGTAATACTTTTATGATTCCGATCCAAAAATTGTCCCATGTCAGAAAATGTTCCATTACTGAAAAATCTGCCGGAAAACCGTTGATAGCTGAAAAATGTTGGTAGCCGGCATTGAACATAGAGAACAACAGCACAGGCACCAAGGCCATAATTACCGTGTTCATGGTACGTTTTAAATCATCGGCCGAGCGAACATGTGAACCCGAATGTGTGATTTCGTCAGGGGCGTACAAAAAGGTATGTAAGGCGTTGAAGGCCGGAGCCATCTTTTTGCCCTTGTACTTTTCTTTTAGGCCGTGCATTTTACTTTTTAAACCCATCTTTATCCTATTTCTTTTTGTAATAGATCCAACCCTTCACGAATGATCTGTTGGTGCGGTTGTTTTGATATGCAAACAAATTCAGTCAGCGAAAAATCTTCTGGGGCTACTTCGTAAAGACCCAATTGCTCCATCTCATCTAAATCTTTTACCATACATGCTTTTAGCAATTGCATGGGGAAAATATCCAAAGGAAAAACCTTTTCATACTGTCCGGTTACCACAAACGCACGGTGTTCGCCATTAGTGTTTGTAGTAAGGTCGTACTTCTTATTGGGTTGTAGCCAAGAAAAAGTAAATGCCCTTGTGGCCGATATTTTATTGAAGATGGGCTTGTTCCACCCAAAAAGTTCATAATCATCACCTTCTGGTATTGCGGTCACCGTATTATTGTAATAACCCAAATACCCATCTTGGCTGCTTTTTGTGCCCGTTAGCACATCGCCGTTGATTACCCTAAAATTTTCTGTGTTCACACCGCTACCGTATAAAAAGGTAGAAATCTCGGTTCCTATTTTAGTTTTGTAATATTTGGGGGTTTTCACTGATGAGCCCACTAGGGCAATGGTACGTTCTGCATTGAATTTACCAGTCAACAGCAATTCACCGATAATGACCAAATCTTGTGAAGAGACCGTCCAAACCAGTTCTCCTTTATTTATTGGGTCTATCTTATTTATCTGCGTACCCACCAAACCTGCAGGGTGCGGTCCAGAGACCTTGTGCAATTTAATTCCGTTTAATCTTGCCAAAGGCGAGTTCGAAGATTTTCCAACCGATACATGAACCTTGCCCGGTGTCAATTTTTTTAAGGCCAAAATAGCTGTTTGCAGTTCTTTTTCCTTTCCTTTCAGTGCATAATCAAGATCAGCTGCCAAAGGGGCGGTTGAATAGCCCGTAATAAAAATCGCCTTGGGGTTCGTATCAGGATCTGCGATAATATCGTAAGGTCTTTGTTTTATGAAAGGCCAACACCCCCCCTTCAATAAAAAAGCCTTTATTTCTTTAGCCGATGCTTTTTCTACACTGGGCAATGAATGCTCTAAATGTTCTTGTGCTTTATCGGCAAGTATCTTCAACGTCAGAATACGCCTTCTTGCCCCTCTTTCTATCTCAATAAGCTCACCGCTCACAGGTGACACGAACAACATATCTTCTTTGTTCTTATTATAAAAAAGTGCTTCTCCGGCCTTGACCTGAGCGCCTTGTTTTACCAACATTTTAGGGGTGATACCATGAAAATCTTGAAGACTTATCGCATAAACGTTACTTAATACAGCTTGAGAGGTGGTTTGCTCGGCTGCGCCGACAAGGTTGATGTTCAAACCCTTTTTAATTCGGATGTCTTTAGACATATGTAGACCTTAAAGTTAACTAAAATTCCGAGCAAATTTACTATTAAAACAATAGTTTTCATAATGAACTCGTTTAAACTTTTTGTTTTACCCGTTATTTTTACATTCCTGCCTGCCAGATAGGCTTGGTTCGCTTGATGATTTTTTTCGAAATTTTAGATGCCCATTAATAATCAGCCTTAAATTTGAGCATTACAACGAGCTTAATTTTTTAGGTACGCTTTTTGTTTACCTTTGTAAAGAAATTATGGTTAGATGTACAAAAGCCTTATACAGATTGTATTTTTTTTCTTTGCAACTTCTTTGGTCGCCCAAGTTCAAGAAGAGGTAAACGCGCCCGAAAATATCAAAACGATTATTTTTGGAGGGCCTACGGGAGACCAATTTCCTGTTGTTCAAATAGGTGAGCCCATCTATTTAGAGTTTGATGACACTACCGCTAGCGAGCAAGACTATTATTACAAAATAGTGCACTGCGATTACGATTGGACCCTCTCAGACCTTTTAAAATCACAGTATTTAGTAGGTGTTGACAACCAACGTATTGTTAATTATGAAAACAGTTACAACACCTTGCAATCGTACTCGAATTACAAGTTGACCTTGCCCAATGACAATGTTCGCTTAAAAGTAAGTGGCAATTATCTTTTAGAAGTATACAACGACAGCTATGAACTACAGTTCTCAAGAAGGTTTATAATCTTCAAAGACCTTGTAAAGGTCGGTGCTGTGGTTAAACGCTCACGTGATTTTAATTTCTTGAATGAAAAACAAGTGGTACAGATCAATATCAACACGGCCAATTTTAATTTGGTCAACCCAAAAAAAGAGGTTAAGATCGCAATAGTACAAAACTATTATTGGCCTACCGCTCGTTACAATATTCCACCACAATTTACTTTGGGCAATGAACTGGTATACAAATACGATGAGGAAACCAGTTTTTTTGGAGGTAATGAATTTTTGAACTTTGACACCAAAGATCTTCGGGCGCCGACTTCAATTGTTTCCCATATCGAACTAAAAGACCTATACCACCACTTTTTGTTCGGTGATCGGTTTCGTTTTGATAGGGCATATACCTATTTTCCTGACATTAACGGTGATTTTGTTGTTCGCACACTTCAAGGTGATGACAATTCTCGTGAGGCTGAGTACACTTATGTACATTTTAGTCTTCCTTATTCTGATCTATTGGCACTTGACAATGTTTACGTTTTCGGAAAGTACAACAACTATGCGCTTACCGAAACAAACAAAATGACCTATAATGAAGATACGGGAATGATGCAAGCCAAAATAAAAATAAAGCAGGGCTTCTACAATTACAAATACGTAATCCAGCGTGAAGATAGCGCATTAGAGCTCAACGCCATTTCGGGAAATTTTCATTTTACAGAGAACACCTACCTTGTATTGGTTTACTATAGAGATTTTGGCGATATTTATGACAGCATCATAGGCGTTGGTTCGGCCAATTCAAGAGATATCAGTAATTAGCCTATCTTTATCTATCAATTTGCGATGGACAACAAACCAGCACTACGACAAAAGGGAAGGTACCAACTTCAGTACCGAGGAACGGAATGCTCCAATTGCGGCCACCCCTTGGATATTAGCGACAAATTCTGCCCAAACTGCTCACAGGCAAATAGCACTAAAAAACTTGGCCTGAAAGATTTCTTTGACGAGTTTTTTTCCAGCATTATTTCTTACGACTCTAAACTATTAAAGACCTTATCTGCCCTACTGTTAAGGCCAGGAAAGATTACCAGGGATTATATCAATGGCAAAAGGATTTCATATACAAATCCGTTTCGGTTTTTATTGAGTCTGGCCATTATCTATTTTTTGATATTGAACATAGGTAGCGATTTTTCAGAACTGGATCGTTTTGGCAAGGGCCGTGACAATAGCCGTTTTGGCCCAAATGGTGCTTTCTCTTTCTCTTTCTCCCTAGATAGCTATGGCGTCGAAAACGAGGATGATGAAGCGTTTATAAAAACGTTGGATTCTATACAAATAGGGCAGAAAATAGCTGACGCCCTGAAAAAAAGAGACTCCTTGATCTTAATAGATCCGGCAGGTTATTTCAAGAAACTAGAGGGAAAATCTCTTTGGGGTCGGTTTACCAAAAAAAGGGAATTCTTCAGCGCCCTTATGAGAAAACAAAAAATCAGCGACATAGCCGAGGTTTATTCGAAATACGACATTGGGGAATCGTACACGAACAGATTCTCGTTCAACGCCGCAAAAAGTTTTTTAAAATTTCAAAGGCGACCGGGTAGTTTTATGAGTAGTCTGATTTCTAAGATGCCTTTTGCCCTATTTTTTCTACTTCCGTTCTTTACACTGTTCATTTGGTTGGCGTACATCAGAAAAAAGCACAATTACACCGATCATCTTATCTTTAGCTTTCACAATACCTCATTGCTGTTTATCTTGCTCATTATAAGCTCTTTGATAGATTCGGCATTTAACATAAACAGTGGTTGGTTTTTTCTTATTGTCTTTTTAATATACCTGTTTTGGGCAATGCGCAAATTCTATCATCAGAGCATTTTTAAAACTATGGGCAAATTTCTTTTCCTTAACGGAATTTTTTTTACTTTAGCAATCACGGCAATGCTTATTTTTTCAATGGGAAGCGTTTTCACCTATTAGCATCAAATCTATGGTCACACAAGTTACCAAAGGCATAAAAATATCGGTTCAGACTAATTTTGAAGGCACGTTCTTTAAAAATTACAAGATGCATTTTGCGTTTGGCTATACGATTACCATTGAAAACCAAAGTAAAGACTCCGTTCAATTGACATCGCGCCATTGGGAGATTTACGATACCCTAAATGAATTAGAGATTTTAGATGGTGAAGGCGTTATCGGCAAAAAGCCGGTCATCAAGCCCGGTGAGTCACATACCTACAATTCAGGTTGCCTATTGGCCTCGCCCATAGGTGCCATGAAAGGGTATTACAATATGGTGAACTTTAGTTCTACCGAAAAATTCAGGGTCTACATACCTACCTTTAAATATAGTGCTCCGTTCGCACTGAACTAATCTCCCTTTTAACTCCTTTTTTATTTTTAATGGAATTCCTTTTTAGTACCTTTGAGGTATACATAAAACTCAAAAGAAAGTACTATGCCCAAAGGTTTTTTTCAAGTACCAAAAGCAATCAACGAACCCATTATGGGTTTCACTCCTGGCAGCCCTGAAAGAGCAGCCGTTTTAAAACAGTACAAAGCATATTTCAAGGGCAAGGTAGAGGTGCCGTTATATATTGGAAACGAGGAGATAAAAACGGGAAATACAAAGCCCATGTCGCCCCCTCACGACCATAAGCATATTGTGGGCAAATACCATATAGCAGAGAAAAAACACGTCACCAAGGCCATAAAAAATGCATTGCAGTCAAGAACAGCTTGGGCCAATCTATCTTGGGAACAAAGGGCTGCCATTTTTCTAAAAGCCGCAGACCTCATCGCTGGGCCATATCGTGCAAAAATCAATGCTGCGACCATGATCGCACAGTCAAAAACAATTCATCAGGCAGAGATAGATGCCGCTTGTGAATTTATTGATTTTCTTCGGTTCAATGTTGAATATATGTCGCAGATATACCAAGAACAACCCACTTCTTCTGATGGTATTTGGAACAGGGTAGAGTACCGCCCTTTAGAAGGGTTTGTTTATGCCATTACCCCTTTCAATTTCACTGCCATCGCTGGCAATTTACCAGCAAGCGCAGCCATGATGGGCAATGTCGTTATCTGGAAACCCAGTGACAGCCAAGTTTTTTCAGCAAAGGTAATCGTCGATATTTTCAAAGAAGCGGGCCTACCCAATGGCGTAATCAATGTCATTTACGGAGACCCCGTAATGATCACCGAAACCGTATTGGCGAGTCCTGATTTTGCTGGCCTCCATTTTACGGGATCCACTTTTGTTTTCAAAGAATTGTGGAAACAGATCGGAAACAATATTCACAGCTATAAAACTTACCCCAAGATCGTTGGTGAAACCGGCGGTAAAGATTTTATAGTAGCGCATCCATCGGCGAAGCCCGCACAGGTAGCAACGGCAATAGTCCGTGGTGCTTTTGAATTTCAAGGCCAAAAATGTAGTGCCGCCTCTAGGGTATACCTTCCAAAATCGACATCAAAGAAAATCTTGGATCTGGTGAAAAAAGATCTCCAATCGATGAAAAAACCTGGCTCACCCGAAGACATGTCCAACTTTGTCACAGCTGTCATTCATGAAAGTTCTTTTGATAAATTGACAACATATATCGATCAGGCCAAAAAAGATAAAAATGCAAAAATATTTGCCGGTGGCGGATATAATAAATCAAAAGGTTACTTTATAGAACCTACCGTAATAGTTACTACCGACCCTAAGTACACCACCATGGAAACAGAGCTCTTTGGCCCAGTGGTCACTATTTACGTATATGAGGACAAGGACTGGGAAAAAACCTTGAAACTGGTAGACAGTACTTCAGAGTATGCACTTACAGGAGCGGTACTCTCAACAGATCGCTACGCCATTGAAGAGGCCACAAAAGCACTCCAAAATTGCGCAGGAAATTTCTATGTCAATGATAAGCCCACGGGTGCAGTAGTTGGGCAACAACCCTTTGGTGGCGCACGGGCCTCTGGCACAAATGACAAGGCCGGTTCTGCCCAAAACTTGTTACGTTGGGTTTCACCACGATTGATAAAAGAGACTTTTGTAACTCCTGAAGATTATCGATATCCCTTCTTAGGCTAGTATTATATAAAACAATGAGGCTTTCTTATTGGTAAGAAAGGAAAGAGTAAAAGGGGACTATCATATACAACACATCAATAGTTTACATAGCAGAACGAAAAATTTCTTCAATCATAGACACAACTATCCGAAAGTTTGATTTTTAAAATAGCTTGAGAATCCCTTATTTTTGGTTTGCGAACTAAAAATAATTTATATGGGACTCTTCAAGCGCACTAAAAATACAAATACGCCGTTAATTCGCCAAATAATTAATTTGGTCCCCCGCTGGATGCTTGTTCGCTGTGCCGAAAGCCACAATAGTGATAAAGGCCGTAGCAGGTATAGGACCTATGACCAATTTGTAGCATTAACTTTCGGACACCTGCCTGCCTACGGCAAGTAAACCGGCGGGCAGGG
>UOEL01000121.1_pt1 | contig 17493 bp, 13 predicted proteins | sample 1989351 | NCBI WGS metagenome assembly UOEL01 (sample SAMEA4712195, study PRJEB27164) | hydrothermal vent metagenome | biome: marine basaltic hydrothermal vent biome; feature: marine hydrothermal vent; material: mineral | place: Pacific Ocean | collected 2011-06-14/2011-07-23 | depth 1719 m
CCACACCAAGATGTTCGAAAGGTACGGGATATGGCCGTTTTTTGAAAAAGGCACAAAAGACAGGGTACATATCCGCTATTTTCAATGATTTCACTAGGTTCATGACAAAGAAGATGGCCCCCGATCCAGCTCTCAGAGGTGTCGCTTCTTTTGGCCCGTATGTCATTTAATCCGTAGGCATTTTTTGCCTGGCCGAACTTGCCCTCTATCAGCTTGCGTTGGTTCCTTTCTTTCTTGATCTTGTGTTTTTGATAAGCGCTCAACTGTTCTTTGGGCGGTCGCCCCAATGGTTATAGGTGGCCCTATAGGTTCTTACTTGTAGTTCTAGATCTGTGGGTTCGTTGAACTGGTCCCAGCTGATATGCTCCACTCGGCCCATGCCGTCCGTTTCACTGGCACTGATCTTTGTCCCGAATTCTATGGCCGCCTTATCCTTTCCCCTTGGTATGGGGCGCACATAGGGCTGGTAAATATTCACTATCCTATCTTTTACACTATGGCTTTTTTTACTTGAATCTAAGAATCAAAAAAATGATTATCTCAAAAAATATTACATTTGGCATACTTCATGGTCTAACCCTAGAATAAAAACGAACAAAATGAAAAAGATCATTTCTATCCTGTTTATAAGCTTAGTCGCCTTCAATGCAATGGCGCAAGAAAAAACCATAGAACTCGAAAAATTTACACAGATCAAAGCCTATGACCGTATTAGTGTGACATTGGTGAAAAGCGGTGAAAATAAAATCGTTATTTCTGGTGATGATCAAGATGAGGTAGCCATTTCAAACAAAAATGGGCTATTGAAAATAAAAATGGAATTTGATAATATGATGGATGGCGACGAGGTTATGGCCACCTTGTACTACACTGAGGAATTATCGCTACTGGATGCCAATGAAAATGCAGAAATCAAATCTGATCAGACCTTCAAGGGAGAGCGTATAGAGATAAAATCACAAGAAGGTGGCCAGATCGATTTAAAAGTCGATTTAAAAGACCTATACGCAAGGTCTGTTTCTGGAGGAGAGACCACACTTACCGGCATCGCCAAAATTCAAGAGGCAATCGTCAATACGGGGGGTAAAATCTACAATAAAGAACTCAATACAACCGAGACTACTGTTGTGGTAAGTGCTGGGGGAAGAGCTGACGTAAAAGCCTCTCAAAAGGTCGATGCCAAAGTAAAGGCCGGCGGATTAATTTATATTTATGGCAATCCCAAAGACATTAAACGAAAAAAGACGTTCGGTGGAAAAATTGAGGTGATGGACTAAGAGACTGTTTTGAAATAGTCTCTAATAATCAACGTTTAGCAGTTGACCTGTCAACTGGAGCAATTGAAGTTCGGCCAATTTCGCATCGTATTTTGCCAGATTCTTATTGGTTTGTGCGTTTAACAGATTTATCTGTGCTTGTCTAAATTCAATAGAAGTTATTCTGCCCAGCTCGAACCGCTCTTTTGAGCGTTCGAAATTGTTATGGTTGGTCAACACGTTTTGTTCTTGTATCTGAAAAATAGTTAATCGATTCTTATAGATGGCCATGGCATTTTGAATATCACGATTGACCTCTAAAGCAATCTGCTCTTTCAACAATTCTTGGTTCTGATAAGCTATTTTAGCATTTTTGACCCTCACCGTTGTTCCGCCACCGTCAAAAAGGTTCCAGTTAAGGCTTGCGCCCAATCCAAAATTCCAACTGGTATTGTCCGTGCCAGGAAAGAAAGCTGAGGCGGCACTTTGGTTTAAATTCCATCCATAAGTTCCGTTCAGGCCTATCGTGGGTAGGTACCCTGATTTACTTACCTTAATATCATAGGCATTGATATTCAAATTTTTCTCGGTCTGTAAAAGTGCTACATTATTAAGGTTCGCTTGTGACACATATTCTTCTAGTTGAATTCTGGGAATAAAACGCACCAAGGTATCTACCTGATAGACCTCGTTCAGGTCTTGGTTTAGAACTACGTTCATATCCCTTTTGGTATTGGCCAATTGCAGACGAGTATTCAATAAATTAATGCTGTCGTTGGTAACATCAACTTGGGCATTTAAAATATCGAGCTTGGTGTTCTGACCATATTCAAAGGCATATTCGGCCCTTGTTATTCGTTTCACGGAAATTTCCATCGCTTGCTGAAGAACATTTTCGTTCTCGGTAAGGCGTGCGATTTCAAAATATACACTAAAAAGCTGAAGTATAGTGTTTTCTATGGTTTCCCTGGCCTGTAATTCGCTCAACTGATATTGCTCTTTTAAGCGTTTGAAATTATAAAACCGCCCCAGACCATCAAATAGGGTGTAATTGGCATTCAAAGCGGAATTGTAACGTTGTGCTTCGGCTTTGTAGATATCCAAATCGGCCCTTGGTGTGCCATCTTGGTTAAATTGATTGGGGAACCCTATTTCTGAATCATTGCGATTGTAATTGGCCGTCGTCGTATTGCTAAGCGTTGGCAAATAACCTGAATTTAAGATGCCTTTATTGTTCTCGGCAATCTCGATACGGTTTTTGGCCACCATGATTCCAAAATTATTTTCCAAGGCCAAGTTGACCGCATCTTCTTTTGATAGCAATTTTTCTTGCGCGGTAATTTCAAAAACCACGGATAGCAATACGATGGTAAGTATATAAACTTTATTCATTCTCTTTAGCCTTCTGATTCTTTTGAGGTTGTTTGTTGATACTTCTCTGAGGTATTCGAATTCTCCTTATTGGGTTGCTTCATAATAGCTTGCAGATAAATACCCTCTTTTTGTTCTTTAATTGCTCGCTCAACTTCTTCTTTGGTAATCTTGTTACCTGTCGCCAACCATTTGGTAACCACTTTTAACTTATTGCTGAAAGAGAGGAACAAAGGCAACATCAATAGTGTTAGAACAGTAGCAAAACCAATGCCATAGGCAATTGATATGGCCATGGGCTTTAAAAATTGCGCCTGTCTACTTGTTTCCATCATCAACGGAGCCAAACCGGCGATTGTGGTAATCGAGGTCAAGAAGATGGCTCTAAAACGAGAGCGCCCCGCTTCATACATTGCTTCGTTAAAGGTCATTCCGCTACGAAGGTTGCTATTGAATTTGCCAATGAGCACCAAACCGTCATTGACCATAATACCTAACAAGGCGATAATACCCAACAAGGAAAGAATATTAATAGGAAAATCATGTATCCAATGTCCCCAAGCTACAGCGGTAAGGCTAAAGGGAAATAACAAAAGCAACATCAAAGGCTGACTGAAACTGCGAAACGTAAAGGCTATGGTTATATAAATCAGAAACAATATGGTAAGCCCTGCTGTTTTTGCTGATTTAGCCATTTTTCCTGCCTCTCTGTTCTGGCCTTCGTAAGACGCCGAAACCGTCGGATATTTAGACCGTATACTTGGCATAATATTATTCTGAATATCAGACATAACATCGGTGGCGCTGGTCTCTTTATCATTCTTTATATCAGCCGTAATCTGAATTTCACGCTGACCGCTCAAACGATTGATGGCCACATCGCCCCGCTCAATGGTATAATCGGCGATTTCCTTTAAAGGCACCCTACTGCCATTTGGGGCAGCAATACGCATTTCATCTAAATCTGATATCGAGGATCTATTCTCTCTATCATATCGCACCCATACCCTAATTTCATCTTGCCCTCTTTGAAAACGCTGTGCTTGGACACCGAAAAAGCCAGCACGTACTTGGTTCATGACATTTCTAAGATCCAAGCCCAACAAATAAGCATTCTCCTTTAGGGTCAAACGTATCTCTTTTATACCCTCTGGGTCATTATCGGCTATATCTTTTAAACCCGTATTGTTCTCTAAAGCTGTTTTGAGTTCTTTTTTGGCAGCTTTGAGCTCTTGAATATTATTTCCTAAAAGGGATACCGACACAGGAGAACCGCCAAAATTACCGCCTGAACCATAAGTGAGGCTTTCTACCCCAATGACCGGGCCTACCAATTCACGCAACCTATTGGTGACCAGAGCCGAACGTACGGCATCGGGCCTTTCATCTCCTGGCAATAAATTAATGACCAAGGTCGCCGATGAAGACCCTGGACCTACATTCTTTATTACATTTTCAAAAAGTATTTTATCAGTGCCTTTTAAATACCTCTCTGTTAATTCTTGATTTACGATTTCGGCCTTGTCTTCGATCAAGGTGATTATCGAATCGGTTATTTTTTCATTAGTGCCATTAGGCATCAGCAATTCTACCTGTATACGATCACTTGCGATTCTTGGAAAAAATGTAGTTCTTATTATACCACCCCCTATAGAGCCAAAAGTCAAGATCAAGGCCATGGCAAAGAAGGCAAAGGTCAGCATCTTATATTTTAAAGTGAATTTGAGCATGGGGCTGTATAATTTATCACGCATCCAAGCCATAAGGCGATCTCCGGCCTCATTGATTGCCCTGAGCTTGGCAAATGCCTTGGCAAAACCAGTCTTTGGTGTTTTAGAAACAGGTTGCAATGCTTTTGAATGGGCCAAGTGTGCAGGTAAAATAATCAGTGCTTCAACCAACGACACAATCAAAGTCAAGATTACGACTACCGATACTTCGCCAAAGAAATCACCTATTCTACCATCAAGGAAGAGGAAAAGGGAAAATGCTAAAACCGTCGTGATAATGGCAGAGACAATAGGCGGAATAACCTCCATGATACCATCTATGGCCGCATCTACAGGAGACTTCCCTTTTTCATAATGCTGGTATATATTTTCAGCAATTACAATACCATCATCTACCAAAATACCGATAACGATAATCATTCCGAAAAGGGACAGTACATTGATGGTCACATTGAAAAAACCTGCAAAAACGAACATTCCCAAAAAAGCAATCGGTAGGCCAAAGGCCACCCAAAAAGCCAAGCGGGTATTCAGGAAAAGGGATAAAAAAATCAGCACTAGAATTATTCCCATTATAGCATTCTCGGTTAAGAGCTGTGTTCGTTGTGTCAACGTGGTGGATAGATCACGTACTACGTTCAACTGTACGTTGTTGTGTTTCTGGTTAAATTCTTCGACATACGCTTTTACCTTTTCCGCAGAATCGACCAAATCTTCTGTATTGGTGCTGGTTATCGTGGTATTGACCGATAAATTTCCATTGAAATATGAAACGTTGGGTGTTTCTGAAAACCGATCGCGAATTATGGCAACATCCTTTAAACGAACCGTCTGCCCTGTGGGGTCTGCCTTAATGATAATATTAGAGAGTTCATTACCATAATACGAACGATTGTTAGCCCGTATCAGATATTCTTCGGCATCGGTTTTGATTTTTCCGCCTGTAACTAAAATATTGGCTTTCCCCACCGCTTGCGAAACTTCAGAAAAAGATAGATTATACGCCAATAGACTATTCTCGTTTACGGCAATCTCTATCTCTTCTTCAGGATAACCAGAAATCGTAATTTGTGAAATGCCCTCGATCGCCCTGATATCATTTTCTATTTGTCGCCCGATCTGTTTTAGTGTGACCAAGGGAATCTGCTCGCCACTAATGGCGAAACTTATGGTCTGGCGAACAATTTCCAACTTTGAAACGACCAAGGGTTCCATGCCGGTAGGAAATGTAGGTACCCTATCCACCGCATTTTTGACTTGTAACAGCATAAAATCGACATCTCTTCCTTTCTCGATTTCCACATTGATGTTCCCGCTATTCTCCTTTGAGGTCGAAGTCACTCTGTCTACACCTTCAAGGCCTTTTAAATTGTCTTCTACCTTCAATACAATACCTTCTTCAACTTCTTGTGGCGAAGCCCCGGGATAGGTGATCTGTATGCGTATGTTCTTTGAGTCGGTCAAGGGGAAAAAAGACGACTTCAAAGAATAAGCACCTGCAAGGCCGAAAATAGCAAAGGCTATAATAATAACATTTACGGCAACATGATATTTAATAAAATACGCAATTACTTTTCGCATTAGCCTTTGGTATTAGCTGTTTTTTCTTCAAAAATCTTGACCGCCATGCCTATATAGGCGCCCATTAACGGTTTTGACACAATGGTAGTGCCATCTGGTACATCTTTCAACACTACCTTTTTATCACTAAAGTGCACGGGTCTTACATTGATGAGGTCTAAAATAGAATCTCTGACCACAAATATTTTGTCTCCCTCTATCAACAGGCCTCTATTTATTTCAATGGCGTCGGTTTCTTCTTTAGCATCTAAGCTCGCTTCTAAATACATACCCTCACGAAGGTTTTTGTCTTTCACCTCTATAAACGCCTTTATGGTCTGCGATGCTTGATCGACCTTGCCATTGATACGCGACACTCTGCCTATATAGGTTTTAGTACCGTCTAAATCGGCCAATGTTACTTTTTTGCCAACTGTCAACAAATCGCTATAGGTCTTGCTGATGGCCACCTCGAGTTCATACATATCAGTGTTGATGAATTCTCCTAATTTTTGCCCGGCACGCACCAAGGTGCCTTCGGTAACCAAGGTCTCAGTAAGTACACCACTGAAGGGCGCTGAAATTCGATATTTTGAAAGTCGTTGTTCTAAATTCTTGACATTGTAATAACCGGTCAAAATACCACGGCCCGAAATAAAGAATTTTTCTTTTTCGGTTGCCAGTTCAGGTAAGGCAGGAATACTTTTATTCATATCAAAATCATTTAGATATGCCTGCCATTTGGGAAAGATTTCGGGGTAGTCTAATCGCAAATCAGGCATAATCGAAGTAAGCTGGTTGTACAGGTTACTTTTTACCGATTGCACATTTGCCGCATATTCCGAGGCATCTATTCGAATAATGGTCTCACCAGATCTATAGGCTTGCCCTTCTTTGAAAAGCTTATTGCCCCTTTTGAAAGCCCCTTGCACCTCTGCGTAAAGCTCAACACGGTTTTTTGCCATTAGATTTCCGTTGGCAGGCACTACAATAGATACCGTACCATTTTGAACAACCTCGGCAAAAACGGTTTTGACGACCTTTTCGGCCTTCGGTTTAAAACTTTTTTTACTATCGACGATCCTCTTGGCAAAAAAGACCGCGGCTATAATAAGTAAAACACCTAGGACAGATAGAATAATTTTTCTCATAGTATTCGGTTATATTAATGAACTCGTTTTGAGTTATTGTTTTACCTGCGAATTTCGCACCTGCCGGCAGGCAGGTTTCGCACCCTAATTTTGCCATTTTTGGCTTCCATAGCTATGGCTATGCGACCGAAAAACGACTTCATTACGGCGCAAAAACCATCATTCCTGCCCATCTGGCAGGCGAGCTCGGTTCTAAACAATAACTCAAGACGAGTTCAATGTTGTTTTGGCGGTAAAATTGAATTGTATTTTTTTTAACACCTTAATGACCTGATTCTTTTCATTCTCTGAAATACCATGTTCCATAGTACTCAATAAGTCCTTGATTACAGGTCGGCATTTTTTGAACATATTCTTGCCCTCTTTGGTCAAGAATACCTCATTGATACGCCTATCATCACTATTTTGCCTTCTGATAATATATTTTTTTCTTTCCATTTTCGATAGTAGACGAGCCAAGGAAGATTTATCTCGTAAGGTCAAAAAAGCCAGCTCATTTTGATTTAGCCCATCACTATCGTGCAACTTTTTGAGAACGATCATTTGTTCTTTACTCAAATCAAGCCCATGTTGGTTAAATGCTTCTTGCATATGGTAATCCACCATTTTTACTGTTTTACCAAGCCAAGGACCAATAGATTTTTCAAAATCGATATCAATGGTTTTGATTTTCATGGGGCGAAGCTAGTTAAAAACATATAGTTGCAGCTGCAACTATATGTTAAATGTATCATAAACTAAGCATGTATTCAAACAATGGTAAAACAAAAAAGAAACACCGGCGGTGTTTCTTTTTTGTTTTACCATTAAGAACAGTTTGTTATTTAGTTGTCAACATCATCCTCGAATTTGGTTTCCGCCATTCGCGTATCGATTTCGTGGAGTTCGCGATATTTTAGATCCAATTGTAAGTTATCGGTATCAAAAGCCACCAAGTCAATGCTTTGCATGTCTTGAAGGTTGTCAAAAGAATTAAAATCATTGCCTTGCAATTGCACGAATTGCAAATCTTTCAATGACTGTATGCCTTCAGGTGCTGCACCATCAAAATCATTGAAGGCCAATATCAATTCTGAAAGGTTTTTCATTTTACCAAAGCTAAAGCTTATTTCTCCTTCAAGTTTATTGCCAAAAAGACCAAGGCTTGTCAAATTAACAAGATTCCCCATTGATTCGGGCAGGTTTCCGGTTAAAAAATTACTTGAAAGATTAAGGATCTTAAGCTTACTAATAGAGCCTATGCTTTCAGGAATATTTCCTTCCAATTGATTATTGAACAAGATTAGCTCCTCTAAATTTACCATACTGGTTAAATTCGCTGGCAGTTTTCCCTTTAAATTGTTCATCTCTAACTTTAAGACCTTTAGATGAGACAACTTGGTCAACTCTTCGGGCAACTCTGCACCCAATGAGTTAAAAGCAAGATCAAGAACTTCAAGCTTTGTGAGGTTTTTGATGCTTGCGGGAATATTGCCCTTCAAATTGTTGTCGTACAGACCAATGCCAACAACATGGCCGTCTTTGATATCAACGCCGTACCATTGTTGAGCGGGTGCTTTTAAATCCCATTTAATGTTCCATGAACCACCTTTTGTAGCGGCATGAAGGTCTATTAGAGCTGATTTTTCCTTTGCCGGTATTTGGGCTATTGCAACTGCCTGAACCATCAGGAAGAAGAAAAATGTAGCATAAAGTAATTTTTGTTTCATAATTATTTGGTTTAGAAATGAAATTAAACAGTTAAGTTATTTACTCGATTTTTGGGCCAATATGCCATTTATCCTTGTTTTTGAACATTTTATCGAACATATTGTTTGTTGATAACGTTTTTATTTCGGATTTCTGATAAATTCAACCAAAAAAATCACAAACTAAAATAGGGGCTGCTTTCGCAACCCCCATAAACCAAACTATATAATTATAAAAAACTACTCCTTTAGAGACTGTTTTGAAATATATCAATTATTTTTTCCTGCCCGTTCGGCAGGAGGGTATGTTTCTTTTTGAGCATTACCTGCCCGGACGGGCAGGAATAATCTATAATCCCGAAACTTCGAGACTAATCATACATTTCAAAACAGTCTCTATCTTAATTATCGGTATCGTCATCTTCGAATTTTGTATCTGCCATTCGAGCTCTGCTCGTATTGATATCCTTAAAATCGCTCTTTAAATCTTCTTTGTCATAATCGAATGCCAAAAACCCTTCGGTATTCATAAATTGAAGGTTCTTAAAGGAATCGAATTTATTATTTTGAATTTGCATTACACGCAGACTGGTCAATTGACTAAATTCCCTCGGAATATCGCCCCCCAATTGATTATTGGCCAAAACCAGTTTCTTCAAACGGGTAAGCTTACCCATTTCTACGGGAATCGCACCTATTAATGAATTCTCAAAAAGCCCCAGATCTTCCAATTTACCGAGGTTTCCCAATGAATTTGGAATTGATCCCGTTAATTTGTTGCTAGATAGGTTGAGTACCCTCAAATTCGTGATCTCACCAAGGCTCTTGGGAATTCTGCCCTTGAAAAAATTATTAAAGGCCGTAAACTCCTCTAAATTTTTCAAGGCACCAATATCATGTGGCAACTTACCTTTGATTCTGTTCATTTCTAATTTAAGAACTTTCAATTCGGTGAGATTCACAATTGATTCGGGCAATTCACCACTTATCATATTGAATGCCAAATTCAAATGGGTCAAGCGGCTTAATTCAGAAATACTCTCAGGAATAACTCCTTCGAGGTTGTTTCTAAAAAGATTGATTCCAACAACGTGCCCCTTGCTTATCTCAACACCGTACCAGTTTGATACGGTTTCGGTCAGCTTCCAAGTATGGTTCCAATTCTCACCATTGGTCTGGTTAAAAAGATCTATGAGTGCTTTTTTCTGCTTTTTTGAAATCTGTCCTATGGCAATTTGGCCAAAAGCCAATAGGCAAATAACGGTCAATGTCAGTATATGTATTTTTCTAAATCGGTTCATTGGATCCATAATTCATTGTTTTAATCTACATCTTCAAATTTAGTGTCGGCAGTTCTAACATCTTTTCTTAGAAAACCATTTCTAATATTATCGTTCTTGACCTTATCATCAATATCCTCAAAATCAAATAAGGCCAAATCTGTTTTTACGGGAATACTGTTCTTCATATGATTCTTATCAAAACCATTGTTCTGTATTTGCAATACCCGAAGCTTGGGCAATGAAAAGATAGAAGAGGGAAACTTGCCAGAAAGGTTGTTTTTTGTCAAAACCAAGGTGTTCAGGTTTGAAAGCCCACTAATGGCCAAGGGAATTTCACCCTCAATTTCATTATCGGCCAGTTCTAAACGCTCAAGATATTTCAATTCACCCAATTCTTCAGGAATGTTGCCGATGAAAGCATTATTTGAAAGTGAAAGAATTTTCAAATGTTTCATCTTGGCAATACTTTTCGGAATGGTTCCTGATAGTTTATTGCTAAAAAAATCAAGAACTTCTAACTTTTTCAGGTTACCTATCTTTTTAGGGATCGTACCTGATATTTTATTCTTACCCAACCTCAACACTTGTAATTTTTTTAAGGATACAAGGCGATCGGGAAATGCACCTTGAATATCGTTAAAGGCAAGATTTAAAACCCTCAGGTTCTTCAAACTACCCAATGAACTGGGTAAAGAGCCCGACAAATTGTTTTGTATTAGATTGAGCGATACTACGGTATTATTCTCTACTTCCACTCCATACCACATGGAAACCGATTTCGACAAGTCCCATGATTTTGTCCATTTTTTCCCATTTGTACTGGTATACAAATCAATTAAAGCGCCTTTTTCTTTTTCAGGTATTTGTGCAAAAGCAGCATTACATGTAATAATAAAAAGTAATATGTATCGTATTTCTTTCATCGTTCTTAAACATTTTTAAGTCAGGAAAACATATAATATAAGAATTACCTTACTAATAAACGTAGATTTTATGGGTATATTGCAAATTACTTCGGCCAAATGCAATCGAATGATCTATTTTCACTCCGAAACCAATAAAAAATATCGCAAAAAAGTGGTTGACCCTAATGAAATAGTCTTTTACGCATTTTCTAAATCCAAGGTAAGCTGCTCCCAGTTTTTCATCAGCTCATCCAAATCGGTTTTCATTTTTTGATATCCATCAAAAAAATTGGGTTTGGCGATAGTAGTATCATAATCCATTAGAAGGTTATGGTCTATTTCCGCTATTTCTTTTTCTAAGGATCCGATTTTACTTTCCACTGAACTTAACTTGTTCTTTAACGATTTCAGTTTTTTTTGATCCTGATAATTGTTTTTACTTTCTTTGGGCTTTTCTTTCTTTTTCGAAACTTTCTGTTTTTTCTCAATAGCCCTAAAATCTTCCACCTTTCGACTATCAAGGTAATAATCGATGTCGCCAAGATACTCTTTTATCTTTTTGTCTTTGAATTCATATACCTTATTGGTAAGCCCTTGTAGAAAATCTCTATCGTGCGATACTACGATCAAGGTGCCATCAAAACTTTGTAGTGCTTGTTTGAGAACGTTCTTCGATTTAATATCCAAGTGATTTGTCGGCTCGTCCATCACCAGAACATTAAAAGGCTGAAGCAGCATTTTTGCCAATGCCAAGCGATTGCGTTCACCGCCCGAAAGCACTTTTACGTATTTCTCGACCTCATCGCCCTTAAAGAGAAAAGAGCCCAAAATATCTCTTACCTTACTTCTGTTCTTTTCGTTTGCGGCGTCTATCATGGTATCGAAAACGGTTTTCTTGCCATCTAAATACTCTGCTTGATTTTGGGCGAAATAGCCTATTTCTACATTATGGCCTAATTTCAAGTGACCATCATACTCCAACTCGCCCACCATGACTTTGGCCAAGGTCGATTTTCCTTGCCCGTTTTGGCCCACAAATGCGGTTTTGCTATTGCGTTCGATCAACAGGTTGATATTTTGAAGAACAAGATTATCACCATAGCTTTTAGAAAGGTTTTCAATCTCGGTTACCACTTTGCCCGGCGTGATCGAAACGGCAAACCGAAGGTTCATCACACTGTTATCATCTTCATCTACCTCAATACGTTCTATCTTATCTAATTTTTTTATAAGCGATTGTGCCATAGACGCCTTCGTCGATTTGGCCCTGAACTTCTCGATCAAACGTTCTGCCTGCTGTATTTCTTTTTCTTGATTTTTTTGGGCGTTCAATTGCTGTTGTTTCATTTCACCCCGCAACACCAAATACTTTGAATAGGGTTTGTTGTAGTCATAGATACGGCCCAAAGAAATCTCAATGGTTCTATTGGTCACATTATCCAAGAACATTTTATCGTGCGATACGATTACCACGGCACCAGTAAAGTTCTTAAGAAATTGTTCTAACCAAATAATCGATTCAATATCTAAATGGTTGGTAGGCTCATCGAGCAAAAGAACATCATTGCTCTGCAACAAAAGCTTTGCCAGCTCAATACGCATACGCCAACCGCCTGAAAAAGTATCGGTCTTTTTATCAAAGTCATCACGTTTAAAACCCAGCCCTTGCAATATTTTCTCAGTCTCACCTTGGTAATTATAGCCGCCGAAGATTTCATATTGGTGGGTGACATCATTTAGATCTATTATCAATTGATTATACCCTTCGCTCTCATAATCGGTACGTTCTACCAATTGTTGATTTATGTCATCCAACTTCAATTCTAATGCCTTGATTTCAACAAACGCCTGGTACGCCTCTTCTAAAACCGTTCTACCTTGTTCAAAATCGATGTCTTGCCTAAGAAAACCGATTTTTATGTCTTTTTCAACGGCTATGGTGCCCGTATCAAAGGGCATATCTTTTGTCAGTAGTTTCAACAAGGTCGATTTTCCCGCCCCGTTCTTTCCGATGAGTCCGACACGATCGCCCCCATTTAATCGAAATGATATTTTTTCAAATAAATACTCGCCTCCAAAAGAAACGGAAAGGTTATGAATGTTAAGCATACTGTATAAAGTTCAAGTTCAAGCCTGCCTGCCGTAAGCATGGTTCAAAGGTCTATTGCTGTTTTTTTCTTTGGCTTTTTGCAAAAAGTTTTGCAAATGTTAAAAAAAGGAAACAAATTATACGATTTTTTAACAGGAAGTTACTCCTAAACTTCACACAGGCATCTGTAATCAATCTACCCAGACGATTATTTAAACCATTTTTTTGTAAAACGGGATATACCCACTTCACGGGGCAATGATTTTTGCGTTTCTACCAATTCAAATAATTGTTCAGATACATATGGAGCGATTAAAAAACCCCGAGAGCCAAAACCGTTCAACACATACAGATTTTCATGTTCGGGATGCCGGCCTACCAAAGGCCTTCTATCTACCACCGTGGGCCGCACACCGGCTACATGATCGATGACTTTATAATCACATGTTATCAAAGCATCCAGTTTTTTCAGAATTTCAGTTTTTGCCTTTTCAGTAGGGTCGTTCGTTTTGTCTTTTCGTTCGTAGTTGGCACCTATCTTATAAGTGTCATTTCCCAAGGGAATACAGAAAATAGATGATTTTATGCTATTTTTCTCTTTTAGACCAGGTGCTTTTATGGTAATATACTCCCCTTTGGTGCCCACTAGAGGCAAATAATTGAAATACGGGTTTTGCTTCAACCCAAAACCTTCTGCAAAGATAATTTGCTGGGCTTTAATCGATTTATAAGTAACACTATCACCACCTACCTTAAAACAACTAAAATCAAAGTGCTCTTGCCATAGCATATCTTTTTGAAGTAGATAGGCTTTATAGCCCGATAGTAGTTTTTCGGTATCGATCCTACCTGTATGAAATACTTCACCATAGCCGAACGGGGCATCGATATACGGGTTTTTATTTTGATGGATCTCTAGGGATAAAAACGGCTTCAATTGTGGCTTGTCTGAGGCCTCAAACCATAGATTTTGTTCTTCTATGGATGCAAACCGCCTTAAAACAGGTATTTTACTGATCAACTTGACATCTAATCGCTCTTCTATTCGTGTATAAAAAGGTATGGCAATTTCAAGCTGTTCTTTTGCCAGCCAAGCCAAAGTGAACCTTTTTAGAATAACGGGGTTGAAGAGTCCGCCTGCTACTTTCGATGAAATTTGTGATTCATCACTTATCACCTGATAGCTCTTACCGTTCTTTTCAAGTTGTTCGCAGAATGATGTTCCTGCCAAGCCTAGGCCTACTACCAAGTAATCTAACATACCACAAAAATAATGCAATCATCATTACCGAGAGCTTTCCGTTTGGTTTATATTTAAGAACTCATTTAGACTTTTTCAATTGGCTAAAAAATTGTGTTTTTGCACCCATTTATTGTCTTTTTTTCCTTCCGTAGCCCTGCTATGCAACTCAAAAAAGCCTTCGACTGGGCACAAAACCATAAATTTTCGCTTCAATCCAAAAAGTCTAAATGAGTTCTAATTGAAAAATCATCGAAAAAGTGGGTGCGAACAAAAAAATGTACAATCAATATTCTATACTATTTACCGTTTTTTTTGTTTTAATCTCTTTGGGTTTAATTCCCCGAGGCTTGCCTCGATTTTTAGAGGAAAGTTTGAAAACGGATGGTTTTCATCAAATCAAAAACTATCTTCCATTAAATGCCTCGTGGGCTTGCCCCGAGGATTTTTTTACTCACAACCTTCACCAGAATCTGTTAATATACTGAGCATCCCTCCATTTGAAGTCTATAAGTTACAAACCGATTGCGGAATACTGGTTATGGGATTGTTCGTTAAAGACAATAGCACCAAATTTGATAATTGCCCAAATTCTGATGGTACTGTTGTTATATTGGTACTACCCAATGTTAACCCTAAAAGGGTACTAATGTTACCTATTGAAGCTGGTAGTCCCGAATCTCCCAAAGGGTTACTGTTCATATTCAAACTTTCCAACTCGGTAAGTTGGTCTATATAAGAAGGTATGGCGGTCAAACCTTTATTATTCAGGGTAATTATTCTAACCTTTCCATTGTCTTTAAACTCTACATCATGGTAATTGTCCACTCCCCATTCTATGGTATTTCCAACATTTGAATTGTAAAGACTTACAAGTACGTCTGTCTCAGAAACAATTCCGCAGGTTGTTGAATTATCCATTTCAAAGGTCATCGGACCATGAAAATCACTTAGGTTACAAATCGCCTTGGGCATTGTGGTTATATCATTATCTGCCATCTGCAATTCGTTTAAATTAGTGAGAAAACCCATTTCGGGCGGCAAAGACGTAATAGTATTCTTACTTAATGCCAAGTATCCTAAGTTGATCAGTTTCCCTATTTCAGGAGGAATGGATGTAAGTAAATTATTGTACAAATCCAATTGTTCTAAATTTGTTAATTGTCCTATTTCTGATAGAATCGTAGTAATTTGGTTTTCACCTAGGTTTATTTCTCTCAAACCTGTTAATTGATAAAGCTCCGCAGGTAACGAACCAATGTTATTGCTGGGCGCATATAATTGATTTAAAGCACTTAATTGCCCTATTTCGGAAGGCAAAGAGGTAAGTTGATTACTTGACAACGTCAAAGTGACCAAACTTGTCAATTGCCCAATTTCGGAAAGTAAAGTAGTAATTTGATTGTTGCTAATTTGTAAATGCTCCAATTTTGATAGTGAAAATACTTCTGAAGGAAAGCGCATAAACTCGTTGTATTCCATATATAGTTTTTCCAAATTACTCAGTTGCGAAAACCCTGACGGCAAACCAGTAAATTGATTGTCTGTCAAATACAATTCCTTTAAGCTTGTTAATTGCCCTATTTCTGAAGGTAGTTGGTCTAAGGCGTTGTCACTCAAAACCAATTTATAAATTGCCCCTTCTAAATTTGTATGCACACCGTTTAAAGTGTTCAATTGATCAGCGGTGGTGTTTTCAAGGTCCCAACCCAAAGTATTATTAGGGTTGGCATCTAAAATAGCCTGCAGTATCTGTTTTTGGGTCAGGGCTATGGTTATCGTGATGGTATATATGGCGGTACTACCATCTTCTGCAGTAACGGTGTACGCTATTGGATCTGTAAAATCTTGGGCTCCGGTAGGGCTTATACCCGCTTTTTCAGAAACCCTAATCTCAGGGGCCAGGGCCGTTTGATCGGTATTGCTGGGCAGGGTAGCGGCGATGGTCTTGGCAGTGTCATCTATGATGCCCGTGAAAGTCATCATAGTACCCATGGCATCTGGCACCGAAAATTCAAAACCGCTTATTTCTTTGGCACTGCTTTTTGCCACTTCTTTAATGGGCGCAGGGCCGGCGTCATTTTTTTTGCACCCTACAAAGCCTATCAAGGCAATTGCCATGACCAGCAGTTGCAATCTTCTTGTTGTTCTTCTGATACTCATTTTATTTTGTTCATGACTTTTTTATTCCCACTCCCGAAACTTCGGGAGGTTTAATACTCCGACGCTTGCGTCGAAATATAAAGATTAGTTCCTTTTAATGCCTCGTGGGCTTGCCCCGAGGTAGTTTACTTTTTGTTAAGCGTGTTAAACTCTGGTAGGTTTTATGTAGACCCACCAGAGCAACAATAAAGGGCATTAAGCCCAAGGGTCGAAGTACCTGCTGGCAGGCAGGTTAAACCCAGACCCCGATGAAAAAGCGGGGTTAGTTCAACTAACAATTTTGAGTTCTATTCAGGTAGGCCGAAATAGGCGACTACTTCTTCATAAGACATTTTAGAAAGATCAGATCTACTGCCTTTACCTGATAAAGATGGTGGAACCACGAAAATCTTAAACTTTTGGAAAGTTCTTTGCGTAGTATGATCACTGCCATCAAGATTGTAAAGCGTTACAATATAATCTGCAGAGAATGATGATGTTGATGCCGTCTCTATAACCGAACTTGTATTAAAAGACCTATGACCCCTTCCTGGAACAGGTAGCCATTGCGTTTTGTTCAAGACTAAACCGCTTGATGTTGTCACAGTAAATTCTCTACCGTAATAAGCGAGAAATAAATGGTTGTTTACATCAGCTGGAGAGACATTCTGCATAACATAGGTAGTAGAGCCTGTAAAGGTTTTTAACCCATATTCAATTATTCTGATATTGGCATTGCCATCAGCCCCGTCAGTACCATTTGTGCCATCTTGCCCTGCAATACCTTGTTCGCCCTGAGGGCCTACTAATTACCTTCTATTAAAATAAATTTAAGATGCGCAACTAGTGGAATAGAATTATTTCGTATATCAATCTCTCCAACCCTAATCTGTCTAACTCTTACTATTTCATTAAATAATTCTACTGGTAAAGGCGACCACAACTCAAAACTTGCAGTAGTATTTAGATTAATATGTACAACAACTAAACCTTCATCAAGAATTTCTTGTGTTAATTCGGGTACATTAAATGTGGATGTACTATTTGAGGGAAGAGAGATATCTCTTAATACAACAGA
>UOEL01000014.1_pt1 | contig 17456 bp, 18 predicted proteins | sample 1989351 | NCBI WGS metagenome assembly UOEL01 (sample SAMEA4712195, study PRJEB27164) | hydrothermal vent metagenome | biome: marine basaltic hydrothermal vent biome; feature: marine hydrothermal vent; material: mineral | place: Pacific Ocean | collected 2011-06-14/2011-07-23 | depth 1719 m
CTTATCATGGCACCAATTGCAGTTGAAATTGCAATATCTATAGGGGTTAGTATTGATCCATTCTTAATGAGTGTAGCCGTTGGGGCTTCATGTGCTTTTCTCACACCGATAGGCCATCAGTGCAATGCACTTATACTTGGACCTGGAGGGTATCGATTTTCTGATTATTGGAGAATGGGTTTGCCATTGGAGCTTCTTATAGTTATAATAGGTACACCCTTGATATTGTATTTTTGGCCATTGTAAATTTCCCTGCGCTCTTGGCGCAGGGAAATTTACTACCACTTAGGCCTATAGGAAAGCTTAAACCCGCATTATGCAATAGAAAATCTATTACAGTTTGAAATACCTTCAAAATAAGACGTTTCACTTGGTTTTCTTCAATCACCATAGCGGTGCTATGCCGCTTGAAGTAAAATCACTGATTTTATTGGTCTTTCAAACCTCATCACGAAGTTCTATTGCATAATGCGGGTTAAACAGTGGGTTTTCATGATGATACTTGGTTATCAAGATGCCAATGATGTAACACATTTACAACACGGCCCTCTATTCAAAGATGTCCTTCAAGGCGATTTAGCCTCTCGGCCCACCATATCAAGATTTGAAAATAGCATGGACAAACATTCCATCTTCGAGCTTTGTAATACATGGGCAGATCATTACGTATCGACTTTATGTGGTCGAAAACGTATTATCATCAAGACCCGAGCAACTTATCTTTTAAAGGTAGGGGCAACCATAAAAATCACAAAAAGAAGAATTTTTTATCAACTATCAAAAGCCTTTGTGTACAAGAATCTATTCCGAGAGATCATCACCCGATAGTGCTTGTTGTCTTCAAAATTCAACAAGACCTGGAAAGGTATGTCCAATTGTCAAAAATAGCCTGTTTTCTGTACAAAAACAGCAAAATAGCCTTCTTTTTTTCATGAAATAGAGCGCTAAGGTGTGTGAAAATTGCATTTCATTCGAATATCAAAATTTTAGCACTCCCATTTTTAGATTTCTTTATACAGTGAATAATGCGAGCTAACAAATTCTTTCATATTGGCAGAGGCATCTACTTTTGCCAAATCGCCCCCTTCGAACTTTAGGGCATTTACTTTTTCGGTATCCAGATCATGTCCAAAAGCCGTGAAACCGTTGTCCGTCACATTCAATATAAAGTTGCGCCCCATGACACCGAGACCGATCAAACCAAAATCGTACGTACCTTTCATATTTTGCGGTTAAAAGTTTAGTGTTGTGCCCCTGCTTTGGTAGTCTGAAAGCGGCTGATGAACAGAACTCAAGAAAAGTTCATTTAGCTGAAATCTATTTTCACGTTCTGGTTTTCCAATTCTGAAATATGGTCCTCAATTTTAAAAGTTGATTGTTCGAAGTTCGTACTTCGTTTCTTGACATGTTCTTTTCGTCGTATGCTTCTTGAAAAACGCCTCACCCCTTGTTCGCTCTCTACAATGAGGCCCGGTATCGGTACGTTCTTACCATGTTCATCTTTAGCCACCATGGTAAAGTAAGAAGAATTGCAATGCTTCTTTTTTCCTGTGGTGATATTTTCCGATTCTACTCGAACACCTATTACCATTGATGTTCGCCCAGTATAATTGACCGATGCCCTGAGCGTGACCAATTCACCCACCTCAATAGGGTTCAAAAAATCGACCTTGTTCACGGAAGCCGTAACACAATAGTATCGCGAATGTTTTGACGCACAGGCAAAGGCAATTTGATCCATGAGGTTTAGAATATGCCCGCCATGTACCTTGCCGCTAAAATTAGAATGGGACGGAAGCATCAGTTCGGTAATCGATACCCGTGACTCTTTCGGACTTTTAAACTTTTTCATAAGTGTTTGGTTTCTAAAACTATGTCAATTTGAAAATGTGATGATTTGTTGATTTGAAAACGGGTTTTTAAGTTGCAAAAATTAATTTCGACTACTGACTACTGACTACTGACTACTGACTACTGACTACTGACTACTGACTACTGACTACTGACTACTGACTACTGACTACTGACTACTGACTACTGACTACTGACTACTGACCCTCCCCCAAACGAGTTGAAACCTCTTCAAGATTATCTTCCTCTGCTCTTTTCAAAATAGATTCTGGAATTGATTTTTTTGCCTTGGCACCCATTTTTTTTAATTTTTCAATACTTACGATAATATTGCCACGCCCTTCTACCAGTTTGTTCATAGCGCCTTTATATTCGATTTTGGCATCGTCCATTTTTTTGCCCACCTTGGTCAGATCGCCGACGAAGCCTTCGAACTTGTCGTATAGGGCACCTGCCTGCCGGGCGATCTCAATGGCATTGCGCTGTTGTTTTTCATTGTTCCACATACTATCAATCGTACGAAGGGTAGCCAAAAGGGTAGACGGAGTGACGATAACAATATTCTTTTCAAAAGCTTTATTATACAGCGAATTGTCATTGTTAATGGCGATGGCAAACGCAGGTTCTATAGGAATGAATAACAGCACAAAATCAGGACTTTCCATTTCATAAAGGTCCTCATATTTTTTTGCGGATAATTGGTCTACATGTCTTCGGAGGGAATTGATATGGTCTTTCAAGAATTTCTCTTGCTGTTCATCGTCATCGGCATTGACAAAACGTTCATAATCGGTTAGGGAGACCTTTGAATCAACGATCATTTTCTTGCCATCGGGAAGGTTGATGATCACATCGGGCAGTACCCGTGTACCATCTTCCAGAGTGAAGCTCTGTTGCACTGAATACTCTCGATCCTTTTCGAGTCCTGATTTTTCTAGCACCCGCTCTAGTACCAGTTCGCCCCAATTGCCTTGCATTTTACTATCTCCTTTCAATGCTTTGGTAAGGTTTTCGGCTTCTTGGGTGATTTTAAGGTTTTGGCTCTGAAGGTTTAGCAATTGTTCTTTTAGTGCGGCGTGTATGCTGATGTTCTCTTTTTGGCTTTCCTCTACCTTTTTCTCGAACAGTTGTATCTTTTCGTTCAAGGGGGTCAGAATGGCTTTGATGTTCTTTTCGTTACGTTCTGTAAATTTCAAGCTTTTTTCTTCCAGTATTTTATTGGCGAGGTTCTCGAACTCTTTGGTGAACTTTTCTTGAAGTTTTTCTACCTCCTCTTTCTGCTCACGGTTTTTAAGGTGCAGGTTCTCAAGATCTGACTCATAGCGCACAATTTGGTTGCCCAACTGCTCTTTTTCAGTCTGTAGTCGTGTTTTACGTTCTTCGGAATCCCTAAGTCGCTGATCGAGTAAATCAACATCTTTGCTCAAATGTTGTTCACGCGCTACAAGATCACTTAGGTTCGATTTGGTCTTTAGGCCTTGAATATAGTTCCCCAAAAAATAACCAACTGCCAAGCAAACCAGACCAATCAATAGGTATATCAAGTAAATATTCATCAATCAAAAGGGTTTAATGTAAAGATACTAATTTAGCATGCAATGAACTCGTCTTGAGTTTTTCTTTTACCTGCAAATATCACACTCCCGAAGCCTCGGGATTGCATCCTAAATTTCGTCATTTTTGAATTCCGTAGCTATGTTATGCAACTAAAAAATAACTTCATTACGGCACAAAAGCCATAATTTCTGCCCATCTGGCAGGTGGGCTCGGTTTCAAACAAAAACTCAAGACGAGTTCAATGTGAAAATATCTGCTTGACCGACAAGAATTTCCTTTTTCTGCATCTCTAGTTTAGATAATCAGTTTTTCACCTCTCCCTGAGAGAGGTCAGAACTGCTTTTTCTGCCCTCGACGGTTCGGGGCTGGGTGAGAAATTTATTCTGACATCTGAAACATGCCTGTCTCAGCATCAAAAGAAACCGTATCGGAGGGAAACAGTTTGTCAAAAGCCCGTTGCCCGATCAGCTCTTGGGGTGTTCCAAAGGGGTTGTTGTCATCATTTAACAGTAATATCTTATCACAGAGTTGAATCGCCATGGCTATTTCATGGCTGATAAAGAGGATCGTTTTGTTCGTTTGTTGTGCAATCGATTTCAATAATTTAAGAATCTTCACCTTGTGGTAGAGATCCAAATGCGTGGTAGGTTCGTCGAGTAGAATAATAGCGGTTTCTTGGGCGATGGCCCTAGCGATCATGACCCGCTGCAATTGTCCATCACTGAGTTCATAACATTTTTTGCCTTGAAAATCTTCCAGTTCGAGCATTTGTAACGCCATGGTGATCTTAGATCTATCGCTTGGTGACAGGGTGCCGATCCAATTGGTATAGGGTTGTCTACCTAGGGCGACCAATTCATATACGGTCATGTTTTTTGAGGCGATGGGCTCTGTCAAGACAACACTTATTGCAACGGCCAGTTGCAGAGGTTTCATGTCTTTCAATAACTTGCCATCTACCCAAATATCTCCTTTCAGTTTGGGTTGTACCTTTCCCAATGTCCGCAATAAGGTAGATTTTCCAATACCATTTATACCGACAATGGCGACCAATTCTCCTTCCGATAATGAAAAACAGAGATTTTTAGAAACAACGGTCTGTCGCTTTTTGGTACGGTAGCCGATGGCTAGGTTACTTACTTCTAAAGACGTATATGTTTTTTCGCGATTGATGGTTTATTTTTTTATGTAAAGTTAATGAGTTATAATGAAATCAGAATATCATTTTTCTTTTACGAACTAACAGCCAAATCACTACTGGAGCACCTAAAATACTGGTAATCGCATTAATGGGGAGCACACTTGCCGAATTGGGCAGTTGAGCCACGGTATCGCAGAGCAACATTAAAATGGCACCATATACCAAAACGGCTGGCATTAAGATTTTGTGGTCGGTGGTATTAAAGATCTGTCGTGTCAAATGGGGCACTGCCAAACCGATAAAGGCGATCGGACCAGCAAAGGCCGTAACGCCGCCAGCCAAAAGAGCCGTGGTGATGATGATGATATACCGTGACTTTTTCAGGTCCACGCCCAAACTCCGGGCATAGTTCTCGCCTAGCAACAAGGCATTTAATGCCTTTATAGAGGCAATACTCAATATGATGCCTATTAAAATGATGCCTGTTAATAACGATAATTGTGGCCATGTTAAATTTCCGAGGCTGCCAAAAGACCAGTAAATGTACTGTTGCAGTTTTTCAGCCTTGGTAAAATAGGCGAGTACACTTACTACCGCCGCCGTTATGCTTCCGAACATGAGGCCAATGATTAATAGCGCCATAGTGTCCTTAACCTTTGAGGCTACGGTCATTACGGCCAACAATACCAAAAAACTGCCCAAGCTCGCTGCGATTGCCAAAGTGACATTGGTGATGAAAGCAAAGGCAAAAATCCCTGAAAACAACGATGCGCCCATAATGAGTATAGCGACTCCCAAACTTGCCCCTGAACTAATGCCCAAAACAAATGGCCCAGCCAAGGGGTTTCTAAACAGCGTCTGCATCAAGAGTCCGCTCAAGGCAAGTCCGCCACCCACCAGTATCGCCGTAAAGGCCTTTGGTATTCGATAGTTCCATATAATATAACCCCAAGATTCATTTTGCACCATTCCCCCGAAAAGGGAATTTAAAGTATCTTTAAAAGGAATGCCGACCGAACCCAAACTAATATTGAGGATAAAACAGCCCACCAACGCAAAGAGCAACAGCAAAAAGGAAATTCGGTATCTAGAGTATTTTTTCAAATTATCTCAAAGGTTTAAAAAAGAAGGCACGATGTTCAGGCAATAGTTCAGGATGTAAAATAGAGATAAGGTCTTTCAATACCAAATCAGGTCTTTGCGGTGCAAGTTCATAATACAACAACCCACCCGTAGCGCCCTTGGTATCGGCAAAGGTGAACACTTGTCTTTTTTTGAAAGCATTGAACTGTTCATAGTGGGGGCTTGCTTCCGACATGCTTTCGTAGGTAGTGAACTGTGCGGGGCCGATCCAGAAATCGGCCTCTTGCCCAGTTTCCAAAACACTTTCCCAACTCAATGAAATGCTTCCCGTTTCTTGGGTTTCTTTCCATAGATAATTGGCATTGGCATCTTCTAAAAAGGTGGCTGCCCAGCTTTTACCTCCCGGTAGGTACCACACATCTTTGTACAAGGCACCACTAAGAACAGTAGGTGATGTATGAGCGGTTTTCGCTAATGATCTGGCTTTTGTATACGAATTCTCGATACTCTTGAAAATACTATCCGCCATAACCTCTTTATTAAAAAAGGGAGCGAAGAATTTGATCCATTCAGCCTTTCCCAAAGGGGATTCCTCGGCCCAATCTCCATTGTACACAATAGGAATGTTAGATCGCTGCAAGGTTTCATAAGCCTTGTTCTGGCTATCTATACTAAAGCCTATGACCACCTCTGGGTTCATTTCAATGACCATTTCGGTGTTAATGGTTTCGTTGTTGCCGAGTTCTTTGACAAGACCCGCATCAATTCGTTTTCTGGTTTTTTCTGAGGAAATGTATTTGGTGTCAGGAAAACCTACAAGCTTGTCTTCAACACCCAAAGCTTCCAAAGCTGGTATATGGGTGGTAGAGGTAACGACAATACGCTCAACGGGTACGGCCACTATGGCATCGTATTCATCTTTGTTCAAGGTAATGGCGGACAATTTTTTTTTGGGGATCAAGGCGTAGGTAAATACCGGCCTGCCCGTCCGGCAGGCGGGTTCGGCACCGGGCCATGGTGAGGTGATTTTGATGATAGTAAGTCCGTTACTTGTTTTTTCAAGGGTAAACCCCTTGGCATGGGCAAGATTTTCATTTGATATTTGGGCGATTGGCAAGGTTTCTTTTATGCGTTCTTTACATGAAAGAAAGCAGAAGGCCATACCGATTAGAAGAATGTTCCTCATAGTTGTTTTGAGATAATTAGGGTTTGTGGCGCAAGGTAACAAAAGTCATATTCTTCAAAAAAAAAATTCTTGTTTTTGATAAAACTTTACCGATGAGAGGTAGCTCGCCCATTATATACATCGTTGCCGGCATTATCGCCCTGCACTTCATTGTCGGGTTCATTTGGTTGATTGTTAAGTTCAACAAGAAAAAATGAACCTGACCTATCATTTTCTTCATAGCAAAGTAGTACTTTTGAATTGAATTTTGGTTTCCATTGCTTTTTTAAGGGATGGAATTAAAAGGGAATCCAGTGACTTCAATTTATGAATTGATAATTCTGAATTGGACATTCTGGAACTGTTCCCGCAACTGTAAGCTTAGTCCACCAGTTGGTGGATGCTCGTTACAAACTACAACCACTGCCTTTTTGGCGGGAAGGTAAGTGACAAGACGCAAGTCAGGAAACCTGCCAAGATCATAACCCATTTATAAAGGCTTTCGGGTAAAAGGCCTCATGAATATGTTACAAGATCGAATAATAATATTTTTGGTAGTACTACGATTTGCAGTAGTCGCGAACGCTCAAAACGCTAGTATCATCGTTTTGGAGGAGGTGGTGCTCAGTGATGTCAAATTATACCGATTTTCTAACGGAATAAAAATAAAGACGCTTGCCGATTCTACTATTGCGAAAAACAACGCTTCGCTTACCGATATTCTTCGCTACAATTCTACGGTTTATTTTCGCGAAAACGGATACGGTATGGTCTCCTCGCCCTCTTTTCGTGGCACCAACGCCCAACATACAGCAGTTATCTGGAACGGAATCAATATCAATTCGCAATTAAACGGACAGACCGATTTTAATACGATCGCAACGTATGGCTATGACAATGTTGTCATAAGAAGTGGGGGAGGTAGCACGCAGTATGGAAGTGGTGCTATAGGAGGAAGTATTCATTTGAACAATAACTTTAAATTTTCAAAACATTTTGAGAACAGGTTTCAATTAGGCTATGGCAGTTTTAATAGCTCGAATTTAAGATATAGAACCTCTTACGGAACAGAAAAGTTTTTCTGGGGCTTCAATGCCGGTTATGTTTCTTCTGATAACGATTACAAATATTTGGAAACAGACAAAAAAAATGAAAACGGGGCATTTAAGAACACTGGCCTGAGTACCCGTTTAGGATATTTTATATCAGAAAATAATTTGATAAAATTTTATTTCAACGGTTTTTTTGGCAATCGTGATTTTTCAGGTACACTAACGGCGCCATCGAACGACAATTATAGAGTTTCAAATTCGCAATCGCTTTTAGAATGGGTCAATTTCAACAACAATAGGGTCTCAAGACTGAAAACGGCACATTTGTACGAACGTTACCGTTACTACGCCAATAAAGAAAGAGGTGAATTCAGTTTTGGCAGGGCACAGACGGTCTTGTTGAATTATGATTATAAATACCGCATCAAAGATATCAGCTTAAGCGGCATATTGGATTATAATAGAATATGGGCAGAGGGAAGCTCTATTGAAACAACGAACAGAGACCAAATGGCGGTCATGCTTTTGTTATCCCATAAAATAAACAGAAAATTGACATACGGGGTCAATCTGCGTAAAGATTGGGTAGATGATTTTGATAGTCCCTTTATCTTTTCTCTTGATGGTAAATATAGTCTGAACGATAATTATTCGATAAACATAAACACCTCAAAGAATTATAGAATCCCCACATTTAATGATCTCTATTGGGTTGGGGCAGGGGCGATCGGAAACAAGAATATCACCCCAGAAACATCGTATCAGCTTGAGTTGGGCAATACCTTCAAGAAAAACGGATACCAGCTAAACCTTACCGGCTACTATATAGTTTCTGATGATTTGATCCAATGGCGGCCCAACGTTGAAGGTGTTTGGTCTCCCATAAACATCAAAGAAGTGACACAGTACGGTATCGAGGTCGATGCCGATATTGAGATAAAGTTGGGTAAGAACAAACTACTGTTTAAAAACCAGTACGCATATACCAAATCGGTAGATAATGAAAGTCAGAAACAATTGCTCTATGTTCCTGAACATAAGTTTACTATGAACATCGCTTATCAGTATATGAAATGGAGCTTGTTCTATCAACTTCTCTATAATGGGTCAGTGTTTACCACTACCGATAATTCAAGCTCGCTATCGGCCTATTCGGTATCGAACATCGGAATCGAGAGAATCATTTATGAAAAATCAAAACTGGTGTGCAACATCGCTTTAAAGATCAACAACCTGTTCAACAAAAATTATCAAAACGTGGCATTTAGACCAATGCCCAATAGAAATTTACAAATACAATTGAATCTTAAATTTTAAACAAATGAAAATGAAAATGAAAAGTTTAGTTTGGGCAGCAGCCCTTGGTTTTTTTATCACCTCATGTAGCAGTGATGATAATGTAGTAGAAGTGGTTCCTAAGGGAGACTATGAAAAAGGTATTTTGGTATCTAATGAAGGCCCTTTTAACAATGGTACGGGTACGGTGACCTATATTTCAGAAGATTTGGCGACCATAGAAGATGCTGTTTTCAACAAAGTAAATAGTGCTGATTTAGGTAATATAGTGCAGTCAATCGGTTTTAATGATGATAAGGCATATATTATAGCCAATGTCTCGAATACTATTAATGTGGTGAATCGAAATACGTTTGAGAAAGTTGCAACGATTACTGACGGGCTCAATAACCCAAGGTATTTTGTAGAAGCAAACGGTAAGGGCTACGTGACCAATTGGGGCGATACCACTGATGAAACTGATGATTATATTGCGATTATTAATCTTACAGACAATACCGTGGAAGGCAATATATCAGTAGTCTTAGGACCTGAGCATCTTCTTGCTCAAGGAGAAATTTTATATGTAGCCCACAAAGGAGCATTTGGACAAAACAACAAGGTCTCGGTAATCAACACCACCAGCAATACGGTAACCACCACGATAAACGTGGGCGATGTACCTAATTCAATGCAGTTTGATGATACTGGAAACCTTTGGGTATTATGCTCAGGCAAACCTTCTTTTAGTGGCGAAGAAACCGCAGGGGCTTTGGTAAAAGTAAACACAAGCACCAATGAGGTAGCCACGACTATGACATTTGAGACAACCAATCACCCGAGTCAATTAGGTATTGATGGTAGTATGTTATATTATTATTTGGGAGGAAGTGTTTTTAGTCTATCAACAACCGCCGATAGCCTACCGAGCGATAGCGACTTTGATGAACTCTCTTTTTATTCGATGACCATTAACAAAGGAATGCTCTACGGTACTGACGCCAAAGATTTTGCTAGCAAGGGGTCGTTGACTATTTATGACCTGAGTTCAAAAGACCTTTTGAAAACCCTTGAAGTGGGTATTATTCCAGGAGGTGTATATTTTAATGAGTAATTAGCAGTCAGTCGTCATTGCGGGAAATGAGGATTTTTTCTAAATACAGGCTCACAAGATAAGTTTACATAACAAACCAAAAAAAAGCTCGGAAAAACATTTTCCGAGCTTTTTGTTTTATGAACTCAAGACGAGTTCTATAAATAAAAGACTTCTTAATGAATACCAGGAAGTTTATCTATATACATATTGTCTTTCAAGGGTGTGAACATTTTAGAGCTTGTCAACAAGTCAATAGGCATTTTCACAGAAAAATCTCTTTTGCCCGAACCTCCGGTGATCTGTTCAATGGCCTTTGCCAATAACGGTTCGTTTTGATCGCCGAGAACCCCAAGGTTTTCAAGATCTTCTTTCAATTCAATATCAGGCACCAGACCGGCCGCATAATCTGAAAAGCCAGCGGCATTTTCGTTTCTTCCGATTAGGGGCTGAATGGCCCAATTATTGCCCTGTTTGATACTGTTCTTTCTGGCAGGGTTGTATACATAAGGCCCCCAATTACTTTCACGATCATCGACCATGGTAATCGAAAACTCATTTTTGCCACGGGTTTTTTCCCCAATATGAATCACATCCATATAGGGTTCTAGCCCGTTCATGACCAATTCACTTGCCGAGGCAGACCCGTTGGTTGCCAAGATATAAACCTTGTTCAAGTTCAAAGTGTTTATTGAGGCTCCACCGCCAATTTTATCGGCGAAAAAACGTCGTGTTTCTTGATTATCCTTGTCTAAGATAGCTTGGTACTTAGTGTTGTAGCGAGCCTTTAAAAACACATCGTTGGTATTGGTGCCATGAATCATGCTTGAAAGAAGTACCGCGGTATTTACAGATCCCCCTGGGTTGTATCTCAAATCGAGAACCAAATGGGCCACTCCGCCTGATTTAAAACGACCGAACACCTCATTGAGTTGTTCGTCATATTCGTTGGTGAAATCGTTATAAACGAGATAACCTATTTTTTCACCTTGAATTTCGAAGATCTTATCTAAGAAAACCGGGTTTTCGGCCAAGCCTTCTTGTTTTGTCAAACTTACTTCTTTACCGTTATCAGCGATGGTACCATCGGTAATGGTCGCCATATTAAGGGTATAGGTGTTTTCATCACCAAAGAGCAGATCAATATAATTATTGAGATTCAATGTTTGTCCGTTTACACCTGTAAAGAGCTCTCCTCTGGTAATATCTTTTGTTGCAGCGTCAGAACCTGCGATTATATAGCGTACATAGCCAAAAATATCATCGCCTTCGCTAAAACGAACCAAACCAAACTCAAGTCCGTTGCTTCTTGAAATACCAGATAGTGACTGTGTCAGTTTTACATAGTCATCTGATAGAAAACTAAAGCGGTCTTCAGTAAAGCGAAGTTTGTCGTTAAAGAACTTTTCAGGATCTTCTTCTGAGAGCAAAAACTCGGTATATGCCTTTGAACCTTCTGTTGTATTCGGAAACTTATCATCGGCGAGATTGGCGACATTGGTCTGCCAAAAATACCAGAAGTTCATGGCCTTCCACATAAAATCTTGTACTGGGTAATCAGCTACTAATTTAGGGTCAGGCGCAACATTATCGTCATTAGTGCAGCTTGTGAATATAAAACCTATTGCGAGGAACATTAAAAAATACTTTTTCATTTTCATTTTTTTTATTAAACAATGGTTACAAATATAATAAAACAATAATTATACCATATATGAATGTATAATACAAGAAACTTTAGAGCCTATTATAATAGGGTGCACTTTCGTCGTCATGCTAGTTATGTATACTTTTATGGTATAATAATTTTCGTTTACCTTGAAAATAGTAAACAGTTGCCTAATTTACTTACATATGGGCATTAAAAAAAATAATTGTAACAAAATTCGTTGAACGTCGTCTTCATGGTGTAGACTGCTTAAATCAGTTTGCGAAACAATAACCAACAGTACATGCAACAGTCTGAATTTTTGAATGTAGTAATGCCGTTTAAAGATAAGTTGTATCGGCTTGCCAAGCGTTTGCTAGTCTCTAGAGAAGAAGCAGAAGATGCTACACAAGAGGTGCTGTTGAAGTTGTGGTCAAAAAATGAGGCGATAGCTACCTATAATAATGTAGAGGCATTTGCAATGACCATGACAAAGAACTTTTGCTTAGATCGTTTGAAATCAAAGCAGGCCAGTAATTTAAAATTGGTTCACAGTAATTACCCAGAAAAGGGAAATTCTTCACAAAATCAGATTGAGGCAAAAGACAGTGTCAACTGGGTACAAAAAATCATGGAAGAACTGCCAGAGCAACAAAAATTAGTATTACAACTCAGAGATGTAGAACAATATGATTTTGATGAAATAGGCGAAATGCTAGGTATGCAGCCTACCGCTATTAGGGTAGCGCTGTCAAGAGCACGCAAAACAGTACGAGATAAATTATCAAAAAAGCATAGTTATGGAGTTGGATAACATTCAAAAATTATTAGAAAAGTATTTTGAGGCCACCACAACGGTTGCCGAAGAAGAAACACTCAGAACGTATTTCTCACAAGAAAGTGTAGCAACACATCTAGAGCAATATGCCCCCATGTTTCACTGTTTTAATAAAGCCAAAGATGAACGGTTTACCAAGCAGTTGACATTAAGCCCAACGACTAACGCCTCAAGAAAAAACCTTTACAAGTGGCTTTCAGTTGCGGCAGTGGCTGTTTTGATGATTGGCATGTATTTTGGTAAGGGGTATCAAAATCAACTACAGCTAGAACAAGAGCAGGCAGAATATGCGTATCAAGAAACAAAAAAAGCCTTTGCATTACTAGCTGCCAATTTAGAACGAGGCACTAATAAAATAGCCTATCTAAATGAATTTGAACAAGCAAAACAAAAAATCTACAACGATAATTAAAAATAAAACCATGAAAAAAATACTAATTATAACAGTAATGGCGATGCTGCCTTTTATGGGGTTTTCGCAATCGATATTCGATAAATACGAAGATCTTGACAACGTAAGTGCGGTAATCGTGAACAAGAGCATGTTCAATCTTTTGGCCAAGATGGATGTTGATGTTGATGATCCTGAAGCGCAAGAGTATATGAATATGGCCCAGAGCCTAAATGGTTTAAAGGTTTTTATTACCGAAGACGCCAAAGTTTCGGCCGATATGAAAGCGACCGTGGCCAAATACCTGAAATCGGCAAAATTAGAAGAGTTGATGAGGGTCAAAGATAAAGACACCAACGTTAAATTCTATATCAAAAATGGTAAAGACGAGGATCATGTAAGCGAATTGTTAATGTTGGTCAGCGGTATGAAGAATGTTGATATTGAGGTGAACGGTAGAAAATTTGAAACGGTACTGTTATCATTGACAGGTGATATTGATTTGAGTAAAATCGGATCTCTTACCCGAAAAATGAACCTTCCTGATGAGTTGAAGAAAGCAGGGAAAAAACAGTAAACAGTAAACAGTAAACAGTTGGCGGCTATGTTTCGTTACTGTTGAGAATAAATTCATCAATTATTAATTAATTAATCAATAGTGGATCCTCTAAAAAAAAAGGGTCGTATTAAAAATGAACAATCATGAAAAAAGTCATAGTAGTTTTAGCAATAGCACTTTTACCTTTGACAGGCATTGCCCAATCAATGTTCGACAAGTACGAAAAAATGGACAATGTCGGCACTGTTGTCGTCAATAAGGCAATGATAAACTTGGTGAGTAAATTAGGAAGTCTTTCAGACGACCAAGAAGCCAAAGAGTTTTCTGAGGTAGCTGAGGGCATACGTGGTATAAAAGTATTCATTACCGAAGACAAGGGCATTTCAGCAGATATGTCGGCCACGGTCAAGAAATACCTGAAATCTTCTTCAATGGAAGAATTGATGAGGGTCAAAGACAAAGATGTCAATGTGAAATTTTACATCAAGAGCGGAAAAGATGAAGACCATGTAAAAGAACTATTGATGTTCGTCTCTGGAATGAAAAATATAGATCTAGACGTCAATGGCAGAAAATTTGAAACTGTTTTGGTTTCTATAACAGGTGATATCGACCTGAACAAAATAGGTTCGCTTACCAAAAAAATGAACCTTCCGCATAATCTGAACAAGGTAGAAGAAGGGCGAGAATAAACCACGATCAAAGTCAAATAAAATGAAAAAAGTATATTTAATCATAGGTGCTTTGATGCTCTTGGTACTATCTTCATGCTCTTCTACACAGAGCCTGCAAGAATATTATGTTGACAATTCAGAAAACCCAAATTTCATCTCTTTTGATGTCTCGACCAGTATTCTGAATCTCGATAAGGCCAATCTATCAACTACCCAAAGGGAAGCCTTGGGGCCTTTGAGAAAACTGAACATACTGGCATTCAAAAAAACAACCGATAATATAGCCGATTATAAAGTGGAAAAGGCAAATGTAAAGGCAATTCTCAAAAACGAAAAATTCATAGAACTTATGAAAATGAATACCAGCTATGGGAAAGCAACGGTAAAGTACATAGGTGATGAAGATGCCATTGATGAAGTCATTATTTATGGCGATAGCAAAGATAAGGGTTTTGCCCTAATACGGGTTTTGGGCAATAATATGAACCCGGCCAATATGATCCAATTGTTACAGGCCATTCAGAAATCGGGCTATAAAGGAGAAGGTTTAGATAAACTTGCCGACTTCTTTAAAGAGTAATTAAGAATAATCTAACTCAAGTGCATCCCGCTTTGACATTGTTTCAAAGCGGGATTTTTTTGATCTAAAATAAAAAAACACTATATGTTGATAGATTATTAGTTTGTCAATACGGTATTACATTTCTAATTCATATATTACGACGACTATAAACATTAATTAAAACACTATTATGGAAAATGCAGAAGTATGGATGAACAAAGGCATTGATTTTGCCGTTGAATATGGGCCAAAGATCATTGGTGCCATTTTAATTTACATCATTGGCTCTTGGGTGATAAAAAAACTCATTGGGGTAGTGAGAAAGACGATGACGAGGAATGATTACGACCAGTCTTTGCAGAAATTCTTGTTAAACCTCGTTTCATGGGGTCTTAAGATTTTCTTGATTATTACCGTAATTTCAACGCTGGGCGTAGAAACAACTAGTTTTGCTGCCATTATTGCTGCTGCGGGTCTTGCCATTGGTTTGGCATTACAAGGTTCATTGGGCAATTTCGCAGGAGGCGTATTGTTGATTATCTTCAAACCATATAAAATAGGGGATTTGATTGAAGCACAAGATACCATTGGGGTGGTAAAGGAAATCGAGATATTTACAACTAAATTAGTAACTCCTGATAATAAATTGGCGATCATACCAAATGGGGCAATGGCCAACGGTAATATTGTCAACTACACAGCTGAAGGAAAAATTAGGGTCGACACTACAATCGGAGTAGGTTATGGGGAGGATATAAAAAGAGCTAAGGAGGTCTTGTTGGAAGTATTGACTTCGAACCCCAAAGTTCTGCAGGATCCAGCACCTTCGGTCAATGTGTCCGAACTGGCCGATAGTTCGGTTAATTTTGCGGTACGCCCGTTCTGCAAACCAGAAGATTATTGGGATGTGTATTTCGGAACATTAGAAGGTTGTAAATTGGCATTGGATAAAGCAGGAATCGAAATTCCTTACCCACACTCTGTAGAGATTCATAAAGAAGGATAATAACTTTTTCCAAAATACGCTAAGTTTTCTTTCTAGCACATAGTATAGAAAATTTAAGACTTACAAGGTTTCTGTTAACCTTGTAGGTCTTTTTTATATACCGGTATAATTACTTGGCGTAATCGCCTTAAGTTCTTTCTTAACACCTGCCGAAACATTCAAGGTCTCGATAAACGCAGCAATAGATTCTTGATTTATTTTGGTATTGGTACGTGTCAACCCTTTTAAGGCTTCATACGGATTGGGATATCCTTCACGTCGTAATATGGTTTGGATCGCTTCGGCCACAACGGCCCAGTTATTTTCAAGATCTTGTTCGAATTTTTCTTTGTTCAATAACAATTTGTCCAACCCTTTTATAGTAGATTGAAAAGCGATCATGGTATGCGCAAAGGGTACACCAATGTTTCTTAGAACGGTACTATCGGTTAGGTCGCGCTGCAATCGAGAAATTGGCAGCTTGGCAGATAAATGTTCGAACAGGGCATTGGCTAGGCCAAGGTTTCCCTCTGAATTTTCAAAGTCTATGGGGTTTACCTTATGGGGCATGGCTGATGACCCTACTTCACCTTCTTTAATGCGTTGTTTAAAATAATCCATCGACACATAAGTCCAGAAATCTCGATTTAGATCTATTATGATGGTATTGATGCGTTTTAGGGTATCGAACAAAGCGGCCATGTGGTCATAATGTTCAATTTGTGTGGTAGGAAAAGAATGGTGAAGGCCTAATTTTTCTTGAACGAATTGCTGCCCGAAAGCCTTCCAATCTATGTTTGGGTAGGCTACTTTATGTGCATTGTAGTTTCCAGTTGCACCACCAAATTTTGCTGCACTCGGTATATCGTTCAACAAGTTGAACTGTTCTTTCAAACGTTCGACGAAAACATTGATTTCTTTTCCCAATCGGGTAGGGGAAGCTGGCTGACCGTGTGTTCGTGCCAACATCGGAATCTCTGCCCATTCGGTTGTCAATTCCTTTAATTTATCCAAAATCCGAAAATATTGGGGTACATATACTTCGTTCATGGCTTCCTTTAAGGAAAGCGGTACAGCGGTATTGTTAATGTCTTGCGATGTGAGTCCGAAATGAATGAACTCCTTAAAGGAAGATAGTCCCAGAACATCAAATTTTTTCTTGATGAAATATTCCACTGCCTTTACATCGTGGTTGGTGACCTTTTCTATTTCTTTGATGGCTTGGGCATCTTCGACATCAAAATTCTGGTAAATTTCACGAAGTGCGTCGAATTTTGATGTATCAAATGAATTCAGTTGAGGTAACGGAATTTCACAGAGTGCAATGAAGTACTCGATCTCGATATTGACACGGTATCTAATTAAAGCTTCTTCAGAAAAAAAAGAAGCTAGGATTTCTACTTTTCCCCTGTAGCGGCCATCGATGGGCGATATGGCATTCAATTGGTTTAAAGACATCTATTGCGAAATTGATTGATTTTTTTGAAAGGGTAAAGATAGCCATTACTTGAGGAGATTGAAAGTTTACAGTTAGTAAGTTCAAGCCTGCCAGCCGTAGGCATGGTTCAAAAACAAAAACAAA
>UOEL01000097.1_pt1 | contig 17266 bp, 20 predicted proteins | sample 1989351 | NCBI WGS metagenome assembly UOEL01 (sample SAMEA4712195, study PRJEB27164) | hydrothermal vent metagenome | biome: marine basaltic hydrothermal vent biome; feature: marine hydrothermal vent; material: mineral | place: Pacific Ocean | collected 2011-06-14/2011-07-23 | depth 1719 m
AAAAACCGTTTTTTAAGGTAAATCCATCTCCAATACCTAATTGCCGTAATTTTTTCAGAGCGATAAATGAAAGTCCCAAGGGGTCTTTTACAATTATTTTTTTTGCTACAATCCCTGAAGGCGAAATCAGGGTTTTATAATTTTCGCGTGTTGTTTTTGCAATACTGTCTTTGTTGATTTTTTGCTGAATGGTAGTATAATCAGCCTCTTCTAAAAAAAATGGAAGGTTATTGTAAACAAAATCCATGGTTCTTTGAATATCGTCATCGGCAACCTTACCCTGTATGTTTTTAATGTGCTCTTTGCAGTTTGTGTTTACGCTATCTAGAAAACGAGTGGCATACTGTATGAGGTCATCGACCGTACCGTCTGATCGCAGTTGAATATTGACGATTATCTTATCGGTAAAATTTACCGTTTCAAGTACACGCCCTAGGTCTTTGTTTTCTGAATTTATGGGAATGAGTTTGGTAATGTCTTCTTCAAATTGAATTTTTGAAACGATAGCAGACAGTCCTATAAATGCGATTAATAATGCAAGGGCAGCCCAAAGCTTGTTTTTTGAGATTGATTGATATGTGCTTTGAAAAAACTTATCCATTATCGATGATTGTTTTCTTTCGGTCAAAGGCTGAGAAAAAAGCATAAGATAAGAGACCCAGCGCTAGGGCAGAGAAGGTGGAAAGCGTAAGACTACCAACAATATAAGTTTTCAGGTGACTGAACACCTCAAAATTCTCGGTCATTTCTTTCATGGTATACGAGTAATGTTCACCCAGTATAAACTGCCCAACCTTAGAACTGGCATACAGTACAAAGGGAATAAAAGGGGGCAGGCTGATATTTGAAAAGGCAAAGGCAATGACCTTGTTCAGTTTCATAAGTATCGCCAAAAATATAACGATGATCGAATGAAAACCCCATAACGGACAAAGTCCGATAAAGACACCCAAGGCGATCGATAGGGCTTTTTTTCTTGGTGAATCGCTACCATGAAGAAAGTCTTCGTAGAAAAAACGTTTAAGTCCTTTTTTTTTGAACCTTCTGTACAGATCACGGGGTTTGATCACGAACAGGGCGACGATGACCAGCCATGTGTTCAAGATACTGATCCGTGTAAAATCGATAAATGGCCTAAAATGCGAAACCCTTTCGGTTTTGTCATAATGCACTTTGACGGGAATGTTCTTGACATCGATACCCAACCATGCTGCTCTTACGATCACTTCAATTTCAAACTCGAACTTGGGCGTACGGAATTTAACGTCTTTCAAAGCCTCTAGCGGATATAAACGATACCCGCATTGGGTGTCTTTTAACCATTTACCGGTTTCCACCCAAAACCAAAAATTAGAGAACTTATTACCAAAACTACTTTTTTTCGGAATGTCTTCATGGCCCATATTACGGGCTCCGATCAATAATACGTTTTCAGGGCCTTCGTTCTCTAAAGCCTCCATAAAAGCGGTAATATCTTCGGGAAAATGCTGTCCGTCAGAATCCAAAGTGATAGCAAAGGCGAAACCGAGTTCCAAGGCCTTTTTAAACCCTATTCTCAGGGCATTGCCCTTGCCTTGGTTTTTGTCGAGGTGAACCTGTACGATTTGCCCGTATTCTTTAAGTATTTCGGCGGTGGTATCGGTAGAACCGTCATTGATCAAAATAACATCTTGGGTATAGGCCAGCACGCCATCCAAAATCTTTTTTAAGGTAGTGTGATTGTTATAGGTGGGAATGATCACGCAACATTTACGTTGCGTCATGATTTTCGAGGTAGATAGGGTAGTGGCAGGCAATAGCATAATGTTCTGTGCCCTAAAGGGTACAAGTTTCAACAAAGATAAGAAATGGTAATACTAAAACAATTGCTTTTCATCGCTATCGAAGAGTGCCGATTGCACAACATAATTTTTAACAAAAATCTTGACCTCTTTAGAAGAGGTCGTATTATAGTGATCCAGTAAAAATCGCTTGTCTTCCTGAATACTGTTTTTGTACTTCATGATCTTTGGCGAGTTCTCTTGAACGCTCAAGCGTATACAACGAATTTCAATATTTTTTGGTTTGTTGACGATGGCCTTTTCGATTAAGGAAGTGCCTGTTTTAAAATAGGCCTTTTTGTTCTTCGCTCCCTTGGCATATTTTGCCATTAATGTGGAAACTCCCCCTTTGTACGCTACTAGAATCGCATTGTCACCTTCAGATATAGAGGTTAGTGTTTCATGAAGTTCTTTTGTGATTTCTGAACTTTCAGCTGCTTTTGGGTACGATTTTCTAATCTTCGATAGCTCAGGAAGCATTACAAAAGACAATAGAAAAATAGCTATTGAAAAGAAAATTTTCATTTAGGCCGTTATTTTAAAAGTAGCATTCAGTTTTAGTGCCAAGGTATCTTCAAAGAAAGTAGTGTTCTTTACTTTGATATCACCATCTATTTCAGAAATGATTAAATTCAAAACGAGTACATCGTTTTTCTCAGGATTGATAATCGCCATAAATTTAATATTTGACGAAACCGATAAGAACAGCTCCTTTCTCGTAGCTTTCTCGGTGAGTTCTTTGATAATCTGAATCATACAAACACCTGGCATCACTGGGTTGCCCGGAAAGTGGCCCTTGAAGACCTCATGCTCTTTATGTATTTGTATAGTGGCCGTAACACCAGTTTCGTTTTGTTCAAATGACTGTACCGTATATAAGTCTTTTATTAGCATGTTTTTTTGTTGAGGTGGTTTCTCATATTACTTCTATTCCTCTTGTCATATTTCCTATTTTAATATTGTCTAGATTGGGTCGCAATGTATGATTTTCGGGTAATTGTATTTTATCAAAAGAAAGTTTTTCAAATTTCCTTATTCCAGAATCAAGACCAACTTTTTCAAGATATTCCATTTTACTTTCGTTAATTAAAATATCGAACTTTTCATCAAAGAAAATCAAAGAACGGTCGTAAGCTGTATGATGTAATGCACATAAGCTTATTCCATTCACAATATCATCTGTTCCTTTTTCGTGTGAATGAGGAACAATATGAGCTGCTTCTATTAACTCTAATTGTATCCCACACATTGCACATTTGTGTTTATAGGCAGAATATACTTTTTTTCTGAAACTAGGGTCACGTTTATATCTTGTATGTGTGATTGTTAAATGCCCTTCAGGTAAATCTATTTTTCCATCTAAGTTTTCATTATTTAACTCGTCAGATTGTTTTACCAATTCTAATAATTCATCATCTGAAAGCAAATGGATTTTAGATAAATTTTCTAAATAAAGACCCAAGTAATCTGGTGGAAAACTAATAACAGATTGCCCATTAGTATCTCTATAAGTGGCTATTTTGTTTGTATTTGCACTTTTTTGAACAGAAAATCTTGAATAAAGAGAGATTGTTTGCTTTTTATTGAATCTATCTCTCATCATATAAGGATTCCAAGCTGTAAAAATCTTTTCATCAGCGAAGTATCCAAGAACTATTACTTCTGTTCCAGAATTCATTGCAGCATTAAAATTTTTAGATTCACCTACTTGAATTCGACATTCGTCTTGATTCCCTCTTCCATCACCAGATTCGTGTACATTTTTAATAAGTACATAAAATGTCTTTTTATTGATTGAAAATCTATATGGATTATTTCCATCAATGAAGACAACATTGTCAGAATATAATCTTAAACTATCTATCAATAAATACTTCAAATCTGAATGGTTTAATATTGTTGTACCTCTTACACTCATAATTATTTAAAATATTGGTTATGTATTTCTTTTGCAAATCTATAAGCTAATTTTGGAGGTACTGCATTTCCTACTTGCCTCCATTGTTCTTTAAAAGAACCAAGAAAAATATGCTTATCTTCAAATGTTTGAATTCTTTTAATTTCATTTATTCTTAAAAATCTATTTTTCCAATGGAAAGGCCCCATATTATTAGAATGACTAGCCTGTATCGTCCAAGAAGGTCTATCAGGAGAAAGTTTTAATAAAAACGACCAATACCTTGAACGCCATTTAAAAACGGGATTTGGATGTCCTCTTTTTTCTGTAAAAAACAAATAATTATCTCCTGGTGGCACAAGTTTTAATAAATCTTTATGTTTAGAACCTGCTTGCATTTTTTCATCTTCAGGTAAATCAAAATCTATATCATTTAGAATGTCTCCACAATTCACCCATTTTTTAGTTCCTTTTATTGGTTTCTTGGGATTTGAATGTGTCTCTTTCGGATATTTGAAATTGTCTAAAGTCTTTTTTACTCCAATACAGATAAACCTTTGTCTCGTTTGTGGAACACCAAAATCAGCTGCATTTACAACATTATGAAAAATATCATAACCTAACCTTTTACTTTCGCTCTCTACAAGTTCTAAAGCTGATTTATGAGGTTTAAACACGAAGCCGTGGACATTTTCAAAAAAGAAAAATTTCGGGGATAACTCTTCAACTGCTCTAAAATAATTTATTACAGTTGTATATCCATCTTCATCATTAATTCCCCTCTCTTTTTCTTTTCGGTAAAATCTTGATTTTGAGAATGGAGGACACGGAGGTCCACCAACCAAACCATCAATAACTCTATGCTTTTTTTTGATTTTTTTAAAATCAATATTAACAATATCATTGCAAATAACTTCACTTTTAGGAAAGTTAACCTTTAAAGAATCACAAGCTCTTTCCCATATATCTGAAGCAAATACAGTTTCAAATCCTGCTTTTTCAAATCCGAAATCAATACCTCCAACTCCAGAAAATATACTAACTATTTTTGGTCTCATTAAATAATAGAAATTAAATATTTGACCATTGCTTCTCCTAATAATGATGGAACAGCATTACCTATTTGCTTTTGAATAGAACGCCTTGAACCTACAAAATGATAATCTTCAGGAAATGTTTGTAAGGCCGCTATTTCAGGAACTCTTAATCTTCTGTTATTCCAATGAAACGGACCAACCCAAGGTCCTGGTTGAGCTGCGATAGTCCAAGAAGGTAAATTCGGGTGTAATTTCAGCAAGAAGTTCCAAAAACGTTTGTTTGCTTCAAATTTTGGGTTTGGATGCCCATCTCTTTCGGTTAGAGCAAAATAGTTTTTTCCTGGTGGAATTTGCTTTAGCTCTTCATCATATGTTTTTCCTGTAGTTAATTCTTCAGGCTCAAAATATTTATCTGTATCGAATTTACCAATCCAATCAATAACTCGTTCGTGCGGAAATAAATCACTATTTATAATTAAATCTTTAAAACTACCGTGAGTTTTGATAGGGTCTCCAATTATTTCTTTTTTTGTCGCAATAAAAAAAACTCTTTTTCTTTTTTGCGGAACACCAAAATCTAAAGAATTTGCTCGGTAAACTATATACTTATAGCCAAGTCTATCTATTGCTTCCTCCAAATCCTGTACAGCTTTAACATTTTTCGGGTGTAATAAACTTTCTACGTTTTCCAAAAGAAAACCGTCAGGTTTAAGTTCTTCAACAACCCTTAAGTATTGCCCAATCATATTTCGTGGGTCTTCACTACCAAGTCTATTTTTGTGAGTTACCCAGTATCCAGCTTTTGAAAAAGGTTGGCAAGGAGGTCCTCCAACAAGAATTAGTTTTTCGGGGTTATTAGCTTTAATTATTTGAGAATAATCTGAAGCATTCATTTGTTTTATGTCATTAAGAAAATGTTTAGAATGAGCAAAATATTTATTTGCTTTCATTGTTGCTACACTATCTCTATCAAAATCTAAACTTGAAATAACTTTTGAACCAGCAAGTTGAGAACCAATATCTAAACCACCTGCTCCAGAGAAAAACCCAATTGTTTGAATTTTACTATCTATGATTGATTCTACCTTATCATTAACTGTATAACCTCTTTTATTAAATTTAATACCTATAAATTCTTTCTTTTGAGAAGCTTTAAATTCTTCTTCAAATAGTTTCATTTGAGGCTCTTGAAGAAGCATCAATGATTCTTTTGGAAATTTGTATTGTTTTACTGGAGTACTTATCATCTCTTTTTTAAGTATTTGATTTTTTGTTCTGCCATTTTGAAAACATTGCCGTCTAATTTTTCAATATAGGCTTTGTTAGCAAATTTTTCACTGATTAACTCATTCTTCATTTCCGTTAGATTAAGACGAAATATTTTACAAAATTCAGGTAGTTTCTTTTCATCAAAATTTCGTTTACCTGTTTCAATTTTACTGAGGTTAGCTGAGTCCATTTCGAGCATTGCCGCTAACTTGGTAAGTGTCCAATCTTTTTCTTTTCTTAATTGCCTAACGTAATCTCCAAAATTTTCCATTTGATGACTTGATTTTATATTCTTGTCAATTAATGACAAATATATAATTGTTTTTGCCTTTCGTTGGGTATTAAAGAAGTTTTACTCTTTTTAGTGTTGGGGTTAGGAGAAAGTAAAAAAATGTACGGTTAGTTTCATTTAGAGGATACATTGTATTTATACCTAATAGCAGAGAAGTGTTCATCTTCCTTATAAATCAAATTAGGCAAGAGTGATTTTTGTCATGTACTGAAAAGCCGCCCCTATCTGAAAGACGACATTGAGGGTATTGCCGTCACCTTCATAAATTCTATTGTCAACATTAAAGTCAAACCATTCAATATCTAACAAGCCTTGTTTGTATCGGGCCTCTAAGGTCAGGCCGAAATCAAATTCATAGCCAATACCACCAAAGATAGTCAGATCAAAGGGCATGACCTCTGATTCGCTGTTTTCGTTTACCAGAGTGATGAAGTTGTTTTCAAAATCAATATCAAAACTTGGCCCTACAATTAGGTGAAGACCTTGATCAGGGGCAATGTAAGACTTATTGGCCAATGCGATTGATATATAATCGACGCTCAGATCATTGATGCCAGAAACAGTGTTTTTTCCCCCTTGGTTCGAGTACATGATTTCGGGCTGCATGGCATAAAAATATGAAAACCGAATATCGGCGTAGATACCCAAATATAGCCCAACTCTAGTATCATAGGTCGTATTTTAAATGGTTGCGTGAGGCCCATCTTCACCCCTGGCCTCGCTTTTGACTGGGCCATGATCGAGCTTGTAAAGAAACAACCGACGAGAAAGATAAATACTTTGTTCATGTCTTTTTTTAAGGGAACGTTTTTAAATTGCTTTTAACCGAATTCGAAGTTGAAAATTCTCATGTAAAATCTGTATTTTCTCTGCAATGTTGTCATTAATTTCCGAGAAAAGAAATTTTACCTTTTCCTTTCCATTGGCCGTACGAACTATTTTTATCAAGTGGCCGTTGGCATGGTCAAAATGATAATAATGCTTTTTTTTGTTGATTTCGGTTTCAAAAACAGCAATGTCATTAGAAGAAAAAGAGCCCTGAATGGCTGGGTTCTCCTTTAATAACACTTTAAAATCTTTACGGAGAACATTGACGACCACCTTTTTGTTGATTTTATCCAAAATGAAATTGACCTTAAAATCATTCTTGTCATAGGTGAAATCAAAAATCTTGTTGCCCATTTCTGTAGTGAAAACCACTCTATGCTGATCTTCTCCCGTTTTTTTCACGAGAAAAATTCCGCTGAACTTCTTTTTGTACAGATTGATGTCCGCTTTGTACACATAGTCTTTTACGTTATCAGAAAAATAAGGATTGACAATGGCTTTCTCTACTATTTCAATTGTTTGAAAGTTGTTCTTTTTCGGATACGAACCACAAGAGACCAAGAACAGGGCAATACTAATGATCGAATACCGCATCTGGTAGCGTTTTGTTCACTTTGCGGTTAGAGAAGATAATTTGGGTATAATCACCAGAAGGTTCTACCATTTTCACTTCGGCAACTTCTCCTTTTTTATTGAAGGTAATATGAAAGGCTTTTATGAATTCAGAAAAATCAGCATCTTTAGGTGCAAAATGAACCTCGCTCTGCCCATCCTTTTTAAAGTAGGAAATATCGAATTCGTTCGAATCGAACATATCTCCTTTAATGCTGTTGGCAATCAAGGTGTTCAGTTGCTTGAAAAGTTTGTTCGAACCAATATCGACATTGCTCTTATCTCCTTCATTATTGATATAGAGAGTCTCATTTTTAAAGAGTACCGAGTAGGCAAAGGGTTTTACATATTCCCATTTTACCATATTTGGGGCTTTAAAAGATAATTTTCCGACTGATTCTATGTCGTTTGACAAGAAGTCGAGATGTTTGAGTTGTACAAAATCACTGCTGATGGTTTGGGCGGCGTCCGCCTGTGTCTTTACCAAGGCCTTCAACTCTTTTGCCTCTATTTCGTTCATAGAACGGGTTTGCCCATTCAGTGCAATGCCCAGAAAAAAGATAAGATACAACCAACTACGCATAGGCTTCTATTTGCAACAAACGATCAACGGTGACCGATCGAAGTTTTTTCTCTTGCAAAAATAACAATAACTGTTCCAAAACGGCCACGGTCTTGGCACTGGTATCGTGAAGTAGAATGATATCGCCCTTTGAAATGTTCGATGTTATTCTTTTCACTATGGCTGCTTCAGAAAGATCGGTGGTATCCAAAGAACGAACGCTCCACCCAATTGACTGCACCCCGTTTATGGCAAGGGCTTTTTTTATATTCGGGTTGGTGACCCCAAAGGCAGGGCGGTACAATCTCATTTCTTTTCCTGTAAGTTTATGTACTATTGAATTTGTCTTTTGCAGTTCGTCGATCACCTTTTTTGTTCCAAAGAACCCAAAACCCTTTGAATGTGTATAGGTATGGTTGCCCACAAGATGGCCTTCTTCTATTATTTTTTTAAGGAGGTCATTGTGCGGTTCAATATTTTCACCTATACAGAAAAAAGTCGCCTTGGCTTCATATTGTTTTAAAAGTGCTAATACTTTAGGTGTGTATTCAGAATTGGGTCCGTCGTCAAAACTAATGGCGACCTCATTGTTGATACAGTTTTTGTTGGAATGTAGGGATGTCAAATGGTAGTTCCATCTAATTAAAAAAGAACCAAAAATTGTAATAAGAATCCAGCCTAGTATTAAAAGAGCATAGTACCACCAAGGGATGTTATACGACCTATCGAAATACGAAAGTAGCAGAAGTAAAACGATTGTAAGGGCGTTTATGGTTCTATATCTCAGCATTTTTTAAGTAAGGTGAAACTATGATTTTCTCCCCTATACTGGTTGTACAGCAAAATTGTGTTGATATCAGCAGATTTTTTGTCATTCAATTTTACTGCCTCGGGCACTCTTTGGGTTTTCAAAATTTTTGAGGCCAACCAAAAACCGAATGAAGAGGCGGTGAAAAATTCACCACAAAGATGCTTATAATACAATTGTTGGGTATTCTTAAAAATACCCTCGCTCAAAACATGGTAGTACGAATCGTAAGCGATATCGCCATTATTGCCAAGTACAATGGCATCTACATCGTCTATGTCTATTTTATTTTCTTTCAAAAAAGAAGTGATTGCCTGAGGTAGATTTTCTTTTGACAAGGTGTTAAATGTGCCCGTAGCGATATGTTCGGCATAACTACTGGCCTGTTGCTCATTTGATAAAACAAAAAAATTGGCCCCTTCACTAAAAACAGTACCCTTGGTGTTTGAATTCAATAGTTCAGTAGACTTGATTGCTTCTTTTTTAATGTGATGGATCAGTCTCTGTATTTTTATGGTGTGTTGCCCTGATTCGTCTATGCCTCCTATCAGAATGTTGTTTTCTTCCTCATTTTGCAGTTGCATAAAAGCATCTATAAGGGCAGATTCAAAAGAGATATTTGCATGCACATAGGTAAAATTATGACCTTGGCACCCCAAATTGAGGGCTATTTGCCCAGCAACGGTATTGTGGGTAGATTGTATAAAGGAGGTGGGCGTCAAATATTCTTCTTTATTATCGATCAGGTTGCCCAAGAATTTTTCTGAGTCTATGGTGCACCCAAATCCGGTACCGGTGATTACGGCATCTACATTTTGTCGGCCAGCGTCGGCCAGGGCGATTTTTGAGGCGACGATTCCCATTTTTATTCCTTTGGCCATTCTTCTTGCTGCTGCCGGAGGAATGAATTCTTTGTAATTGGGGTCGATAACTGCAATAACATTGTCTTCGTACGTCACTATTTCATCAAGAAAGACGGTATTGTCAAAAGTTTTTTGTGAAGAGATAGAACCTAGTCCGTTTATGTATACCCTTTTCATTTATGCGTTTTTTGAAAAGATGAGGGTAGAACAATTTCCGCCGAACCCCAACGAATTAGATAGAATGTTTTCCAGTTCTTTTTCTTTGAGTTGGGTCTGAGGTTTTAATCCAAATTCTTTCATGGGGGTCTTGAAATTCAGATTGGGGTAAATGACATTATGTTGCAGGGCCAGTATTGAATATACTGCTTCAATACCACCGGCAGCGGCCAACGTATGACCAGTATAGGCCTTTGTTGAACTAAAATCGGGTACTTGGTATTCCCCAAAAACCCGCATTAAAGCTCTGCCTTCAGAGAGGTCGTTATTTGCTGTTGCCGTACCGTGCGCATTAACATAATCGATTTTTTTTGAATCGATTCCTGCTACGTTCAATGCTTTTTTCATTGCCAACGTGGCTCCGTCCCCATTTTCTGAAGAGGCCGTTTGGTGATAGGCATCATTGGCATTACCGTATCCTTTTAAATAGGCCAGTACTTTTTTGTTGTTGGCTTGCACTAGTTCATCTGATTCTAACACCAAAAATGCGGCGGATTCCCCTAAATTCAGGCCTTTTCGGTTTTCGTCAAAGGGACTATTATAGGTATCTGACAAGATCATTAGGGTCTTAAAACCATTGATGGTGAATTTTGAAAGGCAATCTGTTCCGCCTACGATTACCCGATCTAATTTACCTGATTTTATCATACGCGCACCCAGCATAATCGAATTTGCCGCAGAAGAACAGGCAGTACTGATGGTCGTGACCAAACTTTTCTTTAGTCCCAGTTGCTCGGCTATTTTTTGGGTTGAATCACCGGCATGGTGCGCTTCGATATATTTTCTGTTGGTGCTGTTTTCTAAATAATCGTAATAGTATTTTTCGGTCATATCCATACCTCCAACACTTGTTGCTGATATTAAACCTGTTTTGTAAGCATTGATGTCAGCGATATTGGCATCGGCAATGGCTTGTTTTGCGGCAATAGCCCCAAGAAGTGCTGTTCTAGAATAATTGTTATCAGAAGAGAGGCCTAATTGCTTTTCAAGCTCTTGATTGGTGAAACCAATTTCACCGACCATTATGGCATCTTTGTGAAGGGTATCGATCTTCGAGATTTTAGAAATTCCTTTTTTACCTTTTATCAGAGCGGCATGGTTTTCCGCTACATTGTTTCCAATGGAGGATATTATTCCCATTCCGGTTATGGCAATACCTTTGTTCATAGATTGGGTAAAAAACAAACGGATAATTGGCCCTAAAATGTAGGCGAAAGAAAACCCTTATTTTGTGCGATGTTCAGTAATGTAATTGGCAATGGTCTCTATAGATTCAAATATTTTTTTACCTTCTTTAGGATCGGCCAATTTTATACCATAGTCTTTATCAAGCATTACAATAAGTTCTAAGGCATCAATAGAATCAAGACCTAGGCCGTCACCAAAAAGAGGGTCGGTATCTGCAATCTCACCAACGGTTACATCTTCTAAATTCAGTTGCTCTATGATTTTCTCTTTCAGTTCAAGTTTGATATCACTCATGGTCTAAAATAATTGTTTTAATTCTTCAGTATTGTGTAAAATAGACCCTTTGTCATCAATTATATACAAAAAGGCCTTGTATTGCTCTTTATCAAGATCAACCCAGCCGCAAAGTACTTTATCAGCTTTGTTTTCATCTAACAGACTATTGCAATAATCTACCAAATAATCAGGATTGAACGTGTCAAAGATAAAAAAACTATTTTCAGAATACATCTTATATTTTATGCTAATTTCACCTATGCAGATATTGGGCAGGGTGTATACAAAAATGGTTGGACTCGGATAAAAATTATCTTTGTCTTGAATTGATTCTTGATGCCTTCTGTCTGTATCTAAACTCGATGCTTTGTTCGAGAGTACTATGGCTATGTTTTCTTCTTTTGTAGGGGTTGTTTTTTCGTGTTTCAATAGAACGTCTGCTGCTAGGAAGGCCAGTTTGCTCAATCCATCCATCTTAAAAAATTTGGGATAATCGACCTCAAGGGCGTTATAGGCCGATTTTATAAAGACGGAAAAATCATCGTCCTCATTTTCATATATAGGCTTGCCGTTCAAAGAAACCGTGTTTTCCTCAATATGGCAGTAACTCTTTATGTAGCTATTTTTATGTGGCAATGACTTTTGTTTTTTTTGCAGACCAGCATTGTATGATATTCACCTACGGCAATATCTTCATGAATTTTCAGGCCTGCTTTTTCAATCAATGCAATGAGTACATTGGCGCGATACATTTTACTATTTCCGTTGGCCAATACTGTAAAATATAAAGATGTGGCTTCTAAGATAAACCGCGCATTGTCAAATTTTTGACGATCTGTGTAGGTTTCTGTAATTAGTAATTCGGTATCTGGGCTCATTGAATTGGCGCAAGTCGTTAGTATTTTTAATATTTCTTCCTCAGAAAAACAATCTAAAAATTGAGACATCCAAATAGTATCAGCACCTTCGGGAATTTTCGGATTACCTGCCAGCCAATCGATTTCTTGTCCTGATATTCTATGTGCGAGTCCGTTTTTTTCTGCGTTGGCTAAGGCCTTGTTCAGTTGCCCGGGCAAATCGAACATTTTTACTGATACATTCTCATTGTATTTGCAACATTGTATGGCGAATTTTCCAGTATTTCCGCCAATATCAAAGAGCGTTTTCGGAGTGTTTCTAAAAACAATATCGAGGGCATCTTTAAAAATACCATCCGAATAATGGTGGTCAAAATCAAACCATGATTTTTGCACTTCGGGGGTCAATTGCGACAGCCCTTCGTAGATGGTTTCCCATTCGCCCAATTCTCGTAAACCTTCTGGTTTTCCTGATTTTATTGATTCGTTTAAATGAAAAAGACCTTTATAGCATACTTCATTGGTGAAATTGATATTGACTCTGGTGGTATTATTGTAGTTCAAAAAATACCCGATTTTGGTCAAGTCGTATTTATCATCGTCATTTTTATGTACAATATCAGAGCTTTCGGCTATCTCTAATAATACCCCCAAACCATATTCGCTAATAGATAGTTCTTTTGAAATTTCTTTAATGGTCACCCCACCCTCTGAGCTATTTTTAAATATATAATCAAAAATACCCAGCTTTCTTAAAGAAACCGTTGCCTGAAATACAAAGGGTGCAAAAGCGATTTTTTGAGCTTCTTGCAGGGCGTCGATAGCCCTCATTTTTTTTTCTGCCATTATTTATCTAAGATTAGCATTATGTTTTTGAAAGATAACCGCAGTATTGCTACCACCAAAACCTGAAGCGGTCTTTAAAAAGGTCATCATCTCTTTTGGTTGTGTTTTTTTTATAATATTTATGGGTTTTGAAACCCCTAGTTCTTGAAATCCTTTGGTGGCGAATAGTGTATTTTGATATAGCGAATGCATGCCTATAATCGTTTCTAATAAGCCCGAAGCACCTAAAGTATGCCCAAAATAACCTTTCAAGCTGTTTAGGGGTACGTCTTGCAGACCCAGCCTGTCAAAAGCAATAGCCTCCATTTCATCATTGAATGAGGTGGCTGTGCCATGTGCTGAAATATAGTCTACCGTATTTAATTGAGCTTGTTTTAAAGCCGATTTCACACTTCTAAAAAGACCTTCGCCTGTACGTGATGGCCCTGAAATATGGTTTGCATCATTACAAGATGCCTCACCAATAATTGTTACGGACTCTTCTGCCATATTTTGGTCGATGTTGGTAACCAAAGCACTTGCAGCTACTTCACCTATATTGATGCCTGAGCGAGTTTTACAATAGGGTCGACAAAGTTCTTCGCTCAAAGCTTGAAAAGAATCGAAACCCGAAAGAATAAATGGAGTGACTAAATCACCACCTGTTACAAAAACATGGTCAAATCGCCCTTGATTGATAAGTCTTTTGGCAACGGCAATGGCTAGCACGCCTGAAACGCAAGCATTTGACAAAACAAGGGGTTCGGCAGCAAAGCCAAAAAAATCTTTTATGATCTTCGCCAGTTCACCCAAATAAGCACGTTTTTGTTGAAATTCACTTCCGGTTTCCAGCGTATCGATATTTCCTTTTGTGGTTGAAATGATAAGTCCAACTCTAGGCGTTAATTCAAGTTTAGATTTTGCTATTGTTTTTCCAAGGGAAATTATTAGCATTTGTTCTAAACGAGTATGTTTTTTCTGGGGATCAAGGGTTTTGAATTCACCTTGCAGTTTATCTTGATTAAGCAAGGAAGTATAACATGGTATATGCGAAATTCGTCTGTCATCGACTAATTGCAATCCTGAGATTTCATTTTTGATATTTTCAACCGCAACTTGGCTATCAAAGCCATAAGAAGAGACAATATTGTTATATGACAAATAAACCTTACCCATTCAATAAACCTACTTTTTGCTTCCATTCTATAAAAAATTCAGGAATGGTGTATGATAGTTGTCCGTCTAAGGTTACAAATACTTGAATGGTTTTGCCAGAACAAACCAACCCTCCTTCAGGGTTGTATATTTCGTATCTGAATATCATTTTGGCAGCGGGCGAATCAACGAAAATGGTCTTTACAGTAGCAATATCGCCATAGCGCAAAGGCAGTTTGTGTTCGCTCATTGACTTTACGATCGGCGTAGAAAAATCATGTTCTTTTTGGTCTAAATAAGATATACCATGGTGTCGCCCAAAGGCTTCTCTGCCATCTTCAAAATATTGGATGTAATTGCCATGCCATACAATTCCCAAGGGGTCGGTTTCTACAAAACGAACCCGTATCTTACTGGTGTGGCTGATTTCAATATGTGGGCTAGACCGCATTTTTTCGCTCATTATAAATAATAGCAATAAGGGTGGTTAATACAAAAAACAAAAACAATAAGCTGATTTCAGGAACAATTTCAATGAACCCTACATTCCGTAAAAATACATCATAGAACCCATTCAAGCCCCAATTCATGGGTGATATATTCGAAAGAAGTTGCATAAATTTCGGCATGGCGAATACGGGTACCCAAACACCGCCCAAGGCCGCCAAAATCACGACTAAGGTCGCCCCAAAAGGTGCTGATTGTTCTTGCGTTTTTGCCACAGTGCCCAATAAGAGCCCAAGGCCCACTGCTGCCAAACCTGCAAAAATGGAGACCACGAAAAGTAAAGGGAGTTTACCCGAAACATCTAATTCAGGTAGGCCTATCATAGGAAACAAATACACTCCTAGCAAGAGCATGATGGCGAACTGCACTTGGCAAATGGCCACATATACGATTGTTTTGCCAGCTAATACCGTGGCGTACGATACGGGGTTGGTGCGCAGGCGAACAAACGTGCCTTGCGTTTTTTCTTTGACCATATTTATAGAGAGCGGCAGAATGATGAAAAATATGGCAAAAAGCGTCCATGCGGGAATGTTGTGCTGGGTAGAATTTGGAATAGCCTCTTGTTTATCCTTACCGGGTACGATTTCTTTGAAAACGATAAAACTCTCTGTTTCGAAAATAATGGCTGATTCATCATCGGCCAGTTCTTCTTGAAAGGCTTTGTAAATGGACTTCGTTTCAATTTTAGAAATCATTTTATCAATACCGTTTTTCACCGAGCTTTTGAACGATTGTCGGGTTGCCGGGTCAAAATAGAGCTTCACTTCTTTTTGTTCGATCTTTATATTTGCTTGAGGTATGTTCTCTTCTTCTTCGAGCCCGAATTTGGCAAGAATTCCATCCACATTTTCGTTTACTTTCTTTTCTAGGTCAGAAGAAAGGTTTTTGGGTATTACTATGGCCAATTGATATTTTCCAGAAAAGACGAGTTTAACGGCCTCTTCTTCAGAATCTTTTTGTAACACTTCAAGTGAATTCGAGTTGTTTAAACTTTCTAAAATATTCTGCGAAACCTCGCCCTTGTCATTGTCGACCACCAAGATGGGTATTTTTGTATCCTTGATGGTTTTAAAGGTACTGTCTTGTACCAAAGTAATGACAATAACTAATAGGACCGGCATGATAAAGAGAATGGCCAGCCCACCAATATCTCGAATGAGCAGTTTGAATTCTTTTCGTATAGAAGCCCTGAGTTTATGCATGGTCTCTAAGTGCTTTTCCGGTTTTCGATAAAAATACATCTTCAAGATTATGAGCGTTTTCTTGCGCTGTAATCAGGTCTTTGGGGATGCCTTTACAAATCAACTGCCCGTAATCTATAATGGCGACACGGGTGCAAAAGTGCTCCGCTTCGTTTAAATGGTGTGAGGTATAAATAATGGTCGTACCATTGGCGTTCATTTCTTTTAAATGGTCAATGATGACATTTTTTGATTGCGCATCAACACCCACAGTTGGCTCATCTAAAAAAAGCACTTTGGGCTGGTGAAGAATACTGGCAATAAGGTTGACCCTTCGTTTCATGCCTCCTGAAAAGGCAACTATTTTCTTTTTGGCAAAGCTTGATAAGCCTAAGGTTTCTAGGTGTGTATGAATGGTTTGTTTTAGTGTATTGCCTGTTAAACCATACATGCTGCCAAAATAAGCAAGATTTTCATAGGCGGTCAAAGAAGGGTAGAGGGCATACTCTTGAGGTACAATACCAATGAGTTGTTTGAGTTGGTTTTTGTTTTTTTGGTAGGTGAGTCCGTTTATTGAAAACGAACCTGAAGTAGGTTTAATCAAAGAGCTCAACATAGAAATCAAGGTAGTTTTACCAGCACCATTGGGGCCTAATAATCCGAAAATTTCATTTTCTTCAACGGTCAAATTCAAATCATATACCGAATATGCATCGGCATTTTTGTATTTTTTTGATAGTTGGTTTGTTTGGATCATTCGAATTTGCCTATGTTTTTTGAATAGCTGGTTTTTTATCTAATTTTTGTTTTTATGAAATTTATCCGCCTCCCATTTTTTAGGATTATTGATAATGTAATTAGATATGTTTCGATATGCCTTTTCGTCTCGTATAATATGTTCGTAATAATCTCTTTGCCAGATAGATTTATATAAGTCTATCTGAGAGATGATTCGAGTTAATTCCGGTGAAGTTGGGGCGGATTCCGATGTTGGGGCGGATTCCGATGAAGTTGGGGCGGATTCCGGTGAAGTTGGGGCGGATTCCGGTGAAGTTGGGGCGGATTCCGAT
>UOEL01000067.1_pt1 | contig 16991 bp, 21 predicted proteins | sample 1989351 | NCBI WGS metagenome assembly UOEL01 (sample SAMEA4712195, study PRJEB27164) | hydrothermal vent metagenome | biome: marine basaltic hydrothermal vent biome; feature: marine hydrothermal vent; material: mineral | place: Pacific Ocean | collected 2011-06-14/2011-07-23 | depth 1719 m
ATCGTGACACGTATATTTGTTCATTCTGAGTGAGCCGGATACCCCGTCTGCTTGCAGCGGGGTAGTTCATTTTGGTATTACTGGATGAAAGCACCTTAGGGCTCTTAATCTTAGCTTGCAGATAGCCAACCAAAAAACCACCCCAAATAAATAAGGTGGTCTTTTGTATAGAAATTCAGAATCGTAAATCTACCTTCGCAAATCTAAAATCACTTCACCATCTCATAACTTCTTTTGATAAATTCGGTAAGTTCTTCACCTTTTAACAAGCCTTTAGAGAGTCGAGCCAAATCGATGGACTGATTGATCAAGCGCGCTCGTTTTTTTGCCGTTTTAGTGTTCAAGATTTCGCCAACAAGCCCGTGATTGGTATTTACGATCAGGTTGTACATTTCAGGCATAGCCCCCATACCGAACATGCCACCACCGCCACCGGTCTGTTGCATTTCTTTCATACGGCGCATAAATTCAGGCTCTGTAATGATGAAGGGCGACGCATTACTGTCCATCGCTTCCATTTGAACGGTATAGCCCTTATCGGTAATGACTTCTTCTAAATTCGCCTTGAGGCGATCTTTTTCTTCATCGGAGAGTTTTGAGATCTGCGTATCCTCTTTTTTGATGAGGTTGTCTAAATGGTCGGCATCAACACGGGCAAAAGAGATTTTCTCTTTTGAGGTTTCCATCTTTTGCATCAGGTGACCGATTATGGGCGAATCCATCAACAAGACCTCATAGCCTTTTGCTTTGGCAGCTTCGATATAACTGTGCTGTGACTCTTTGTCAGAGGTGTAAAGAATGATTAATTTATCATCCTTATCCGTTTGGTTGTCTTTTGTTTTTTCCTTTAATTCATCAAAAGTATAGTACTTACCATCTACGGTAGGGTAGAGGGCGAATTTATCAGACTTCTCATAGAATTTATCTTCGGACAGCATACCGTATTCGATAACGATTTTTATATCGTTCCATTTTGCCTCTAGGTCTTCTCTATTGTTTTTAAAGAGGGATGTTAGTTTGTCAGCGACCTTTCTGGTAATATAGGAAGCGATTTTCTTCACCGCACCATCGGCCTGTAAATAAGAGCGCGATACATTTAAGGGAATATCAGGTGAATCGATTACGCCTCGCAACATCGTCAAAAATTCGGGTACGATGCCTTCAACGTTATCGGTTACAAAAACCTGGTTCTGGTACAATTGAATTCTATCTTTTTGAACATTGAGATCATTGGTCAATTTCGGAAAATAGAGTATACCCGTTAAATTAAACGGATAATCAACGTTCAAATGAATGTGAAACAATGGCTCTTCGAACTGCATGGGGTAGAGCTCTCTATAAAAACCTTTGTAATCAGCGTCTTTTAAATCTTTGGGTTGCTTGGTCCAGGCCGGGTTGGGGTTGTTGATGATGTTATCTACCTCTTTGGTAGGTGCGGGATCTTCTTCTTTGGCATCCTCTGGTTTTGGCAGGGTTTCCGTTTTCATTCCGAATTTAATCGGTACGGGCATAAACTTATTGTACTTACGCAAGAGTTCGCTGATTCGGTTTTCTTCTAAAAATTCTTTTGAGTCGTCTGCAATGTGCAAAATGATTTCTGTGCCCGTATCTTCTTTTTTGCCTTTTTTCAAGGTGAAGTTGGGCGAACCGTCACAAGACCAATGCGCTGCGGGTTCATCTTTATAGCTCTTTGAAATGATCTCTACCTTGTCGGCCACCATAAAAGAGGAATAGAAACCGAGTCCGAAATGGCCTATGATCTCTGAATCTTTAGCGCTTTCTTCGTATTTGTTCAAAAATTCCTCTGCCCCTGAAAAGGCAATTTGATTAATGTAGTTTTTCACTTCTTCTTGTGTCATACCGATACCTTGATCGATAATATGCAATTTTTTGCCCTTTTTATCGAGTTTCACTTCGATTATTGGGCTGTCATATTTTATCTTGGCCTCTCCGATAGCGACGAGATGTTTTAACTTAGTGGTCGCATCGGTTGCATTTGAGATTAGTTCGCGCAAGAATATCTCGTGATCGCTATATAGAAATTTTTTGATCAACGGAAATATGTTATCGACCGATACGTTTATTTTGCCTTTAGCCATAATGTGTTTTATTTTGTTTCCCTTAAAAAAAGTAATTCGAATTTTAGTTTTATAATTGTTACCAGTCAAAAAAAATACCATACTTGCCATAGGTGACAAACTGGCACTTAATCTTTTTTGACTTTTTTTTAGTTACCTTAGATACGTAGAAGTAAAACAATCAATATTCTTATCTTGCAGTACCAAACAAAGGCTTAATTGGGTAACCACTAAATAGTTTGTTCGAAAAGCTTAAATTAGATATTTTATGTACAACTCAAAAATAATCGGATTGGGGCATTTTGTTCCTGAAAATGTGGTCACCAACGACGACCTTTCAAAGGTTATGGATACGAACGATGCGTGGATCCAAGAAAGAACGGGTATCAAAGAGCGTCGTCATGTGGTGAAGGGCGATGGCAATTCGACTACGACCATGGGTGTTGCCGCTGCCAAAATCGCCATTAAAAATGCGGGTATCGATAAAGACGATATTGATTTTATCATTTTCGCCACCCTGAGTCCTGATTACTATTTTCCTGGACCGGGCGTTTTAGTGCAGCGAGATCTGGGCATAAAGACGGTAGGTGCGCTTGATGTGAGAAACCAATGTTCTGGGTTTGTCTATGCGGTCTCAATAGCCGATCAGTATATAAAAACGGGCATGTACAAGAACATTTTGATCATAGGTTCAGAAATACATTCCAAAGGTCTTGACATGTCTACCCGAGGTAGGGGCGTTTCGGTAATTTTTGGCGATGGTGCTGGGGCGGCGGTCATGAGCAGGGAAGAGGACACTGCCAAAGGTGTACTTTCAACACATTTACATTCTGAAGGGCAGCATGCCGAAGAGCTCTGGGTGAACGCACCAGGTATGGGTGGTAGGTGGATTACAGATATTATTGAAGATAACGACCCCAATGATGAGTCTTATTTTGGTTATATGAACGGGCAGCTCGTGTTCAAGAATGCGGTGGTGCGTTTTAGCGAGGTTATTATGGAAGGACTTTCGGCCAATGGACTAAAGGTTGATGATGTTGATATGTTGATACCCCATCAGGCGAATCTTAGAATTTCGCAATTTATTCAAAGAAAATTTGCGTTAAGTGATGATCAGGTGTTCAATAATATCATGAAATACGGAAATACAACTGCTGCTTCAATACCCATTGCCTTGACCGAAGCTTGGCAACAAGGAAAAATAAAAGAGGGTGATTTGGTGGTTCTTGCCGCTTTTGGTAGTGGCTTTACATGGGGCAGTGTGATTATGCGATGGTAATGAAGATAGACTTATACCAATTTAACCTCATAGAGGTCAGTAGATAAGTACATAGGCAAGATGAATTACAACAACTTGATTATCAATTGTTTGTAATTTGTGATTTTGTCTATTCGAGCGCTCCCGAAGCCTCGGTCGAGAACTATACGCAATTCTAAAAAGGTCTCGACTTTAGTTTATCTTGAGCGAACCTTGCCTGCCGGCAGGCAGGGACGAAAGGCTCGACCTGACATTATAGTACTTAAACAAATATTTAAGTGTGAAACTATCTACGGACCTCTATAACTTCAAAATGGCTGATATAATAACACAAAACCCCGATGTTGCCATCGGGGTTTCTGTTATTGATTTCACTATATTAAACACTAACCATTAACTATAAACAATATAGTTTCATCAATAACCAAAACGTTATCTTTTGTATCTATGTAATAGACGATTTTATTATCGAATAGTTACATTACATAGATTAAACTTCATCACTTTCTACCCACAAATGAAAAAAACACTTGTTTTCGGAACCTCCCTAAAAATCATTTCGTTATAGTAATATTGCCGTGAACCGGCTTCTGGACCATGACATAAAAATTGAAGCTTTTGGTTTAAAAGCAGATAAAATTAGGGAACACAAATAAAGACTAATTCAAGCGATTTTCAAAATATACATACCATAATTTTATACACTGGCTCTCTACGTCAGCCTGAATATTACGACGATGTTGTGAAAATCAACCCCAAGCGCGTCATATTTAATCCTGGTACGGAAAACCCAGAATTCTATAGAATACTTAAAGACAAGGGCATAGAGGTAGAAGTTGCGTGCACCTTGGTTCTTTTAGCTACAAATCAATATTGATTTACAAGAAATAAGGCATCCGAATTTTCTGATGTAACTTTAACACAGTCAAAGAAATCGATTATCGATGGTTTTTGTAGTTAAATTGGTATAAGCGTTTTTTTATCCCGTATTAACCATAAACCGATGAAGGTAAGCAGTCCGTTTAAGGGTAAAAGTTCGTACCCAAATTCATAGCCCCCAAGATTTTCACTGGGTATTTCACCCAGCATGACAATGATTGCTACTGCAACAAGAGCCACGATCCATACATATTTGTCTTTTAGTCGATGTTTGGTAAAAATACCGAAGGAGAAAAGTCCTAGTAAAGGGCCGTAAGTATATCCGGCGACTGTCAATAGGCCATCGATTACATTACTGTTCAAAACATACTTAAAGGTGATTACCACGATGATAAGTAATATGCTCATGCCTATATGGGTGAGTTTCCTGATTTTCTTCTGACTGTTTTCCGGTTTTTTCTCAATGCCCAAAAAGTCAACACAAAAAGAGGTGGTCAATGAGGTCAATGCGCTATCGGCACTGCTGTATGCCGCAGCGATAAGCCCTAGCATAAAAGTTATGGCCACAGTCATGCCCAAACCACTGTTCAATGCGATTTCAGGAAAGAGCAGGTCCGATTTGGGTTTGCCATCCATTATCGGCATTGCTATTTGGTGTTTTTCTGCGTAAATATAGAGTAGTGCGCCCAAAAGCATAAAGACAAAAGTTACTACTACAAGAACCACACTAAAACTGACCATGTTCTTTTGAGCATCTTTTAGGGTCTTGCAGGTGAGATTTTTTTGCATCATATCTTGATCTAGACCGGTCATGCAGATAGTGATGAACATGCCCCCAAGAAATGATTTAAGCAGGTGACGTTTTTCAAAAAAATCATTGGCAAAAATGACTTGGTTGTATTGCTTGAATTCGGTCGAAGAGAGAAATTCGGTAAAACTCCAGTCCAGTTTCCCTAGAATGAAATAGATCGAGAGTCCGACTGAAACCAACATAAAAAGTGTCTGTAGGGTATCGGTCCATACAATGGTCTTTATACCGCCTTTGAAAGTGTATATCCATATTAACAAGATAGATAGGGTAACTGTAAGTTCAAAAGGTACGTTCCAAGCGTCAAAAACAAACTGCTGTAGCACAATGGCCACTAGAAATAATCTAAAAGCCGCACCCAATACCCGAGAGATAAAAAATGAAACGGCGCCTACCTTATAGCTTACAAAGCCAAAACGTTTGTCAAGATACTCATAAATAGAGGTGACATTCTGTTTGTAATAAATGGGCAATAGCAGATATGCGGTCACCATATACCCCAAAAAATAGCCAAAGACCACCTGCATATAACTGAATTCTGAATCTGCCACCCAGCCAGGAACCGAGATAAACGTAACTCCTGATAGCGAAGCGCCCACCATGCCGAAGGCTACTAAATACCAAGGTGATGATTTTCCCGCCTTAAAAAAGTCGACATTAGAGTCGTTTTTTCCTGTAAAATAAGAAATCAACAACAGCAGTAGAAAATAACTGCCGATGAGAAATAGAATATGGGTCGGTGTCATAGAAAGAGATTTCAAATGCAAAGTACAAAAAGTAAAAGAACTATTTGCTTTGAATATTGAAGTGGTGACCCAATAGGGTTTGAGGTGTTATTTCAACATTTGATACCGTAAAAAGGTTGTTTTGAACTACTAAAAAGAGCTGAGAACCCTTCAGAAATGTTACTTGACGCTTTCCCTACGCTCCACGATTCCATTTATAATTTCAAGATACATGGCATACTTACTGGCATCATCGCTTAATTTTCCGTTCATTGCATGCCAACCAAACGCATACCCGGAAGCAAATTCGGCTACGTCGCCGACACCTAGTTTGTCATATTCCGATAAAACGTGATCCCAATCCAAAACATAGGGCTTTGCATCTACGATACCTACCATTATGGCGTTTACTTTATCCCACATTTTCTCTAACATGGATCCTTCTGCTCTTAAGAACCCAAATCTACTTTTGTCAATTTTCATTTTCACTTGGTTTAATGGTTGTTCTGTTTTTTGGTGCTATTTTACCTTTAGGGTAATATTTATTGTTATAGTAGAAATTGATTGCCAAAATGATACCGAGAACAATTGTGATATATAGCCTAATATCAACATCATTCAGTCTCGATTGCCACCAAGACATAATAATGATGATTAATTGATATAAACTTTGTGCCATAGGAATTAAAAGAAAAGGTCTGTATTTCTCACCCCTTGCATCCATAAACCAACCAATCCAACAGATATGGGCAAAAAGGTGTGCATAAAAAATACGTTAATATCCTGTAACTCAAGAAGCCGTGTACAGATCCATCCGCATCTGTCAACATAAACCCTAATCCGAAATTTGGCATCCAACTTCGCACCGCACCGCTCCACTCCTGTCCGTAAGGATATCATGATAAAACGGCAATACAGATATCAAAAACAATAAGACCCAAATCAATACTTTGCGGAAATTGATTTGGTTCTTTTTTAGATAGAGAAAGAAAAGAATCAAGAAGGAAATAACAAGTAATGAAAATTTTAAAGTAGGGTCATTGCATATTGAGCGTCTTAAATTGAAGAGGATTGGGCCAATATAGTAAGAGCCAGATGCCGTAGCCAATAGTAGGGCATAGCCGTAAAACTTGTCTTTGGCCCTCTGGAACCATCCCGCCCAACCAATACCGGCAAAAACGAAAATAAGTAAGGTGTAAAGAAAAATGCGATAAGTAGAAAATCCGAAAACCTTGCCATTTGAATCTGTAAGGGCTTTTTCGATTCCCAATATAAGGAACCCATGATTTCAGTCCATCCTCGTCAGTAATTATATCATGCAGATAAGGGAGCGTTGACAATCCTATTAATCGCCATCGCTCCCCAAAAAGAATCAGGTATCCTCGTTCTTAATTTCTTTTTTGTCGATACCATGCTCATAAAGCTGATCTTCTTCTGCTGTGTCATTTGTTGAACATGATGTAAAAAGTGTTGCTGTAAACAAAACAGCGATTGCCAAAACTAATTTTTGTGCTTTCATAATTAACTTATTTTAAGGGTTATACACCTATAGTTACCTATGTTTTAGCTTTAAAATTGCTTTAAGGGCTGCCTAAAATACAATAAATATCCTACATTAGTACTTCTGTATTTCTACAAATTAAGACCTCTTCATTACTACGGTAAAACTACCAAAGAACTCTCAAAAAGGGTTCTTTAGAGCAAAAGTTTAAGTGCAAGTGACCATTCTGCTAGTAAGTGTTATAGTTTCACGAGAATTAGTAATTTCTCGCAAATTACTAACAGTATATCTGTTTCAATATAGTTGCCTACCAAATAGCGCTACTTATTTTACTTGAATTGACCATTATTGCATTTTAGGCACTTTCGTTAAATGCTATTTCATGATTTGTTTATTTGAATCATATCCCTTAAATTTAGTTAAAGTAATTTTAAACGGTATTAAATGAAATTGATTCTTTCTGATGGAGGGCGGGCTAAATACTTTGAAGCTGCTGCGCCCGGTGATAGTGTAATTCGTGCCATAGTTCACGCTACAGGAATAGACTACAAAAAAGTTCATGACGATCTTTTCGAACTAGGTAAAAACTGGGGTACAAAAAGAACACCTAGAATCTTGGACATTCGCAATAATGCCAACCCACGAAGCGGAGTGGACAAAATGGTGCTGAAAGATTATTTACAAAACGTTTTGGGCTTTCAATGGCATTCCTGTTCCGGAATAGGCAAAGGCATAAGTGTTCACCTTAATCCAAGCGAACTTCCCAAAGGCAAACTTATTGTCAGTGCAATAAAACATTTCACCTGTGTTATCGACGGTATGCTGTACGACACATTTGATTCTAGCCTGGGGGGAACAAGAGGGATATATGGTTATTGGAAAAAACCGGACCAATAATCTTAATAAACCAATGGCCCGGCGTTGACTTCAAATATTGTCAGCCATTAAAAACTGCTTGTTCAAGAAAATAGTATCGATTAGTTTGATAATATTATACGGTAAATATATCTTCAATGCTTGACAACTCGATAAAATGACTCCAACTCCAATTTGTGAAACGATGTTTCACAAATTGTTCTTCTATTACCGCCGCAGTCTTGCTTATATGGTCTAATGCGGAGTAACTATACCCTTTTCCAAACATAGTTGTCAATTCTCTCGACACTGTCGAGAGAATTTGTTTGCCATAGCTGCTAACGTCTTCTGAACGTAGTTCCTTGTTGATAAAATTGCCGATCGACCAATACAATAAAGTAATCTCAGAATTTAATGAAACCGCTACTTTTTGCTTGGATACCAAAACTAAGTTCGGTAATATCATCAAGTAATCGATTAGAGGTTTTTATTGCTAATTTATATATCTTGACCCAGATTTAATGAAATACCTTTAACGAGCTAAAAACTGTACCTAGCAAATAACTGAGTTAAAATAAAGGATTAAAAAAGATAAGCCTAATGATGAGCGAAGAAGAGAAATTCTTTTATCAATTGCTTCATAAAACTCAATTTGAGTTTGAAAAGCCACCCATATATAACAAGCATGGAAAGACTAAAAATTGGCATTTCGCCATTTGTAATTCGCCAATTATAAAAGGTAAGGGCTTAGTTTTTAGGCTTAATTGGGGTGGTAGAGACCATAATAAGCAAACAAAACTATTCGCTACTGTTTTCATGGCGACATAAAATCAAAATATTTTAAATTCCGGCGATAACTGTCATAAAATCGTAATTTTGCTTCGAAAACTATCGGAATGGATTTTTCTTCAAAACTATTGGAAAACGCAGTGTATGAAATGTCGCAATTGCCGGGCATCGGTAAACGAACGGCACTTCGGTTGGTACTGCATTTGTTGAAGCAGCCTAGCGAACAGACGCAAAGACTTTCGAGTTCTTTAGAGACCCTTCGAAATACGGTCAAATTCTGCTCGAGTTGTCACAATATTTCCGATGTAGAGATCTGTGAGATCTGTGCTAGTACTAAAAGAGATGAAACCTTGGTCTGTGTTGTAGAGGATGTTCGCGATGTTATGGCCATTGAGAATACAGGTCAGTTCAAGGGACTGTACCATGTATTAGGTGGAAAAATATCGCCAATGGAAGGTGTAGGCCCACAAGACCTTACTATTGTATCTTTAGTGAACAAGGCAAAAAAAGGCAAAATAAAAGAACTTATTTTTGCGTTAAGTTCTACAATGGAGGGCGATACCACTAATTTTTATATATACAAGCAGTTGGATGGCCTTGACATAAGTACGTCGACCATTGCGAGAGGTATCGCCGTAGGCGATGAGCTAGAGTATGCCGACGAGGTGACATTAGGCCGAAGTATTCTGAATAGAATTCCGTTTGAAGGCTCGTTCAAAGTAGGTTAAGCTCTTTTTGAGAATACGGTAAATGTAATGATGAGTCGGTATTTTTATTATTTTTGCAAAAAACAAGTGTAAAACAGTAGTCTGAATAACAATATGTCAAAATTTGAATTGAAATTACCGAGAATGGGTGAAAGTGTTGCCGAGGCAACATTGACTGCCTGGTTGAAAGAAGTGGGCGATACCATTGAGATGGACGAGCCCATTTTTGAAATCGCCACCGATAAGGTAGACTCTGAAGTACCTAGTGAGGTAGATGGTGTTTTGATTGAAAGACTTTTCAATGTCGATGACGTTATCAAAGTAGGGCAGACCGTTGCAATAATAGAAATTGATGGTGATGTAGAGGTAGCTGAGGCAGGGGAACAAAAAATAGACGAAGAAGAGGCCGCCGAAGTTTTGGAAAAAACAGTAGCAGTTGCCAAAGAAACGGTTTCCGCCCCAGTTCAAGATTATAGTAGTACCGAACGGTTTTACTCGCCATTGGTAAAAAACATAGCCAAGCAAGAAGGTATTTCGATCGCTGTTTTAGATTCGATAAAAGGTACGGGTAAAGAAGGCAGGGTTACCAAGAAAGATATATTGGCCTTTGTTGAGAACGGTGAATCGGTAAGCGCCCCAATTACGAATGAAACCGTTACCGCGGCAAAAGAAGTTTCTATCGCACCTAAAAAAGTAGTTGTTGCTGAGGCGGCGCAACAGGTTTCAAGGGTTCAGTATTCAGGTGCCGATGAGGTGATTGAAATGACCCGTATGGGAAAACTGGTGGCCAAGCACATGGTCAATAGTGTTTCTACTTCGGCCCATGTGCAGAGTTTTATAGAGGTTGACGTAACCAATATAGTAACATGGCGCAATAAAAATAAGGATGCTTTTGAGAGAAACGAAGGTGAGAAATTGACCTTCACGCCTATTTTTATGGAAGCTGTGGCAAAGGCTTTGAAAAAGCACCCCATGATGAATATTTCTGTTGATGGTGATACTGTCATAAAGAAAAAGAACATCAATATAGGTATGGCCGCGGCATTGCCCGATGGCAACCTCATTGTACCGGTAATAAAGAACGCAGATCAATTGAATTTGGTGGGTATGGCCAAGGTAATCAACGACCTTGCTTTTAGGGCAAGAGCGAATAAGCTAAAACCCGATGAGATTCAAGACGGCACCTATACCGTTACGAATGTCGGTACTTTCGGCAGCGTTTTTGGTACGCCGATCATTAATCAACCTCAGGTGGGAATTTTAGCCCTTGGTGCTATCCGAAAAATACCATCGGTCATTGAGACCAACGAAGGCGATTTTATCGGTATACGCAGTAAAATGTATATTTCCCATAGTTATGACCATCGCGTTGTAAACGGTGCCTTGGGCAGTATGTTCGCCAAAGCGGTCGCCGATTATCTAGAGGCTTGGAATGTGGATCGAGAGGTATAACCGTATTGTCGATAACCATAACATTTACAGAATTGAAATGAAAACAGCCCCTATTCTTGTCTTTAGTATACTGGCCATGATTACTTTAAAAACATCGGCTCAAGATGTATCGGCCTATAAACAAGAAGTTTTTAGTAAGAATGGGCATACCATGCCCTATCGCATATTACTTCCAAAAAAACACGATGTAAAAAAAAAGTATCCGATGCTACTGATGTTGCACGGTGCGAGAATGCGCGGTGATGACAACCAAGCACAGCTTACACATGATGCCGATTTGTTTCTAAAGAAAGAGATAATGGAGGAGTACCCTGCCATTGTGGTCTTTCCCCAGTGCCCAAAAAATAGTTATTGGAGCAATGTGGGCAAAAAGGTGTCGGACAAGGCGTTTACCTTTAATTTTAAAGAGAAGGAAAAACCCACACAAGCGATGGCAACATTATTGAAGTTGGTGAAGCAATTGAAGAAGGAATATAAGGTAGATGAAAACCATGTTTATGTGGGCGGACTTTCAATGGGTGGTATGGGCACCCTTTGAAATCGTTCGCAGAATGCCCGGCGCCTTTGCCGCCGCTTTCACTATTTATGGTGGCGCACATCATGGTACCGCCCCTAAATTGACGAAGACCAGTTGGCGGGTCTTTCATGGCGATGCTGATGTGGTCGTAGATTATCAGCACTCTCAAAGAATGGTAGATGCATTGAAAAAAGTTGGTGCCGATGTAAAGTTCACTATCTATGAAGGGGTAAACCACAACAGTTGGGAAAATGCCTTTGCTGAACCAGACCTATTGCCATGGCTGTTTTCGAAGTCCGAATAGCATCATTTACGACCATGTTTCCAAAATTTGGTTAAGTATGTAATGAGATAGCAATATCATTTTTCTAAAAGCTATCTTTGTACAAACAATTGCAAAGTATGGAATTAAAGCTGACACGACCCATCTGTTTTTTTGATTTAGAGACCACGGGCATCAATGTGGCCAAGGATCGGATCGTTGAAATATCCGTACTCAAAATTTTTCCCAACGGAAACAAAGAAAGTAAAACATGGTTGGTAAATCCAGAAATCCGTATTCCTGATGAGGTGATTGCCATTCACGGTATTACAAATGAAAAAGTAGCGACCGAACCCACCTTTAAAGAACTCTCAAAGGAAATTTACGAGCTGATAAGGGGATGCGATCTAGGTGGTTTTAATTCAGATCGTTTTGATATTCCCCTTTTGGCAGAGGAAATGCTTCGTGCCGAAATTGATTTTGACATGAAAAATATGGTCGCAGTTGATGTACAGACCATCTTTCATAAGATGGAAAAACGAACCTTAGAAGCGGCATATAAATTCTATTGCGATAAAGAATTGACCGATGCCCATAGTGCCGAGGCCGATACCAAGGCCACCTATGAGGTACTGCTCTCTCAATTGGACCGCTATGCTGATCTAGAAAACGATATTAAAAAATTGGCAGAATTCTCATCGCACAAACGTACTGTAGATTATGCGGGCTTTATTATTTGGGATGATGATGATGAAGAGATGTTTTCCTTCGGAAAGCATAAAGGTAAAAAGGTACATGATGTGTTGGAAAAAGAACCTGGGTATTTTAGTTGGATCTTGAATGCCGATTTTCCGTTGTACACCAAAAAAGTATTGACCCAAATCAAGTTGAGCAAATTAAATAATAAGTTAGGTTAAATGCGGTACATTCTGTTCTCCTTATTTGCTGTCTTGCAGTTGCAAGCACAGGAAATTCTTTTTGAAGGCAAGGTTTTTGACCTTAAGACCAAAGAGCCCATTCCCTATGTAAATCTTAGTTTTCTGAACACTTTAAAAGGAACATCGACCGATGAGGAAGGGCATTTTTTTATAGATTTGCCCACGCCCTATTTAGAAAAGCAAGTGCACATCTCTTCGCTTGGGTACAAAGACACCATTGTGACGGCTCAGCATATATATGGTACAAAACGGTTTTATATGGTAGAAGAATCTTTTGCTTTGGATGAGGTGGTGGTTTCTGAAAAACTGGGCAATTCAGATGTTTTAAACCCTATTAGTAGCTATAGTTTGACCAGTGGTTTTTCGTCTTCATCAACCCCGTGGGTCTTGGCGCTGTATTTTCCGAATATCGGTGCGCAGAAAAAGTATGTTGAGAAACTGACCGTATTCTTAAAGAAAAATGAAAATTTCAAACGTGCATCGGCAAAATTCCGCATTCGTATTTATGATGTTGATAGCGATACTAAAAAACCTGGGAGGGAGCTTTTGCGAAAAAGTATTGTTCTAGAGCATGATATGGATAAGGATTTTGTTTCGTTGGATGTGTCTGCCTTCAATATAGAAATGCCCAGAGAAGGAATTTATATCGGACTCGAATGGCTTTTTGTGCCCTACAACTGGTATAAACGCACCAGCACCCATCCGTTAACGAACAAACCCGTGGTCGAAGATCGTTTTGCGCCTACCTTTAGGGGCATCTATACCCAAAACCAAAACTATAAGGTAATGATCTATGGTATGGGAGAATGGACCGACTTTACCGTTCGCTCTAGAAACGATTCAGAAAATTTTATTCCTGCGGTTAGTTTGAAACTAAGAAAAGGGTAAATTGAGAGGGGTGATGGCAGTTGGATTTGAAAAAGATTAGATTCGTGAACAATAAACAGTGAACAATAAACAGTGAACAGTGAACAGTTGTCAGACTGAGCGCAGTCGAAGTCAGAAACTCATTAAATTCCGAAAATGAAAATAATTTGTATCGGTAGAAATTACACGGACCATATCAAAGAACTTGGTAACGAGCGACCTGAAGACCCCGTGGTTTTTATCAAGCCTGATTCTGCCGCGCTGCCCAAAGAACAGGTTTTTTATATTCCCCAGTTTTCAAATGACATTCACTATGAGGTAGAAGTATTGGTAAAGATCAAAAAGGTGGGCAAACATATTGATGAAAGATTCGCCCATAAATATTATGATGAAATAGGTTTGGGTATTGATTTTACGGCAAGAGATCTACAGCTGAAATTAAAGGAAAAAGGTCTTCCTTGGGAAAAAGCGAAGGGTTTTGATGGTGCCGCTGTAATAGGAAAATGGTTGCCAAAGTCGAATTTCAAAGATTTGAACGCCCTGAATTTTTCATTGCTAAAGAACGGCGATGAAGTTCAGAAAGGAAGTACAGCCCTGATGTTGTGGAAGATAGATGAACTGATTTCCTATGTTTCAAAGTTTTTTATGTTAAAAAAAGGAGATGTTATTTTCACGGGTACCCCTGCCGGTGTTGGTAGAGTACAAGCAAATGACTATCTTTCGGGTATATTGGAAGGACAGGAATTATTTTCGGTTAAAATCAAGTAATGATATATAGTTTAGACAAGATAAATGAGATGGCAGATGGTGACCAAGAATTCGTCAACTCTGTAATTTCCGTTTTTTTGGAAGAAGTGCCCCAAGATCTAGAAAGTTTAGGGGTAGCCCTAGAAGAAGAGAATTATGAGCAAGTGTACCAACTCGCCCACAAAATAAAGCCCAATGTAGATCTGTTGGGTATGGAGCAGACCCGTGCGGCAGCTTTAGAAATTGAGGCCTTGGCAAAAAACGAGGCCAATATGGCCGAAATCAAAAAGGTTTTTCCCAACTTGAAAAAAGACATCTTTCAAGTGGTGTCTGTACTAAAGAATGACTTCAATCTGTAATGTTCGCAGAAATTATTACCATTGGCGATGAGATTCTCATAGGTCAGATCGTAGATACCAACTCCGCTTTTATATCCAAAGAACTTAATAAGATTGGTATTTCCGTCTATCAGATCACTTCGGTTCAAGATGATAGAGAACATATTCTACAAGCATTGGAAGACGCAAAGGGCCGTGCTGATATTATTATCGTAACCGGTGGCTTGGGTCCAACCAAAGACGACATTACCAAACATACCTTTTGTGAATATTTTGATGATGTTCTGATACAGAACGATGCTGTATTGAAGCACGTTGAAGAACTATTCAAAAAATTCATTACTACAGCACCTATCTCTGACCTTAATAGAAAACAGGCCTTGGCGCCCTCAAAGGCAGAAGTGCTTCACAATGCCTATGGCACGGCGCCGGGCATGTGGATAAAAGATAAGGGAGCTGTTTTTATATCGCTTCCGGGGGTGCCCTTTGAAATGAAGAATTTGATGACCGATCAGGTCATTCCGAAAATTGTGGCGGAGTTCGAACGGCCGCATATTCTACATAAAACAGTGGTTACTTATGGCCTTGGCGAAAGTGCCATTGCCGAGAAAATCGAAGATTGGGAAGATGCCTTGCCTTCTTTTATCAAATTGGCCTATCTGCCCAATTTGGGCAAAGTGCGTTTGCGTTTGACGGCCAAAGGCCATGATAAAAAAACGATCATCCGTGCAATAGAAGACGAATCAAAAAAGCTGCACACCCTGATCGGTGATATAATTTACGGCATTGAAGATGATGAGACTTTAGAGGAGGTTGTCGCTCGCTTGTTAACGGCAAAGAAATTTACTTTGGCAATTGCAGAGAGTTGTACAGGTGGTCGTGTTGCCCAGCGAATCACGTCCCTATCAGGAGCTTCGGCTTATTTCAAGGGCAGTGTGGTCAGTTATGCCACCGAGACCAAAATAGAGGTGCTAAAAGTCTCAAAAGAATTGATCGATACGCACTCAGTGGTAAGCGCCGAGGTGGCCAAGGCAATGGCCGAAAGCGTAAAGAAATTATTAAAAACAGATTTCGCCATAGCCACAACAGGTAATGCAGGGCCGAGCAAAGGAGATTCGGATGCTGATATTGGTACGGTCTTTATCGCCATAGCATCACCGTTTGGTGTGTATGCGAAAGAATTCAAGATGGGCAACCATAGGGAAAGAATCGTTCAGAAAACAGTAAACAAGGCCTTTGAATTACTGCAAAAAGAAATTTTGAAATTCTGAAGTAGAATTTTGCCTGTCCAGTAAAAATGATATAAATTTGCATCCTGTTAAAAAAATAGACGAAATGTCAAAAGTTTGTGAAATTACGGGTAAAAGAACGATGTTCGGAAACAATGTTTCCTTCTCGGTTAATAAGACCAGAAGAAGATTTAATGTCAATCTTTCAAAAAAACGTTTTTATATTCCAGAAGAAGACCGTTGGATTACTTTAAAGGTTTCTGCCAAAGCGTTGAAAATAATCAACAAAAAAGGTATTTCGGCCGTTTTGAAAGATGCGAAGGCAAAAGGGATATTGAAATAATCTTGAAAATTTAGATTACAATGGCAAAAAAAGGAAATAGAATCCAGGTTATTTTAGAATGTACAGAGCATAAAGATTCTGGTAAACCAGGTACTTCTCGTTACATTACTACGAAAAATAAGAAGAACACTCCTGAAAGGATCGAGATAAAAAAATTCAATCCTATTTTAAAAAGGATGACACTACACAAAGAAATTAAATAATTTAGATTTCCTCCTTCGAGGGAATTGGAAAAATAAACAATTCACGTCATGGCAAAGAAGACCGTAGCAAGTTTACAGACAAGTTCAAAAAGATTGACCAAAGCTATAAAAATGGTAAAGTCGCCAAAAAGTGGTGCCTATACTTTTGTAGAATCGGTAATGTCACCTGAATTGGTGAACGAGTGGATAGCGAAAAAATAACAAACCACCAAAATTGGTTTTAAGGCCCCTTTCAAACGAAAGGGGCTTTTTATTGGTCTCAAAATCAGTTTAAAACTATGCACTTTAGTGCATCTCGCTTTAGCTTCTAAAAATACCTACATTTGCTGTTATGGCGGAACAAAGGGTCAATGGACATACGGTATCGAGAATGACCGTGCACATAGTTTGGAGTACGAAATACAGGTATACTGTTCTTACGGGTGACGTTCAAAAGCGATGCAGAGCAGTGCTTATCGAAGTATGCGATGCCGAAGGTGTGCAAATTCTGAAAGG
>UOEL01000159.1_pt1 | contig 16976 bp, 18 predicted proteins | sample 1989351 | NCBI WGS metagenome assembly UOEL01 (sample SAMEA4712195, study PRJEB27164) | hydrothermal vent metagenome | biome: marine basaltic hydrothermal vent biome; feature: marine hydrothermal vent; material: mineral | place: Pacific Ocean | collected 2011-06-14/2011-07-23 | depth 1719 m
ATCCATTTATCTCCCGTAAATACGTATCTTTATTGTATGCGTTATCCTGGGAATCAAATGGAGTTTGAGCAGATGTTCGGTTCCGAACAGGACTGCATCGATTATCTTGCCCATATTTAGATGGCCAAGAGGTTTCGAGTGTCCTAATTGTGGTTGTACCCTCTTCTGGAGAAAGAACAAGGGTCGTAATGAGTGTACGGGTTGCCATAAAGAGACCAGTATTACCAGCGGCACTATTTTTCATAAGTCTACCAAACCGCTATCGGTTTGGTTCAGGGCGATTTGGTGGGTCGTTGCCCAAAAGAACGGGGTAAGTGCAAAAGGTCTGCAAAAAATACTGGGACTGGGAAGTTACCAGACCGCATGGGCGTGGCTCCATAAGTTCAGAAGGCTCATGGCCCTTGACGGCAGGAACAAGCTAAAAGGTGTGGTAGAGGTCGACGAAGTACTGATCGGCGGAAAAAAACCCGGGAAGAGGGGCCGTGGCGCAGAAGGGAAAAGTCTAATTGTAGTGGCGGTCGAGGTAATAGGCCGAAAAACGGGAAGGACAAGGATTTCTAAAATACCTGATGCATCGGCCGAAAGCTTGGAGCCGTTCATCGAAAGGAACATTGAAAAAGGATCTAAGGTAATCACGGACGGCTGGCCTAGTTATTCAAGATTGACCGGAATGGAATACGGCCATGAAATACAGATGCCCAATATAATGGAGGATAATCAAGAAATACTGCCAAATGTACACCGCATTGCCTCATTACTGAAAAGATGGTCGCCAGGAACACATCAAAGCTATGTGAACAAAAACAAAATGGGGTATTATCTCGATGAGTATGTGTTCAGGTACAACAGAAGGACATCCAAAAGCAGGGGATTGCTTTTTCTAAGATTGATAGAACAGGCCGTCAGCAACAACCCTATATCGTTCAATCAAATTGTAGAACAAAATCACGGGTTCTGAATGGATACCCCATATAATGTTATATGAAACTATACTACGTTTATATACTACTATGCTCTGATGGTCTAACCTATACAGGTTTGACGAACATCAACAAGACAGAAACAAAAGCTGTTTCACCTACAAAAGAAAACCTGTTGAACTTATCTTTTGTCAAGAGTTCAATGATGCTGAACAAGCAATTTACTTTGAAAAGAAAATTAAAAAATGGAGTGGGAAAAAGAAACTGGCTTTGGCAATGAAGACTTTGATCTACTTCAGATACTGGCAGAATGTAGAAATAGTACGCACTCTGATTTTAAACCTTAATCGATTGAGGTCTCGACTGCGCTCGACCTGACAAACATCGCCTTTAGTTTATCTTGAGCGAACCTTGCCTGCCGGCAGGCAGGGACGAAAGGCTCGACCTGACACAACCTAACCCCAATAACAGTAGTTTTAAATAAAAGAACCAATGAAAATACTGATTCTAATATACCTAACAGCCACAATGGGTCTTTCCCTATTCCTTTTTCAAGACCCTGCACTCGAAGAAAGTGTACAACGTGGTAGCGAGATCTATGCCGATTTTTGCGTTACCTGCCACATGGAACAGGGCGAAGGCGTTCTGAACGCTTTCCCGCCTTTAGCGAAATCCGATTATTTGATGAACAACCGTGAAGCAAGTATTCGAGGTATCAAATATGGTCAAAGTGGCGAGCTTATCGTCAATGGCATCGCCTATAACAGCGTAATGGCCCCTCTGGGTCTTGAAGATGAGGAAGTGGCCGATGTGATGAACTATATTCTTAATTCTTGGGGGAATTCTTCCGAAGATATGGTTACTTTGAAAGAAGTTGAAGCGATTTCAAAAAAGTAAATCGCACATCATACCCCTGATACATGGGTTATTTCGTCGCAAAAACTCCTCATAAAATCGTCGTTTTTGCGAGGAGCATTCCAATAATTTAGCATCTAGAGAGGCAAGGCGACGAAGCCTGCCCGCCTGAAGGAGGGCAAACTGTTGAATTCGTGTGCTAGATCGACAGATCGCTGCGCTCGCGAAAACGTGTAATCAGCTTCCTGTATCCAAAGCTTTTTTTACAGAGCCATGTTCTTTGAGCAATTTTTCGGCTTCGGCATAACCAAGATCCAGGCCCTCCATAACATAACGAACTCCACGATCTACCAATTTGGTATTGCTCAATTGCATATTGACCATCTTATTCCCTTTAACCCGACCAATTTTTATCATCAAGGTAGTAGAAATCATGTTCAGCACCAACTTTTGCGAAGTGCCACTTTTCATTCGGGTGCTTCCCGTAACAAATTCAGGGCCTACATTAATCTCAATGGCAATATCGGCCGCCCGTGGCAAGAGAGAATCTGGATTATTTGTAATACCCGCAGTCAATAAGCCGTTTGCCTTGGCATCATTGATTCCCCCAATTACATAGGGAGTCGTGCCTGACGCCGCAATACCCACAACAACATCATTTGAATTAATATCGTGCTCGGTCAAATCTAGCCAAGCCTGTCGTTTATCATCTTCGGCATGTTCCACTGATTTTCTGATAGCGATATCTCCCCCAGCAATCAGCCCTACCACCCTTTCATGTGGCATTCCAAAGGTTGGTGGTATCTCAGAAGCATCTAAAATACCCAGTCTACCACTGGTGCCCGCACCAATATAAAACAGGCGTCCGCCATTTTCAAAACGTTCGGCAAGCGCATCGACCAATTTTGTTATTTGAGGAATCACCAAGGCAACGGCATCTGCCACTTTCTTATCCTCCTCGTTCATTTTTCTTAAGATGGATGTGGTATCCAACTGTTCAAGATCATCATGATTCGATGGAGATTCAGTGATTTTAATATACTTCATATTTTAAGGGCTTTTATTTACAAAAGATGAATGTCAGTATTTTTAAAGGAACCTAAGAGTTTATCTTCGGGATCCAGTTCGGTTACCATCGTATTGATTGCATTGATATCACAGGTTTTATAACGATGCTGCGAATTTAGTTTTTTAGAAATTGACAGGAGCACCGTTTTTTTAGAAGATTTGATCACCGCCTTTTTTAACTGAACGATATCCCAATCAAACTCGGTAAGACCGTATTGTGAATCTACATAACCCGTACCTATAAAACTATAATCCACCTTGATTTCTGAAAGGTTGTGAATTGCGTTGGCACCAATGGCAATCTGAGAATCCCTTGATATTTGTCCACCAATAAAAATAACGGTTAGATTTGGTTTTGACAACAATTCCATCGCCACGGGCAGGCTTAGGGTAAAGCAAGTCAATACAATATTTGGTGGCATCAATCTCGCCAGCTCTAAACAAGTGGTACCGCCATCAATGAAAATTACTCCGCCATCTTTTAAGAGCGTAATCGCCTTCTCGGCTATTTTGGTTTTTTCCTCAAGAGCATAAATATTGGTATTTCGTGCACTATTGGTAGTAAAACCTAATGAAATCGCTCCTCCGTGAACCTTTCTGAGCTTTTGATCAGCATCGAGTTCTTTTACATCTCTACGAACTGTGTCGATAGACACATCTAGGGTTTCGGCGATATCGGTCAATAAAATCCGATTGTGAAGCTCTACTTCGCTCAATATAGTTTGCTGTCGTTCTTCTTTTAACATAAAAACGTGAATATGGTGAACAAAGATAATGAAATAATCAACATGCCGTTTTGTGCCGTTTTTGTGATTTTAATTACCCACAAACATACAAAAAAGCACAAAACAGCACAATTACTCGCAAAAAACGGCAAATAGTGATTTTATTGCCTACATTTGCTCGAATCAAGTATCGTAGAAGTGTACAGCTTTGATCAACATTGAAAAGCCATTGTAAGGTAAACCTTGTATCAGTATTCAGACCAAAACAAATAGTAATAAATGAAAACAGTTTTAAAAAAAGCAAAAAAGAATATTGGTTATAAGCCCGTCGGTCAATTCGAAGAAACCCGCTTTGAAAAAATACACAATGTTATTTTTTCGAATTCCAATGAGGGTTCGATAATGGTCGCACAAGAAATCGCTCAACTTATTAAAGATAAACAGTCTTTAAAAAAACAGTGTATATTAGGTTTGGCAACAGGTTCATCACCAATACGGGTCTATGAAGAATTGGTGAGAATGCACCGAGAAGAAGGTTTGAGCTTTTCAAATGTAATCACCTTCAATTTAGATGAATATTTGTCCATGGATCGTGAAAACATGCAGAGCTACTTCTATTTTATGCATGAACATTTATTCAATCATATAGATATACCACCAGAAAATATTCATGTTCCCAACGGTAAAACACCCAATGAGGAAGTCATTGAATACTGTTTGGCTTATGAAAAGAAAATAAAAGCTTTCGGTGGTCTTGATTTTCAGCTTTTAGGAATAGGAAGAACCGGTCATATTGGTTTTAACGAACCAGGTTCTCACTTCAATTCGGGCACAAGGGTGATTACCTTGGACCATATAACCCGAGTAGATGCCGCCCCAGTATTTTTAGGTATTGACAATGTGCCGAGAAAAGCTATTACCATGGGCATTGCCACAGTACGAAGCGCAAAAAGAATCGTTCTTCTTGGTTGGGGGCAGAACAAGGCGGATATCATCAAAAAAACAATAGAGGGAGAAATATCGGCACAGGTGCCAGCAACTTATTTACAACAGCACAATAATTGCACATTTGTATTGGATTCTGGTGCTGGAAGCGAACTCACAAGAAACAAAACCCCTTGGTTGGTACGTTCTTGTGAATGGGCCGAAGAACTCACGGCCAAAGCCATCGTTTGGCTATGCGGCATTACTGGAAAAACGATTTTGAGCCTGACCGACAAAGATTACAATGATAATGGCATGGCCGATTTATTGATGTTGGAAGGTTCATATGATCTTAATATAAAAATGTTCAACAGATTACAGCATACCATTACGGGTTGGCCCGGTGGAAAACCTAATGCTGACGACACAAACAGACCTGAACGGGCAGTGCCTGTGAAAAAGCGAGTTATCATTTTTAGTCCCCACCCTGATGATGACGTAATTTCAATGGGAGGAACCTTTGATAGATTAGTAGAACAGGGTCATAAAGTACATGTCGTCTACCAAACCTCTGGTAATATTGCCGTGTCAGATACCGATGCCAGAAAATATGCTGAAATATCAAAAAGAATATACCCTTCTGAAGAAGCTCAAAAAATAATAGATTCCGTAAGGGCGAAAAAAGAAAGTGATTTTGATTCTGATGAAGTACGAAAGCTAAAAGGGAATATTAGAAAGGGAGAGTCTTATGCCGCTACTAGGTATATGGGTCTTGAAGATGCCAACGTGCATTTTTTAAATCTGCCATTTTACGAAACCGGTACGATCAAGAAGAAGAGTCTGTCTGAAGACGATATAAAGATTATGATTGATATAATCAAGAAAATCAAACCACATCAAATATTCGCCGCTGGTGATTTGGCCGACCCCCACGGTACGCATAAAGTCTGTTTAGACGCCGTTTTCGAAGCCATGAAAAGATTAAAATCTGAACCTTTTATCAAAGATTGTTGGCTTTGGTTGTACAGAGGCGCTTGGCATGAATGGGGTATTCATGAAATTGAAATGGCCGTACCCATGGGTCCTGACCAAGTATTGAAAAAACGAAATGCCATTTTTTGCCATCAATCGCAAAAAGACGGAATCATGTTTCAAGGAGACGATGCAAGGGAATTTTGGATGAGGGCAGAAGAGCGCAATAGGAATACCGCAATAAAGTACAACACCCTTGGCCTATCCGATTATGCCGCTATGGAAGTATTTGTTCGCCATAAATTCGAATAAGATTTCATTTTGAACCAAAAATAGATAAAAGAATAGGGGCTTTTTCTTCGCTAAACTCATTAAATTGGCCTCTTATACCAATTTAATTATAAAATGGTACATATATGAGGCAGTTGCTTTTTCGTTATACGACGCTGCGATTGATTTGGATAGCAGTAACTATCGAAATCATGAGCAAGAAAGTAGGACGGAACCTGCCTACCGGCAGGCAGGAATGAACAAGTCATACATTACTCATTTCATAATTAAATTGGTATTAATACTATTTATGGTGAAAAAATATCTCATTCTCCTTTTAAGCCTTACCTCATGTGGGGTGTTCAAATCTAGAGTTCCGCAACCAAAAATTGAATTCAGGGGTTTTTGGGTGGCAACGGTCGTAAACATAGACTGGCCAAAAAACGGAAAAGACGCTATTGAAAAACAAAAAGCCGATTATATTGAAATACTCGATTTCTACCAAAAGCTCAACTTCAATGCAGCCATTGTTCAAATTCGTACGGCCGGTGATGCCTTTTACAGTTCAGATTACGCTCCATGGTCTAGATTTTTAACAGGTTCCGAAGGTGAATTTATCAAGTCAAAAGAAAATGTATTGTCATGGATGATAAAAGAAACGCACAAAAGAGGTATGGAATTTCATGCATGGCTCAATCCCTACCGAGCGACTTTTGATTTGAAAACCGAGATACTAAGTCCGTCACACGATTTTAACCTTCACCCTGAATGGATGTTGAAGTACGGCAAGAAATATTATTACGACCCGGGCTTACCTGAAGTTCAAGAAAGAATGGTATCCGTTATTGATGAAATAGTATCGAAATATGACGTAGATGCCATTCACTTTGATGACTATTTCTACCCATATACGATAAGGAACGAAATTTTCAATGACGAAACCACATATTACAATTGCGCTAAACCCGAACAATCGCTAGGCGATTGGCGCCGCAGTAATATCGATTCATTAATCAAAAAGAGCTATGATATTATAAAAACCAGAAAACCATGGGTACAGTTTGGCGTGAGTCCGTTTGGGGTATGGAAAAACAATTCGACCGACCCCAAAGGTTCTGATACTAAGGCAGGGCAAACTACGTATGAAAACCTATATGCCGACCCCTTACTTTGGATGGAAAAGGGATGGATAGACTACCTGATACCCCAAGTTTATTGGAGTATGGGTCTACCCGTCGCCTCACATCGAAAAATAGTGGATTGGTGGGCCAACAACAGCACCAATACCAATCTATATATCGGAAACGGTGCCTATAAGGTGAGAAATAACAGTGATACCGCATGGAACGATAAGAAAGAACTCCCCCAACAAATAAGATTGGCCCGTGAAACAGATGCTGTTCTTGGCAATGTGTTCTTTAGTGCTAAAAGCCTGATGCACGGTAACGACGATGTGGTTGATTATCTCAAGAAAAAATACTACAAGCGTTCGGCCCTCCCTCCAATTTCCCCTTTTGTTTCAGACAGTATGGCTTCCCCCATTACATTTGAAAAAATGAACGTCAAGGTCGATTCGGTATTCTTGACTTTCAATGGCTTGAAAAAATATCGATATGCGCTCATTTATTCCTCCCGAAGAAAATTGAAAACAACCTATCCCATAAAAAAATTGTTGGTAAAAAGCGTAGTTGAAAAAGGGATTGGCATTACCGTACATAAGAACCTGCTCAAACATAAAAAAAACATAGCCCTGACATTTATCGATAAATTTGGAAAGGAAAGTAATCCGATTATCATACATTTAAGCAAACTACCAAAGAACAAAACCAACTAATATGATTCAAAAAAACAAAAGGGCCTGGGCATGGATCCCCGTACTTTATTTCGCACAGGGACTACCCTATGTAATGGTCGTTACCGTTTCTGTGATTATGTATAAAAAGCTGGGTATCAGTAATGTAGACATAGGGCTCTATACAAGTTGGTTGTATCTGCCATGGGTATTGAAACCCCTATGGAGTCCGTTTGTGGATCTAAAGAGTACGAAACGAAAATGGTTTTTGGGCATGCAGCTTATAATTTCAATAGCGTTATTGGGCGTTGGCCTAACGTTACCCAGCAATATGTTCTTTACCACTACCCTAGCCTGTTTTTGGATGGCCGCTTTCGCTTCCGCCACGAACGATATAGCCTCCGATGGTTATTATATGATTGGGCTGACCGAAGAAAAACAATCTTTTTTCGTCGGTGTGCGAAGTACTTTCTACCGATTGGCAATGGTTACTGGAGAAGGTCTTATCGTGTTTGGCGCGGGTTTTCTAGAGCAAAAATACGGTGACAATACAAAGGCTTGGAGCATTACCATGACCGCAGCGGCTTTTTTGATGTTGGCCCTAACAGTATCGAATTTCTTCGTGACACCCAAATACGAATCTTCAGAAGCGATATCAGTTGAAAAATCTGCTGGCTTTTTTGCGATATTCAAATCTTTTTTCAAGAAACCACATATAGGCATTGCCTTAGCGTTTATCTTGACCTACCGTTTAGGAGAATCTCAACTGGTTAAAATGGCGTCACCCTTCTTACTTGATGACCCTACCGATGGCGGACTCGGTTATACAACACAGCAATTGGGTATTTTGTTCGGAACCATCGGTGTTATCATGCTGACCATTGGTGGTATTTTAGGTGGTATCTTAATTTCTAGGGACGGACTAAAAAAATGGATGTTGCCAATGATACTATCACTTAATATTCCGAATATTCTTTATGCCGCCCTAGCACTGACCAAAACAACTAATATTGTTGCCGTAACAGCAACGGTGGCTTTCGAGAAATTTGGGTATGGCTTTGGGTTTGCCGCATTCCTTATGTATCTGATCTACATTGCCGAAGGAAAATCAAAAACCTCACATTATGCCATTGCCACTGGGTTTATGGCATTGGGTATGATGCTGCCGGGCATGATAAGTGGGTTTATGCAACAATGGTTGGGCTATGGGGGTTTTTTCGTTTGGGTCGTTATTGCGGCACTACCTGCTCTGTTTTTATTGAAGTATATCAAATATCCCGCTGATTTTGGAAAGAAAACCTCGGAGCAAAATGAATAAACTTTCTTCATACGCCCAAGCAAGCCAACAACTAACGCCAATTGAAAAAACTGGCCAATTGTTCATGCCGGCCGCTTTCATCAACGATACCGAAAAAGAAATCGTAAAGCTAGAGAAAACGATACAAGAACATTGCATTGGCGGACTCTGCTTTTTTCACAGCAGGGCGAGTGCCGCAACCAATTTCGAAGGTAAAAAAACAGTCACGCACAATGCAGAGAGTTTTGAGACATTGAAAGAACTCATCAAACGCTATCAAAACGTTGCCAAATACCCCCTGTTGATAAGTATCGATGCCGAATGGGGCTTGGCAATGCGCATTGAAAATACGCCACAATACCCCTATGCGATTACCTTGGGGGCCATTCAAGATAATTCTGACCTTATCTACGAAGTTGGAAAAAACATTGCCAAAGACTGCAAAGCAGCAGGAGTCCATTGGAATCTAGCACCTGTAGTCGATATTAACAATAACCCTGAGAACCCGGTAATCGGATACCGTTCTTTTGGTGAAGACCGAACAGCGGTGGCCAACAAAGCACTGGCATATATTCAAGGTGCCAAAAGCGAAGGTGTGCTTACAAGCATCAAACATTTTCCAGGGCATGGCGATACAGCAACCGATTCTCATTTAGGGCTTCCCCTAATCGATAAATCAAAAGAGGAATTGGTGCAGAACGAACTCCATCCCTTTCAAAAATTAATAGATGAAGGCGTTGATTCGGTCATGGTAGGGCATTTGTCGGTTCCTGCATTGGCCAATGGTAAAGCCGTTTCATCAAGCATTTCCAAAAAGATCATCAAAGGAGTTCTGAGAAAAGAAATGGGATTTAAAGGCGTGGTTATTTCCGATGCCTTGAATATGCACGCCGTATCTAAAAATCATCCTGTAAAGGGTGAGTTGGAGTGGCTTGCCTTTGATGCAGGCAATGATGTACTCTGTTTTGCAGAACATACTGAAGAGGGAATAGAGGCTATTCTAAAAAATGCATCCGAAGAACAAATTGAAGAAAGTTTCAAGCGTGTATGGAAGTTGAAAGAAAAGGCCATGAACAACATTGAAAAAAATTTTCTAAAACTTTCAAATGCTGAGGAACTCAACCGAAAAACAGCTTCTGCCAGCCTCACGCTCCTTAAAGGAAACGAATCCGATATTGCAGGGTTTAGAAATACAAATTACTGTACGCTGACTCTCAAAAGGTTTGACCAAAACCAAGACAGATCTGAAATCAAAAAAGGCTTGGAACTCACAAAATCAGAAGTGGAAAACGAAAAGAATATTTTACTTTTAGTGACCCCGCCCTATGTAAAACCAGTAAATTATTTTGGGTTTCTAAAAGATGAAATCAACTTTATAAACGAACTCGTTCAAACCAAAAATGTTGTTCTCTATCTTTTTGGCAACCCCTTTATGATGAACCATATCAATTTTGAACGAACAACGGCAACGGTGGTCGTTTATCAGAGCTTTAAAGTATTTCAAGACATAGCGACCGAACATTTTTTGGGAAATATTCTGGCAAAGGGCAAGTTACCGGTGCGCATTAAACCTTGGAAAAAAACAAAAAAGAACAGATGAACATTTATAAAATAATCGGCCTAATGTCAGGCACCTCTTTAGACGGACTCGATCTCTGCTATTGCCATATCTGGAAAACCAATGACAAATGGGAGTTTGATATCAAGGAGACTAAGAGCATTTCTTATTCTGAAGATATGAGATCAGAACTGAAAGATTCCATTTACCTAAAGGCCGATGAATTGCTGCGTTTTCATAACACTTACGGTACTTGGCTCGGGCAACAGACCGTACTGTTTATAAATGAAAACAAACTAGAGGTCGATTATATTGCAAGCCATGGCCACACCACACACCACCAGCCCGAAAACGGACTTACATTTCAAATTGGGTCGGGCCAACATTTGGCGAACGAAAGTGGGTGCAAGGTCATTTGCGATTTCAGAACCAACGATATTGCTTTGGGTGGGCAAGGAGCTCCTTTAGTACCCATTGGGGATGAATTTTTTTTTGGTATCTATGATTTCTGTCTCAATTTAGGGGGCATCAGCAATATATCGCTAAAACAAAAAGGAAAACGAATAGCCTATGACATTGGTTTGGCCAATATGATCCTTAACCACATCACCCGAAAAATTGATATGGCATACGATAAGGGAGGTGAATTGGCCCGAAAAGGAAGCATCAATCAAAAAATGCTCGAAAAATTGAACGCGCTCAAATATTATCTACTTCCGCACCCAAAATCGATTGGGTACGAATGGTTCTTGGAAAAAGTGATTCCCATAGTCGATGAAACCGATGATACTACTGAAAACCTGTTACATACTGCCATACATCATATTTGTATCAAAGTGGCACAACAGGTTCAATTGAACGTTTCTCAAAAAGAGCAAACCCTCTTAATAACAGGCGGCGGGGCCTTGAACAATTTTATGATCGAGACCCTTCAAAAAAAACTGGGTGACAATACAAAGACCATCGTTCCCTCAAATACATTGATCGAATTTAAAGAGGCTCTGGTATTTGCTTTGATGGGCGCCCTTAGATTAGAACAGGAAATCAATGTGTTTAAATCGGTTACAGGCGCAAAAAGAGACTCTTCAAGCGGTATTGTTTACCTACCGGGTTAAAGCTAATTCGAATTGACTATCTTAGAAAACTAATTTCACAAACCAATACTAAAAATGAGCGATAAACAAAAAAAAGCATCGGCCTATTGGAAAGAAAATGTAAAATACCTTTTTATCTTGTTGGCAATATGGTTTGTGGTTTCTTACGGGGCCGGAATCATTTTTAAAGATGCACTTGACACTATAAAAATAGGCGGTTTCAAGTTAGGTTTCTGGTTTGCACAACAAGGCGCTATCTACGTATTCGTGATATTGATATTCGTATATGTACGATTAATGAACAAGTTGGATAAAAAATACGGATACAACGAATAGAACAATAAATACTAATGGTTTTCAACTGCTGACCAACCAATAACGATAAGATTATGAGTGTTCAAACATGGACGTATATTTTAGTAGGTATCACATTTGCCCTCTACATAGGCATCGCTATATGGTCAAGGGCAAGTTCTACAAAAGATTTTTACGTAGCCGGTGGTGGCGTTTCCCCTTTGGCCAACGGAATGGCAACAGCTGCTGATTGGATGTCTGCCGCATCCTTTATTTCAATGGCCGGCATTATTGCTTTTTCTGGTTATGACGGTTCAGTTTATTTAATGGGATGGACAGGCGGCTATGTGCTTTTGGCGCTCCTTCTTGCCCCCTATTTACGAAAATTCGGGAAGTTTACCGTACCTGATTTCATCGGTGATCGCTACTACTCGAATACGGCACGTATCGTTGCTGTTTTCTGTGCCCTTATCGTATCCTTTACCTATGTGGCCGGTCAAATGAGAGGTGTCGGCGTAGTCTTCTCTAGATTTTTGGAAGTCGATATCAATACAGGTGTTATCATTGGCATGATCATCGTTTTGTTCTATGCCGTATTGGGAGGGATGAAAGGAATCACCTATACACAGGTCGCACAATATTGCGTACTGATCTTCGCCTTTATGGTGCCCGCCATTTTTATTTCCATCCAAATGACAGGAAACCCCATTCCGCAATTGGGCATGGGTTCGACCCTGAAAGATGGTTCAGGAATGTTTTTGTTGGATAAATTGGACGGACTCTCGACCGAACTCGGTTTTAATGAATATACGAGCGGATCTAAATCACTAACAGATATTTTTGCGATTACCTTGGCCTTGATGGTCGGTACCGCAGGGCTGCCCCATGTAATTGTTCGTTTTTTTACCGTAAAAAGAGTGAAAGATGCCCGAAAATCAGCGGGGCTGGCGTTACTCCTCATAGCCATTCTCTATACTACTGCACCAGCGGTCGCCGTATTTGCAAGAACGAATATGATCAATACGGTGAGCAATCAAGAATATTCTGAGATGCCCGAGTGGTTTTCTAATTGGGAAGAAACAGGTTTGTTGAAGTTTGAAGACAAAAACAAGGATGGTAAAATCAACTATGTTGCCGATGCCACGCTCAATGAACTTACCGTAGATAGGGATATTATGGTATTGGCAAACCCAGAAATCGCCAATTTACCCGCTTGGGTCATTGCGCTTGTAGCAGCAGGGGGGCTGGCAGCAGCTCTTTCTACCGCTGCAGGGTTATTGTTGGTGATTTCAGCCTCTATATCACACGACTTGATCAAGAAGATTTTCGTACCCAACATTTCAGACAAAGAAGAGCTTTGGGCCGCTAGGATCTCTGCCTCGGTAGCCGTGGTCATTGCGGGCTACTTTGGCATTAACCCTCCAGGTTTTGTTGCAGCGGTGGTTGCCTTGGCCTTTGGTCTTGCTGCAGCTTCGTTCTTTCCGGCCATTGTACTGGGCATATTCTACAAAAAAATGAACAAAGAAGGGGCGATCGCAGGTATGATCGTCGGTATTCTATTGATGTTGTTTTATATGGCCAAATTCAAATTCGGTTGGTTCGGTGGCGGCACGCCCAATGATTGGTGGTTTGGCATTTCCCCTGAAGGCTTTGGCTCAATAGCCATGATCGCGAATTTTGTGGTATCGATCACCATAATGAAATTCACGCCCCCACCACCCCTTGAAGTACAGGAAATCGTAGAGAATATTCGAATTCCCAGTAGAGCAGGTGAAGCAACTGAACATTAATGAACTTAGATCGACCTACTAGGTTTTCACTTGTCCGCCGTAGGAGGAAAACCTAGTAGGTCTGACCCTAAAATTTGAAAAAAAAACATGAGTAATTACCACATCAAGCATTTAGAGGAATATTATCAAGTCTATCGAAAATCGGTACGAAACCCTGAGGGGTTTTGGGAAGAAATCGCAGAAGAACATTTTGTTTGGCGAAAAAAATGGGACAAGGTTCTTAGTTGGAATTTCGCAAAGCCCGAAGTCAAATGGTTCGAAGGCGCCAAACTGAATATTACCGAAAACTGTATTGACAGGCATCTGCCTACACGTGGTGATAAAACCGCCATTATTTTTGAGCCCAATGACCCAAAGGAAGAAGCCGAGCATATCACCTATCGCCAACTGCACGAACGCGTATCTAAAATGGCGAACGTACTCAAAGAACAGGGTGTCAAAAAAGGTGATCGCGTTTGCATCTACCTTCCTATGATTCCTGAATTGGCGATTTCATTATTGGCCTGTGCTCGAATAGGGGCCATACACTCCGTCGTATTTGCAGGTTTTTCGGCCAATGCCCTTTCCACCAGAATAAACGATTCTGATTGTAAATTGGTACTGACCTCTGATGGTTCTTTCCGTGGAAAAAAGTCTATTGATTTAAAAGGAATTGTAGATGCCGGTCTAAAAGATTGTCCGGGAGTGGAAACGGTTTTGGTCGTAAAGCGCACCAGAAACGAAATCGAAATGAAAGAAGGCCGTGATAAATGGCTACAGCCCTTGCTCGCCAATGCCTATGGAAATTGCGACGCCGAAATCATGAATGCCGAAGACCCTCTTTTTATTCTCTATACCTCTGGCTCTACCGGAAAACCTAAGGGCATGGTACATACCACAGCGGGCTATATGGTCTATACCGCATATACTTTTAAAAACGCATTTCAATATAAAGAAGAGGATGTATACTGGTGTACCGCCGATATTGGTTGGATCACAGGGCACTCTTATATCGTATACGGGCCCTTGGCAAATGGCGCCACAACGGTCATGTTCGAAGGCGTTCCCTCCTACCCTGACTACGGTCGATTTTGGGAGGTTATCGAAAAACATAAGATCAATCAATTTTATACGGCACCAACGGCCATACGTGCCTTGGCAAAAGAGAATCTTGAATTTGTTGAAAAACACGACCTTTCAAGCTTGAAAGTCTTGGGTTCGGTCGGCGAGCCCATTAACGAAGAAGCTTGGCATTGGTACAACAATAATATCGGTAAAAAGAAAAGTCCGATTATAGACACCTGGTGGCAGACCGAAACCGGCGGTATGATGATTACCCCCATTCCGTATGTGACCCCTACTACTCCCACCTATGCCACCCTACCATTTATCGGAATTCAACCCGCACTGATGGATGAAGAAGGGAAAGAGATCAAAGGCAATCAAGTTGATGGTCGTTTATGCATTAAATTTCCATGGCCATCGATCGCACGAACCATTTGGGGCGATCACGACAGGTATCGAGACACCTATTTTTCAGCCTACAAGAACATGTATTTTACAGGAGATGGCGCCTTGCGCGATGCTGTAGGCTACTATAGAATAACTGGGCGTGTTGACGATGTAATCATCGTATCAGGACACAATTTGGGCACGGCACCCATTGAAGATTCCATCAACGAACACCCGGCAGTAGCAGAATCCGCCATTGTAGGTTTTCCGCACAATGTAAAAGGAAACGCCCTTTACGGTTATGTTATTCTAAAGGAAGCTGGTGAAACCAGAGATCGTGACAACCTACGAAAAGAGATCAACCAACAGATTACCGAACATATCGGCCCAATTGCCAAACTCGATAAAATTCAGTTCGTAACGGGCTTGCCCAAAACGCGAAGTGGTAAGATCATGAGGCGTATCTTAAGAAAGATCGCGGGTAATGATACCGCCAATTTAGGTGATACAAGTACATTACTGAATCCTGAAGTGGTAAAGGAGATTATGGAAAATGTCTTGTAGTCGTAATTGTTTTCTATTTTTGTACTGAACTCATCTTGAGTTATTGTTTGGAACCGAGCCCGCCTGCCAGACGGGCAGGTCGTGCGATAATAAAGTCGTTTTATGGTTTCATAGCATCGCTCTGGAACCATAAAACGGCGAAATTAGGGTGCGAAATTCGTAGGTAAAAGAATAACTAAAGACGAGTTCAATAAACAAAAACAAAAATGCTGGTAATAGGAATCGCAGGTGGTACAGGTTGTGGCAAAACAACGGTGGTCAATCAGATTATTGAAGAACTTCCCAATGAGGAAGTCGGCGTAATTTCTCAAGACTCCTATTACAACGATCTTTCGCACCTGACACTTGAAGAACGTAGAAAAACCAATTTCGACCATCCCAACTCCATCGATTTTAAACTTCTGGCACAACATTTATCCGAATTGAAAGCGGGCAAATCATTTCAACAGCCGGTATATTCTTTTTTAGAATGCAACAGAACCAAAGATTTCGTACCCACACATCCGAGAAAAGTAATGATAATTGAGGGTATATTGATTTTTACCAATCCTGAAATACGCGATATGCTCGATATTAAAATATATGTGCATGCCGATTCAGACGAGCGGCTCATTAGAAGACTCAAAAGAGACGTCAACGAACGAGGGTGGAGTTTAGATGATACCCTCAATAAATACCAGACCATCTTAAAGCCCATGCACGACCAGTTTATCGAACCTACCAAAGAATTTGCCGATATCATCATACCCAACAACAAATACAACACGGTGGCCGTAAATATCGTACGCAGTATCGTAAACGAAAAGCTAGCTGAAAAATGAACTGGAAGCGTTTTAAAAAAAGCAAATGGTTTTCGATAGTAGCGATATTCAGTAGCATATATGTATTGGTGCTTACGGTATTTGTTATATGGATGGTCTTTTTCGATACCAATTCACTTCTCATTCACCTTGAGCTGAAAAAAGAAATCAATAAGCTTGAAAAGCAAAAAGAATTTCTAAAGAACGAAATCGACAATGATAAAAGAATAATCGAAACTCTGTCAGACCCAGAAGAACTAGAGAAATTTGCCCGAGAACACTACTACCTAAAAAAAAAGAACGAAGAAATTCACCTCATCGAATACGAGGATAGTTTGAAGCTGGAGAAAAAGGACTGAGGGGTTTGGTTCGCCATTCCGAGCGAAGCAAAATAATCTGTTTATTCTGTGAGTTATTGATTGAGCTTTTGTGTTTTTCACTTCACCGTACTCTGATTACTTTTACTGACAACTGTTTACTGACTACTGACTACTGACTACTGACTACTGACTACTGATTACTGACTACTGACTACTGACTACTGACTACTGACTACTGACTACTGACTACTGACTACTGACTACTGACTACTGACTACTGACTACTGACTACTGACTACTGA
>UOEL01000012.1_pt1 | contig 16932 bp, 12 predicted proteins | sample 1989351 | NCBI WGS metagenome assembly UOEL01 (sample SAMEA4712195, study PRJEB27164) | hydrothermal vent metagenome | biome: marine basaltic hydrothermal vent biome; feature: marine hydrothermal vent; material: mineral | place: Pacific Ocean | collected 2011-06-14/2011-07-23 | depth 1719 m
TCAATGCAAGAGAAGATCAAGTACTTGAATATTACAACTTGGATATATTCAAGCACATTCGAACTACAGGAAAAGGTTGGGTAGTTGTAAGCAATCAAATAGCTTATGTAAAACCAGCAATAATGATGGAAGAAGTAATCATTGAATCACAACTTATCAAATACTTAAACTCTTCCTTACAAGTGGAAATGAAAATGTGGAATAGCGATAAGACGATTTTAAAATCTATTTTTTGGACTACTTTTGTCTATTTCGAAATTCGAAATCAGAAAAGAGCAGAACATTCACAAGAACTCAACAATTTATTTTCAAGCATAGTAAATCCAGTTGAAGAAGTTTCTTTTGAAAAAAGGAGCAGGGAAATAATTCAAAAAATGAAAAACAACTGAAAAACGAAAAAAATAGGTGGTTTACATTTGGTAGGAGACTGAAAACAAACGATTTCAAATAAAAAAGCTATAACAAAGATGTATATAAAACATAGCTATTATAGGCATTTCGAGAGGTTTGTGTATATTTTCGAAGTCTGCTAAATCTTTAGATTTGGCTTTTAGAAAAATAAGGTAAAAACAAAATGCAAAAGCTTTGGCTAAGTGTATAATCCGAAAGTTCCGTGTCATTTTACACGCTACGTTTCATATACGCACCGTTTTAGACCAAGCCAAAGGCATTGCCAATTACATCATGACGAATACAAAAATACCCGAAGACCATATTCCGTATTGGGATTATGATGCGCCAAAAATACCCAATGAACCCTGCGATGCCTCCGCTGCGGCAATTACGGCTTCAGCCTTATTTGATCTGCAAGAATTCGTGCTCGAAAAAAAAGCGCAAATGATCGCCTACGCCGAGAGCATTCTACATAGGTTGTCATCAGACGCTTATTTGGCCGAATACGGTAAAAACCAAGGGTTTATCTTAAAACATTCAGTTGGCAATATTCATACAGGTGAGGAAAACGGCAAGCCTTTGAATTATGCCGATCATTACTTTTTAGAGGCTTTGAGTAAATGGAAAAATTTGGAATAAACGTATTTGACTTGTTTCAGGCCTAGCGGGTTTCCTTCCTATTAATGGGCAAATCAAACCTGCTAGGTCTTATTTCTCTCCATTCTCATCAATAGAAATATCACCCCTAAATGGTATAAAGAAGGGGTCAACATCTTCTGTCTCGCCAACTACGACCTCTATTTCCCTCTTCAAATAATTCAAATGGGCTATGGTCAGGCGATCGGTCATTACAGGCAAAGTGCTTTTTATTTTTCCTTGTAAAGTAAGCAGATTGTCTAAGGCCAATGAACGTACATCGGTGTTCACGGTATATCCCTTTGAGAGTTTTGCCAAGAGGCCTTCTACCACACCTTCGGTCTGATCGGGTTTGTATAGGGCGATCATATTTGAGACATACGATTTTTGAAGCTTTCGCCTGTAAGCGGTCGTTTGATAAAAAACGTTCATATCACCCCAAACGAGTTGGTTGAGATCATCAATATATTCTTCTGGGCGGTAAGGGTCTTCACCGGTATACCTTTCAGAAATAAAGGTCATTCTACTTATTCGACTTCCTCCCAATAAGTTCATCATAACGCTTTCCATGGTTTTGGTAATCCCTTCTTTGGATAGTGGCGAACGAATTGCATTTAGAATATCGTTGCGCAATAACCATTTGGGCTCATGAAAAATGTAGTTGTTCAAAAAGACCAATGCTTGTTTTTGAACCTGTTTGGGCACGGGTCTATAGACCTCTCCATTTTCGCCCATGGTTTTTGGGGTAACGTAAATACCTCCAATATTTTTTGAAACATGAAAGATATAATCGCTGTACTGGTTGACGAGATCCTTATAGATCTGATCTAGGTTAGCGTAGTCATCGCTGTTATTTTCTTTCACCCATTCTTTTACACAAGGTGCAATGCGCTGTAAGTTCAGAATACCGTACATACTTGCTTCCATGGCATTGTCGCCCAAATCCTCGGTTTGAGACCTTGGGTCAAAATCACGGCCCTCGCCGCCAAACCACAACCTTGGGTTTGCAGAAATACTATCTATCACCATTTGGCTCAAGAGTTCTTTTTCAGCATCACGATCCACTTCTTGTGAAAAACGGGAGTACCCCCATTGAATCGCCCATTTATCATAATCGCCGATACGGGGCATAAGATCTTCAACGGGAATATTATCTTCAGGTTGCGCTACATAATTGAAACGGGCATAGTCCATAATCGAACTCGTATGGCCGTTCTTGCGCAACCATTCGGCATCTCGAAGTTTTTCAACTGGGGTAGCCGAACTTGCGCCCATATTGTGCCGCAGCCCCAAAGTATGGCCCACCTCGTGCGAGCTTACAAAACGTATGAGGTTGCCCATAAGCTCGGTGTCGAATTCCATTTTTTGCGCACGCAGGTCTACGGCACCTGCCTGTACCATATACCAACTGTGCAATAGGCTCATTAGATTGTGATACCAGCCAATATGGCTTTCCAAAATCTCACCGCTTCTTGGATCTACAATATTGGGGCCGTATGCGTTCTTTGACGGAGAGGCAAAATAGCGCAATACCGAAAATCGCGAATCCTCTAAACTCATGGTCGGATCGTCTTCGGGCCACTCTTTGCCCACAATGGCATTTTTGAACCCTGCTTGTTCAAAAGCCACCTGCCAATCATTGATGCCTTGAATCAGGTAAGGTCTCCATTTTTCAGGTGTTGCCGGATCAATGTAATAAACGATGGGCTTCTTTGGATCGACGAGTTCTCCACGTTTCCATTTTTCAATATCTACGGCCTTGGGCTCTAATCGCCAACGGTGTATATAGGTGTTCTTATCTACTTTTTGTTGGTCGTCACCGTATTCCAAATATGAACTTGCAAAATAACCTACACGGGCATCGGCATATCTTTTTTTCATGGGCTGTTCGGGCAGCAAGATGAACGAATTATTGATTTCCAGCGTAACGACCCCTGCAAGTACTGCCGCTGGCAATTGCTTTTTGCGTTTTTCCTTGCCCATTTTTGCCTTATAGGTCTTTACCGTTTTGATTTCGGTGTTTATCGGGAAAGTATTAACCTCTTTAATATAGGATTTGTCTTTTTCTATTCCCAATAGTTTATATGCGTCTTTTTGATTGTTGTTAAGTGTCAACAACGGATTTTCACTATTCAGAAAACGGGTCATATCAATAAGAAAGGATCCTTTCTTATTGTTGGTCGCTTTTATATCAAAGGCTTCCAATATTGGGGTGATGTTCGAATTATTGACCGCTCTCGAAATGGCATCTTCTTCATTAGCGGCACTTACAAGTGTTGAAATACGGAGAAAAATATTATCCGTTGGGCCTTTTTCGAAAATGATGGTGTTTTCGGCAATTTTTTCGCCTCCGTAATTGCCTGCTCCCGATGGAGTTTTGATAAATCGGGTTACGACCAATATCTCACGGTTCAATAATCGTTCGGGAATCTCAAAATAATACTTTTCACCAACTTGGTGCACATCAAAAAGCCCCTGTTGAGACAGGGCATTTTTTGTAATCAGTCGTTCATAGGCTTTTAGCTTGTTTGATGATTGCCCGCCCGCAATTGTAGTTGTGCTTTTTTTACTGGTCAGGCCAAGTGTACCACAAGAGTTTGTGAGTAGGGCCAAACCTAGAAATGCAATGAAAAGTCTCATAGATAGCGAACGTTTCAATTAAAGCTTTAGTATGAAATGGGTCGGGTCAGGGTTTCTATTTAACAAAATCTCCTTCAACACTTGAAGAAAAAATGTTTCAATAGGACATCAATATACAATTATTCCCCAAAAGCATCAATTTTAACGGAATAAAATCAAAATAGCACCCAGTGCCGTGAGCACCAAGATCACTTTTCGATAGAAACCATCTTTAATGAATTTGACCAAACCAATACCTAAGAGAATGCCCAAAAGAATGCCCGGAACCAATTTTAGATTAAACCCGCGTTATGCAATAGAAAATCTATTACAGTTTGAAATACCTTCAAAATAAGACGTTTCACTTGGTTTACTTCAATCACCATGGCGGTGCTATGCCGCTTGAAGTAAAATCACTGATTTTATTGGTCTTTCAAACCTCATCGCGAAGTTCTATTGCATAATGCGGTTAAATAGTAAGGTGTCTGTTGTAATTGTGTGCCAAACAAAAATATGAAGAGGTAGTTTTACAACGTTGATGATAAGAAAAAGCCACGCCGCCGTACCCATAAATTCGTTTTTCGGCAAACGCATGGCCAAAAAATAAATATTGCTAAAGGCCCCCGCCCAAATTACCAATCATGGTGGCAATACCCGCAATCGTACCAACAAAACCAGCAAAGGCCAATGTTCGGGCACGGCTTTTGATTTTCTTCGATCCCACTAGTACATCATGGCAACACTTCCTAAAATTATTATGGCCATACCAATTTTAAAGGTTTTTTCATCAAGGTCGTTCCCAATAAAAACCCCTATAAGAATACCAAAAATCATCCATGGTAAAAAACGGACGATATATGCCCATTGCGTATGCCCATTGTAATAAATAACCGCAAAAACATCACCAAAAATCAATAGGGGAACAATGAGACCCGTTGATTCTTTAGCCTCAAAGGCCAATGCCATCAAAGTAACGTTCACAATGGCGATTCCCTTTATACCAGCTTTGGAAAGTCCGATCACGAAGGCTGCGGTAAAGGCGAGAACCCATGCGGTCGCTGAAATTTCAGAAGTTATTGATAGGGTCACTAATATCGTTTAGCGAACAAAGAACAAAAGTATTCTAAAAAATTATATCTTTAGTTCTTCACCAACAACCAAACTTATGGAATTAAGCACGCTCGATTATAGTTTTATCATTATTTTCTTTTCGATTGTATTAGGAATAGGGTTTTATGTTTCTAAAACCTCGGGCAAAAGTTCTTCTGAATTTTTTCTCTCGGGTAAGACAATGCCATGGTGGCTATTGGGGCTTTCAATGGTGGCAACTACCTTTTCTACCGACACGCCCAATTTAGTGACAGATATTGTAAGAACTAAAGGTGTTTCAGGAAACTGGGTTTGGTGGGCGTTTTTAATAACGGGTCTACTCACCGTTTTTGTATATGCCAAACTTTGGAGAAAATCGAATGTGAATACTGACCTAGAATTTTATGAGTTGCGGTACGGTGGTGCCCCTGCTAGTTTTTTAAGAAAGTTTAGGGCCATTTATTTAGGGGTTATTTTTAATGTGATCACCATGTCGGCGGTCACTTTGGCTGCCATTAAAATTGGCGGTATCATGTTAGGCCTTGAGCCTTGGAAAACCGTTATAAGTGCTGGTTTGATTACCGTGGTCTTTAGTGCTTTAGGAGGATTTAAAGGTGTGGTCTACACGGATTTCTTATTGTTCTTTGTAGCGATGGCGGGTGCTATAGGCGCTGCATATTATTTGGTAAATATGCCTGAAGTTGGCGGAATTGAAGCGTTGATGGCCAATGAAAATGTAAAAGGAAAACTGAATATCCTACCCGATTTTAGCGATAAAAAGGCATTGATTACATTGTTTATTATTCCTTTGGCGGTACAATGGTGGAGCTCTTGGTATCCTGGAGCCGAACCTGGGGGTGGGGGCTATATCGCACAGCGAATGTTGGCGGCAAAAAATGAAAACCATGCCATAGGGGCGACTTTCTTTTTCAATATCATGCACTATGCACTACGCCCTTGGCCATGGATCTTGGTCGCCTTGGCTTCTTTAGTGGTTTTTCCAGACATTGCCAGTATCGCCGAAGCCTTTCCGAATATTCCAGCAGATAAGCTAGGCAATGACCTTGCGTACCCCGCCATGTTGACCAAATTACCAAGTGGTCTTTTGGGCCTGGTATTGGCTTCGTTAATAGCAGCTTATATGAGTACAATTTCAACGCAATTGAACTGGGGCTCCTCGTACATTGTCTTTGATTTTTACAAACAACAAATCAATCCGCAAGCTTCAGAAAAAAGATTAGTGGCCGTTGGAAGATTGTCAACGGTTGTTTTAATGGTTTTAAGTGCTTTTTTAGCACTGGCATTACAGAACGCATTTCAATTATTTGAATTATTACTTCTCTTTGGGGCAGGAACGGGTTTGATTTTTATCCTCCGATGGTTTTGGTGGCGTATCAATGCGTGGAGTGAGATAGCCGCCATGTTCGCATCAGGGTTTATCGCACTAGCATTTAAACTAACTGCGCTAGGACCCTTCCTTTTTGATGCCGAAACCGGTATGTTCCCTGATTGGGCCGAATATCCTTTAATGGTCTTGATAATAACGGCTATTTGGTTGACGGCGACCTTTATGACACAACCAGAGTCTAAAGAAATTCTCAATAGTTTTTATCAAAAAATTCAACCTGGGGGGCCAGGGTGGACAAAAGTAGTTGAAGATGCCGAAGCAGATAACATAACGATAGTAAATTTAAACGAAAAATGGAGCGTACCCTCGGGTCTTACGGCCATGCTGTTGGGCTGCATATTGATCTATACTATTATGTTCGCTACAGGTTACTGGATTTATGGAGAGACCTCTCTAGCTATGATACTTACTGGTTTGGCCATTGTTTCGGGCTTCTTGCTCATCAGAGTCTGGGGCAAAATGAAAGATTCTATTTTATAAAAAACATATTGGATTAATATGAAAGAAAGAATACTATCCGTAGACATTTTTAGGGGGGCGACCATTGTGTTGATGATCTTGGTCAATACGCCCGGCACATGGTCTTCGGTCTATGAACCGCTTTTACACGCCGATTGGCACGGGTATACACCAACCGATCTGGTGTTTCCCTTCTTTTTGTTCATTGTGGGCACTTCGATTGTTTTTTCCTATAAGAACAAAATTGCCAATGCGGGTACTTATAAAAAAATAACCGTACGAAGTTTAAAACTAATCGGTTTAGGGCTTTTCTTAGGGGCATTTACCCTCAGTTTTCCCTTTTTTAAAGATTTTGTGGATATTCGTTTTCCTGGGGTTCTGCAACGTATTGGGGTGGTTTTCTTTTTTGTATCCATCCTATTCATAAATTTCAATTGGAAAACCTTGATTGGTATCTGTACCGTTTTTTTGATCGGCTACTGGCTGATAATGGGTTGTGTTCCCGTAAACGGAATAGCGTCTACCTTTGACCGCGCACCTAACAATCTAGCCAATTACGTTGACCTTAACGTTTTGGGTACTCATATGTGGAAAGACGATTACGATCCAGAAGGTTTGTTGAGCACGCTCCCAGCTATAACCAGTGCTTTATTGGGTGTTTTCACAGGACTTGTACTTACCTCTAAAGAACAGAAAAAAGCAACGATACTCATGGGCATTGGAGGCTCATTGCTTATTGTCGGACATGTATGGGATTTGGTTTTTCCGATAAACAAGGCATTGTGGACAAGTAGTTTTGTTCTCGTAACGGCTGGGTGGGCCAATCTTGTTCTTGCCCTTATTTATTACCTCACCGATGTCAAAGGCATCAAATTTGGAAGCATTTTTAGATATGCAGGCGCAAATGCCATTACGGTCTATTTTCTTTCTAGTTTCATAAGTAAGATCTTGGGGTCGATCATGGTGAGTGAAGATGCCTCGGTACACAGTTGGTTGTTCAATACGATTTATGTACACGATTTTATGTCGATGCAACTCTCTTCTTTGTTATACGCATTGACCGTGGTTAGCTTTTATATACTTTTGGGCTATGTGCTTTACAAGAAAAAGATTTTTATCAAGGTATAATGGTTTGTAAAAGAATAGCAAGGGATTTTTAAATACTACTTTTCGGTTTAGTACTGAGCGACACTTACAATTTTTCTCTTAAAAATAGACACATAAAATTGTAAATTTTGCGAACCTTGTTGGCAACTGGGCTTTGTATTCAACTATTTGCAATTCTTGCACATTTGGCTCTTAAATTCCGAAAGTTCCTTTGAAGCAGTACGATTTTTTGCAATATTTAAAAGTGGCGTAACCATTAAACTTATTGCTCTTTTACGATAACTATATCTTTCCGAACTTGATAAGCTTCTAAAAGCTATTTTCTCCATACCCAAAGATACGGATTTTTTATTTAACAATAGCGGTTTATTGTTGCTTGGTTGATAGCAGGGCTACGGTGGTCAAAAATGACGAAATATGGGTGCAATTCCGAGGCTTCGGGAGTGATATTTGCAGGTAAAAGAGAAAGTTTAAACCAGTTCGTGAAGTAGAATGAAAAAGGATGACGAATTTATCGGTTGTTTTGAAGTTAAATAGGCATTAAGCATTCAACATTGTCCACAATCGATCTTTCAATTCTTGAATGCCCAGTTGGGCAACCGAGGAGATAAACATATAGGGTACGTCTTTTAGGTCGTTGTTCAATTCTAACCGCATTTCGTCTATCAATTCATCGTCGAGCATATCACTTTTCGATATGGCGACCAATCGTGCCTTGTCCAACATTTCAGAATTATACTTGCGCAGCTCGTTCAACAGCACCTCATATTCTTTGCCGATGTCATTGCTGTCGGCCGGTATCAAGAACAAAAGGGTTGCATTGCGTTCAATATGCCTGAGAAAATAGTGTCCCAGACCCTTGCCTTCTGCGGCGCCTTCAATAATACCGGGAATATCGGCCATTACAAAACTCTGAAAATCACGATATTGAACAATGCCCAAATTTGGTTTTAGGGTCGTAAACTCATAATCGGCAATTTTAGGCTTTGCGGAGGTGATTACTGAAAGTAAGGTTGATTTTCCGGCATTCGGAAAACCTACCAGACCCACATCTGCCAAGACCTTCAGTTCTAGAATAAAATCTTTTTCTTGCCCCTCAATACCGGGTTGCGCATATCTTGGCGTTTGATTGGTAGACGACCTAAAATGCCAATTGCCACGACCGCCCATACCGCCTTTCAAAACAATTTTCTCTTCACCATGATCGGTAACCTCCAATATAATTTCATCGGTTTCCGCATCTTTTAAAATTGTGCCCAATGGTACATCTAAATAAACATCTTTACCATCTGCACCTGAGCTTCGGTTTTTGCTACCGTGCCCACCATGACTTGCCTTAAAGTGTTTTTTGAATTTGAAATGTACCAGGGTCCAGAGGTTTTTATTCCCCCTGAGAATGATATGGCCGCCACGACCGCCGTCACCCCCATCGGGCCCTCCTTTGGTAATGTATTTTTCGCGATGCAGATGTACCGATCCCTTGCCCCCGTTGCCCGAAGTCAAAAAAATCCTTACGTAATCTACAAAGTTGCCTTCGGTCATTGTTAAAAGAGTTTATCGTTTTTGTTAACGATTGGTGTAAGATCGGTAACGGTTAAGTAGGCACAAACCTTTTGGTTATATAATTTGAAAATCATTGATCTTATTGAACATCGTTGTTAGTAACTGGTTTTTCAGCCATTATTTCAAAATGGTACTTTTTCAACGAATCAAAAACAGTAGTATTGAAAAGTCTTTTAATCTAAATAATTCCTCGACGGCTTTGCCTCGGGCCTGCCTCCGGCAGGCAGGCCTGCCGGAGGCAGGGTTTCCGATTACACCTCCCCTTGGGGGAGGTCGGAATTGCCTTTTCGCTCCCGAAGCGTCGGGACCGGGTGGGGCAAAATATAAAATTTCGGTTCCCGATGATAATCGGGATGAAACCGGCGAAACCAGCCGGCCGGCCGGCCGGCTGGTACCCCTATGGCTTGCCTTGGGAATAGCCTTCCTACGGCAGGCAGGTCGGTTTCAAGAAATTTTTTATTTACGTTTATTCAATTGCCTAATACATTGTGTTTTTATTAGCTGAGGTCTTTGAAATCTCTTGTATTGAATCCCAATGCTCTATTATTTTTCCGTTATTGTCAAATCTAAAAAAATCATTGTCACATATTCTAGGCTGTCAGGCCAAATCTGATGTGTGTGAAGGGCAACTAATCCCTCTTCTGCTATTTCTCGTACAAACTCAATAGATTTATTCGGATATTCTTTAGCCATTCTATCAAAGTAATCGATAAATGGTTGAGTTCCATCTCTAACCAACGGATTATGTTGAATGTACTCGGCCCCAACATACAAATCAACAGCTTTTTTCTGATTTCTTTCGTAAGCCATTTTATAAAATGCTATTGCATTTTGTTTGTTCTGTTTCAATATTTCATTCACCTGATCTGTTTTTCAACCTGTTGCCAACACTTTAATTATACATCTTTTTTATGAGTGTAAAGGAGGATGTGGTTTGCCTTCAGTACAAGCGAAACTTTTCTCTAAAGCTCTTCGATAACCTTGCCCAATCTACGGGTTATCTCATCTATTTCACCAATACCGTCAACGCTACGAAATTTCCCTTGTTCTTCGTAGTAAGCTCTTAAAGGTGCGGTCTTTTGATTGTACTCTTCAAACCGGTTTCGAATCTTACCCTCATCTTGGTCATCGGGTCTTTTACTGGTCTTACCTCGTTCTAAAAGACGTTGGATCAGCACCTCGTCATCGGCTTCAAGAGCTATAGTGGCATTGATTTTCATGTTCTTTGTTGTTAAAAAAGTATCAAGAGCTTCTGCTTGGGCAGTGGTTCTTGGAAAACCGTCAAAAATAAAACCACTGGCATTGGGGTTTTTGTCTACTTCGTCTTCTAGCATTTTTATGGTCACTTCATCGGGTACCAAATCTCCTTTGTCCATATAAGATTTGGCCAAGATTCCCAATTCAGTTCCGTTTTTTATATTGTACCGAAATACGTCACCGGTCGAAATATGTTTTAGATTGTATTTCTCTTTTAAGAATTCAGCTTGTGTACCCTTTCCGGCTCCTGGTTTTCCGAACAAAACAAGGTTGATCATATGTTTTTGGTTTAGTTGGTAAACTTCCGTTAAATTTCTTCCCAATTCATTGTAATCGAGCCCGTAGCCCACGATAAACTTATCGGGTATGTCAATCCCCACATAATCTATACTGTACTCACCATTGTAAATTTCAGACTTAAAGAACAAGGTGGCGATCTTAAATTCTTTTACATTGGTTTTTGAAAATAGGTGTACCAATTCTTTCAATGTACGCCCCGTATCAATAATATCTTCGAGAATGATTACGGTACGATCCTCTATATTTTCAGGCAAATCCAACAACGTTTCTACAATGCCCGTTGAGGTTAGGCCCTGATAAGAGCTCAATTTTACGAAAGAAACCTCACAGGGGTGCTGGTATTGTTTGAGAAAATCAGAAACAAACATAAATGCACCGTTCAAAACACCGATAAAAATTGGGGTTTCCTCTTTGTGGTCGGCAGCGATTTTGTCCGCTATATTTTTAACGGCCGATTGTATTTCGGTTTCGTTCAAAAAAGGCTTAAAATATTTATCGTGTAACTTTATCACGGTCAATTAAAATTAAGGGGCAAATATAAGACTTTGATTTCTCTTTTTAGAACCGATAAGGTTCGTTTTGAGAATTCGATGTATTTTTGTAAACCTAACCCTATGAATGTAGAGAAATGCCCATAAAAAAAGCAACCGACTACTTTTCTTCCGATTTTAAGCTCGGTATACTGGGTGGTGGGCAATTGGGTAAGATGCTTCTCTATGAGGCCCGAAAATTCGATGTGCACACTAAGGTCTTGGAAGCTTCTGACGAGGCACCTTGCAAAATTGCCTGTAACGAGTTTGTCAAAGGCAGTTTGACCGATTTCGATGATGTATACAATTTCGGAAAAAAAGTGGATGTCCTCACAATCGAAATTGAGAACGTCAATATAAAGGCCCTTGAGAAATTAGAAGCTGAGGGGTTGAAAGTGTACCCGCCTACCAAAGCATTGCGCATCATACAGAACAAGGCAACGCAAAAGTTGTTTTATGTTGACAACGAAATTCCTACTGCAGATTTTTCGCATTTTGCCTATGCCAGTGAGATTAAGGACAGTATCGCCAATGGCGGGTTGAATCTGCCTTTCGTGTGGAAAGCCGCACAATTCGGTTATGATGGGCAAGGGGTAAAGATAATTCGCACGGTCGAGGATCTCAAAGGTTTGCCCGAAGGAGAATGTATTGCCGAAAAATTGGTTCCCTTTAAAAACGAACTAGCCGTTATCGTGGTGAGAAACAGCAGTGGCGAAGTAGTTACCTACCCTGTGGTAGAGATGGAATTTCACCCAGACGCCAATCAAGTGGAGTATGTCATTTGTCCCGCTAGAATTGATGCCAAGGTTGCTGATAAAGCACGTGAGATCGCTTTGAAAGTATCTGAAAAGATTGGGCACATCGGTATTTTGGCAGTAGAAATGTTTCAGACCGAAGATGATGGAATTTTGGTGAATGAGGTCGCTCCAAGACCCCATAACAGTGGACATTATAGTATTGAGGCCAGTTATACCAATCAATTTGAACAGCATATTCGGGCCATTTTGGATCTGCCTTTGGGGAGTACCGAAAGCAAAGTAGCCGCGATTATGGTCAATCTAGTGGGTGCTGAAGGCCATACGGGTGATGTGGTCTATGAAAACATAGCTGCTATTTTAAAGATGAAAGGTGTCACACCTCATATCTATGGAAAAAAGCAAACACGGCCCTTTCGAAAAATGGGGCATGTGACGATTGTTAATGAGGATATTGATGAAGCCCGTAGAATTGCACAGGAAGTTAAGAATAAGATAAAAGTAATTTCGAAGTAAAGTATGTCTTTTAGCATTGAAATCTATAAAACGAAGGATGGCAAATCCAAGATTCAAGTAAACATCGAAAACGATACTGTTTGGCTTTCCTTAAATCAACTCTCCGAGCTGTTTGATAGGGATAAATCAGTCATTTCAAGGCATATAAAAAATATCTTTTCCGAAGAGGAACTTGTTTTTGATTCAACTGTTGCAAAAAATGCAACAGTTCCACAAAATGAAGGTGGTCGCATTGTAGAGCGAAAGATTGACCTGTATAACCTTGATGTAATAATTTCTGTAGGTTATCGTGTAAAATCAAAAAGGGCAGCACAATTTAGAATTTGGGCAAGTGATTTGATAAAAAGATATTTGAAAAAAGGTTATGCCATAAACGAAAAACGCCTTGCTGAAAGAGAAAAAGAAATAAAATTTTTACGTTCAGGCATACAAATCGTTAGTAGGGCCATCGAAGAAAGAGCAAGCAAGGAAGGGTATGAATACCTAAATCAATTTGCGAAAGGACTCTCTCTTTTAGATGATTACGATCACGAAAATCTTGACATCAAAGGTCTAACAAAAAGAAAGGCTATTTACCCTCAAATACAAGAATATCAAGCCCTAATAAATCAAATGAAACAAGAGTTCGATTCTTTTGTTTTTGGCTTGGAAAAAGATCAAGGTTTTGAAAGTGCTATAGCACAGATTTCAAAAGGGTTTGAAGAAAAAGCAGCGGCCCTTCTCTACCTTGTAGTCAAAAATCATGCTTTTACTGACGGAAATAAAAGAATAGGTGCTGCTTGTTTTTTGATGTTTCTTCAACACAACGACATTTTGATTGATGAAATAGGGATTCCAATTATTAGCAATGAAGCACTAGCTAGCTTAACTTTGTTTATTGCTTCTAGTAAACCCGAAGAAATGGAAATCGTCAAGAAATTGATTATCAGTATTCTCAACCGAAATAAAAATCAAACCTAATGAGCAAAGTAGCCGTAGTAATGGGAAGCACCAGCGACCTTCCTGTAATGCAAGAAGCCATTGATATTTTAAAGGGCTTTGACATTGAGGTAGACGTCGATATCGTTTCTGCCCACCGTACCCCCGAAAAACTGTTCGAATTCAGTAAAAACGCCCATACCAATGGCTATTCGGTCATTATAGCAGGGGCAGGTGGTGCAGCGCACTTACCGGGCATGGTGGCTTCTTTATCACCCTTGCCCATAATCGGAGTACCCGTAAAAAGCAGCAATTCTATCGATGGGTGGGATTCTATTCTCTCTATACTTCAAATGCCGGGCGGAGTTCCCGTAGCTACCGTAGCCTTGAACGGTGCGAAAAACGCAGGTATTTTGGCAGCACAGATTATAGGAAGCGCTGATAAATGTGTTTTAGACAAGGTCGTTCTTTATAAAGAGGGACTGAAACAAAAAGTGATTGCCGGAGCTGAGGAAATAAAAAACAGCAAATAAACCACTCTGTGTGACTCTGTGATTTTCTCTGTGTAACTCTGTGGAATAGCTATTCCACAAAGAAAAAAGAATTTCATAGAGTCACATAGAAAAAAACAATACATGAACAACCCTTTATTGACCCCATTCGACACCGCTCCTTTTTCGAAAATAAAAAACGAGCATTTTAAACCCGCTTTTCTGCAAGCGATGAACGATGTCAGGGCAGAGATCGATGCGATTACCGGTAATTCTAAAACAGCGAATTTTGAAAACACTATTGAGACCCTAGAGTTTTCGGGCCAACAACTTGATAGGGTTTCAAGTGTATTTTTTAATTTGAATTCGGCCGAGACCAACGAAGAGATTCAGAAAATAGCACAAGAAATTTCCCCGTTATTATCAGAATTAAGTAATGATATTACCCTGAATGCTGATTTGTTCGCTCGGGTAAAATCGGTTTATCAACAAAAAGAGGCATTGAATTTATCCATAGAACAAGAAACATTGCTTGATAAAAAATATAAAGGGTTTAGCAGAAACGGGGCCAATCTACCAGAAGACAAAAAGAAACGGCTCAGGGAAATAGATACGGAATCTTCGAAGTTGAAACTGCAGTTTGGTGAAAACATATTGGCCGAAACCAACAAATACCAAAAACACCTGACCAATGAAAATGATTTAGATGGTTTGCCCGAGGGCGAAAAAGAAGCAGCCGCGCAATTGGCGAAATCAAAAGATAAAGAGGGTTGGTTGGTGACGTTGGATTACCCTAGCTATATTCCCTTTATGAAATACGCCAAAAACCGTGTACTGCGCAAAGAGCTTTCTATGGCCTTTGGTAGTCGGGGTTTTCACGGTGACGACCTTGATAATCAAGAAAATGTACTGAAAATCACTAAGCTTAGGTATGAACGTGCGAACTTATTGGGGTACAAGACCCACGCACATTTTGTGTTGGAAGAGCGTATGGCGGAGACTCCTGAGAAAGTCCATGAATTTTTGAACGAATTACTTGAAAAAGCAAAGCCCGCGGCAGAGCGTGAATTCACCCAATTGGAAGATTTCGCCAAAGAACTTGACAGCATAGGCCAACTTCAAAAATGGGACAGTAGCTACTATTCAGAAAAGTTAAAACAGAAACTCTTTAGTTTAGACGATGAACAGCTAAAGCCCTACTTCAAACTTGAGAACGTAATTGCCGGTGTTTTCAAAGTAGCCGAAAGATTATTCGACCTGCGATTTGAAGAGGTTTATGATATTGATAAATACCATGAAGATGTGAAGACCTACCGGGTCTATGATGGCAAAGACGAGTTCGTTTCGCTTTTTTATGCAGATTTTCATCCCAGAGCAGGCAAAAGGGGTGGAGCTTGGATGACCTCGTACAAATCACAGTATGTAAAAGACGGCGAAAATGTACGGCCACATATCTCGAACGTCTGTAATTTCACCAAACCTACAGAGAACAAACCATCGCTTTTGACTTTCAATGAGGTTACTACCTTGTTTCATGAGTTTGGTCATGGACTGCATGGTATGTTGGCCAACACCGTTTACCCCAGCCTATCGGGCACATCGGTCTATTGGGATTTTGTCGAACTGCCCAGTCAGGTAATGGAGAATTGGTGTTATGAGAAGGAAGCCCTGCAGTTGTTCGCAGTGCACTATAAAACAGGTGAGCCCATACCGATGCATTTGATAAAAAAAATAAAGGAATCGGCCACTTTTCAAGAAGGTATGGCCACATTGCGCCAACTCAGTTTTGGTTTGTTGGATATGTCTTGGCACGGAGCCGACCCATCAAATATCAACGATGTAAAAGAACATGAAACCAAGGCTTTCGAAGGTACGAGCCTATATCCGAAGACAGCAAAAACATGTATGAGCACGGCGTTTTCCCATATTTTTCAAGGCGGATATTCTTCAGGCTACTACAGTTACAAATGGGCCGAAGTCTTAGATGCCGATGCCTTTGCCTACTTTAAGGAAAAAGGAATTTTCGATAAGAAAGTCGCTACTGCCTTTAAGGACAACATACTTTCAAAAGGCGGTACCGAGAACCCAATGATCTTGTACAAGCGCTTTAGGGGCGCCGAACCCAAAGTAGAGGCGTTATTAGAGCGGGCTGGCTTGTTGAAATAGAGATAGACTTGCCGATAAGGCATTAAAATACTATCGCTATAGATTCTTGGGCGAAATTATTTTTCAATATCGCTTTATACCTATTTTCTAGATTTACAACATTGGCAATGCGCAAAGTCTTCAATTTTCGTCGGACCAACTGATGTTCATGGTATTATCTCTATGGAGGCTTCGTGTTTTTCATAAGCTGGCATATCTAGAATATGCAAATTTTACAATTCGTTTCGTGAGACTTCTGTGATAAGTTTTGTGGAACTTTGCTAAGTAGTGTCTGGTCGTAAATCTTGAACCCCTTTATTTACGGATAGTTTGGTTGAAAACCCGGTTTGAAAGTTTGTTGTTTTTAGGTTGTTTTTACTGTTGTATCTTGTATTTATTGCTTAAATCGAAGAAACATTCGAGTCCTATGCGCACTAAATTTGAGAAAAACCCAGACCTTTTCACGATTCCAATTTCATCGGCTAGATTTCATGATAATTGTAGAGATGAAGCCCCGAAATTATTAAAAGGGCTACAAGCTATTTTCATGGATGATCAACTCAGCGCGGCTGTTCTTTCGTTGTTATCCGATAAGATAAACCCTAAGAGGGGTGAATTGATCAGATCTGGTCGTAAAGGAATGGGCCTATGGGAGATCCTAGTACTCTGTGTAATGCGCCAAGGGTTGAGCACCAACTATGACCGGGTTCATTATCTGGCCAATTCAGATGCTGTAATGCGCACGA
>UOEL01000095.1_pt1 | contig 16896 bp, 13 predicted proteins | sample 1989351 | NCBI WGS metagenome assembly UOEL01 (sample SAMEA4712195, study PRJEB27164) | hydrothermal vent metagenome | biome: marine basaltic hydrothermal vent biome; feature: marine hydrothermal vent; material: mineral | place: Pacific Ocean | collected 2011-06-14/2011-07-23 | depth 1719 m
AGGTCATATACGGCCTTTACAAAAGCAAATGGAATCGAACACCAAAAGCTTATAGCCAACAAAGGGCAACGAGTGAAAGATAAGGTATATCATGTACAAAATGTGAATAATACTGCTAGTAGATTGCGAAGCTGGATGAAACCATTTAATGGAGTAGCAACAAAATATTTACAGAACTATTTAAACCGGTTCATGATACTTGAAAAAATAAAGAATGGCAATGAAAGGTTGAGGACCTTTGGTATGCTAGCCTTTGCAGGTCTTTACACATACGAAAGATGGCAATCAGTCAGTCATATATTGGAATATAGCCAAAAAACACTAACACTTTTTCATTAATACGCAGGGTTTACGCCTATTTTCACTAACTAACTACTTTGTTTAAAACACTTTATGGCCTAAAAAAGCCTATATTAACTTTTTTGGCATTATCTTTGACTTAGAATAAATAATTAATTTTAAATTTTAAGTAATGAGTAAAGGAACAGTAAAATTCTTCAACAACACCAAAGGTTATGGTTTTATAACTGAAGAAGGCGTAGACAAAGATCATTTTGTACACGTATCTGGATTAATAGACGAAATTCGTGAAGGTGATGAAGTTGAATTCGAGCTACAAGAAGGTAATAAAGGATTAAACGCAGTAAACGTTAAAGTAGTTTAATAGATACTAGTTAGTTTTTTAAGACATGAGCCCTGGCATTTTTGCTAGGGCTTTTTTTATGAAACCCTCCCACAGTCTTGAAGATTCAAAAATTACAGAGCAACGTATTGAAAATAGATAGTTGAACTGATTCTTGTCTTTCAGTGAAATCTGTTCAAGCGAGTTTGCGTTTCATTACTCTTGATTAATGCCTTTTATTAAGACAACAGCAATCTAATTTGAATCAAGTACTTTTGCCTTTTGCAAAATTCAAATGGGCCATTCAAACCGTTTTACCCTTATTGATCCATCTAAAAACCCTGTTTTTTACGGTTATGTGGTACTTGTTGTCGGCACCATTGGAATTTATTGCAGCATTCCTGGCCAGACGATTGGGGTCTCGGTTTTTACCGATCCCGTAAAAGATGCATTGGGTCTCTCGCGCAATCAGTTTAGTAATGCCTATATGACCGGCACCATTGCCAGTTCATTGGTTATTGGTAGGGCAGGAGTGTGGTTCGATAAATATGGAGCCCGCTATGTTGCCTTTTTTGCGGCACTCGTTTTGGGCCTCACGCTATTTTTGTGTTCATGGTCGGTTCAAATGAGTACTATTGTCAAGCGTTTTCTTGATCTAGACACATGGGCGATTCCCTTTGCCATCATGTCTTTACTGTTCTTTTTATTGCGTTTTTCTGGTCAGGGGGTTTTGACCATGGCCTCACGAAACATGATTATGATCTGGTTCGATAAAAATAGGGGTAAGGTCAATTCATTTAGTAGTGTGGCGATATCATTTGGGTTTTCGTCTTCCCCCCTTTGGATCGATGCCTTGATCGAGAATAACGGTTGGCAAGGCGCATGGCAATATTTGGGAATAGGACTTTTGGTTTTCAGTAGTATTGTTTTCTTCTTTTATAAAAATAGCCCAGAAGACCATGGGCTGTTTCCTGACGGAAAAAAGGAGGTCTCGGAAAACGAAGCGGAGCTGGTGCTCGATAGAAAACAGTTTACGCTACCGGAAGCAAAAAGTACACGTGCCTTTTGGATGTATGGTTTGATCTTGGCCTTCAATAGTTTTTTTATCACGGGCCTTACCTTTCATATTGTGTCTATTTTTGCCAGCGAAGGTTTTCCGAAGTCAGATGCGATCTCTATCTTTTTACCAGCTTCGGTGATTGCGGTTACGATTTCAACGATAGCCAATTTTCTCAGTGATTACCTTCAATTGCGACTGTACCTCTATCTAATGATTTTTGGCGGCATTGTGGCTTCAATAGGATTTTTATATTTATCTACAGCCGCTGGTATACCCTTATTAGTGACAGGTTTTGGTATTATGAGCGGTTTTTTTGCGGTACTCAATACCATAGCTTGGCCTCGTTTTTTTGGTCGTACCCATTTAGGTGCTATTACGGGCAAGGTCATGTCATTTTTGATTTTGGCAAGTGCCCTCGCACCCAGTATTTTCAGTTTGTGCTATTCTACCTTTGGCTCGTACGAGCTATTGGGTTGGTTGGGCTTGGCCTTTTTATTGTTTTTGGTATTGGGTTCGGTCAAGGCTACAAACCCCCAATAGTTTGATTCTTGCAATCTGCAGAAACCTCTAAAATATCGAATTCGCCAAACTATTGTAACACAAAACCCCATACCTTTACAAAAACCAGTATATAATGGATTTAAACATAGCAGTACTTATAGACGGCGACAACATTCCTTCGGCCTATGTCAAAGAAATGATGGAGGAAATCGCCAAATACGGCAACCCTACCATAAAACGTATTTATGGCGATTGGACCAACCCACGTTTAAATAAATGGAAAACGGTACTCTTGGAAAATGCCATTACACCTATACAGCAGTACGGTTATACTCAAGGAAAAAATGCAACCGATTCGGCAATGATCATCGATGCGATGGATATTCTTTATGCGGGCAAGGTCAGTGGTTTTTGCTTGGTCAGTAGTGATAGTGATTTTACCCGCCTGGCAACACGACTTCGCGAAGCGGGCATGCAGGTTTTTGGTATCGGTGAGAAGAAAACACCGAATCCGTTTATTGTGGCTTGCGATAAGTTTATCTATATCGAGATTTTAAAGAACCAATCTGCAGAAGAGACCACTGGTTCTACAGAGGAAAAATCAAAAGGCAAGAGCGAGGTAGATAAGATCACCTCAAAAGATCTACGGCTTATTGCTACTACCATTGAAGATATAGCAGATGATGATGGCTGGGCTTTTTTAGGTGATGTGGGCAGTTTGCTACAAAAGAAGCAGCCAAATTTTGATTCTCGTAATTATGGTTTTCAAAAACTGACCCCACTTTTCAATTCTATCAAGGCTATTGAGGTGGAGAGAAGAGAAGATTCTAGAGGTCGAAAAAAGCTTGTGTACGTAAAGATGAAAGAGCAGAGGCGCGGTCGTTTTAAGAAGTGAAATTCAATTTGAAAATGTGTTGATTCGCTAATTTGAAAATAGTATTCTTGCTGAAAGTTTTAATTTTCCATAAACCTAATTTCGACTGCGCTCAGTCTGACAACTGATTACTAAAATATTCCTAACCCCCCATCTTCAAGTTTCAAAATAGCGATGGAATATGCACGTGTTTTTTTGCACAAGACCCCATCGTTGATCAATGATTTTCCGTACGAGGGAATCATTTCGGACAGTTTTTTGCGCCAATTGGTTGATTTCATTTTTTCTGGAAAACATTCGTTCAATACGTTCAGCATAATAGAAACAGCTGTAGATGCTCCTGGGAAAGCGCCTAATAAAGCCGCTAAGGTCTTGTCTTTGTCCGAAACGATTTCCGTTCCGAATTTTAGTACACCGCCATCCTTTTTGTCTTTTTTGATAATCCGTACGCATTGGCCGGCCGTAATCAACTCCCAATCTTCAAATTTGGCTTCAGGGTAGTGTTTTACCAAGGCTTCGAACCGTTCTTCTGGTGATTGCATGACCTGTTCGATCAGGTACTTTGATTGTGCAACCCAGCAGAGATCATGGGAAATATATTATGGGCATCCAAAGAAAGGGGAAGATCCAAATACGATCCGTTTTTGAGGAATTTAGTCGAAAAACCAGCATAGGGCCCAAACAATAAAGAACGCTTCCCATTGAGCATTCGTGTATCTAGATGAGGAACCGACATGGGTGGTGATCCTTCTTCCGCCTTACCGTATACTTTGGCCTCGTGTTTTAGAATGACCTCTTTGTTATTGCATTTCAAGAATTGACCACCTACGGGAAAACCGCCATAGCCATCACCTTCGGGTATATCTGATTTTTCCAAGAGTTTTAATGCACCGCCACCAGCACCAATGAAAACAAAGTCACTGTGAATGGTTTTTTCCTCACCGGTATGTAGATCGGTCGATTCAATTTTCCAACTGCCATCTTCCTTTTTATTGAGATCTTCTATTTGGTGACCTAGGTGAATTTCTACACCATCGTATCCCTTTAAGTACGAGATCATTCCTCTGGTAATGGCCCCAAAATTCACATCAGTGCCAATGTGTGATTGAATAACTTACTTTGCCCAATAACCCAATTGCCTATTAGTTTAAAAGTTTGGCATTGATCTTGCGTTAGTACAAACCGATAGATATTCAGTCTTGTGAAAAGACGAATACCAAGATGAAAATCCAACGAACAAAATAATTCTTTACTTTTACAAATAGATAATCTAAACAAATCAATAACCATGAAAAATTCAACGAAAACAACTTTAGGTATTTTAGCCATTGCAATTATGTTTGTCTGTGCGCCAATACAAGCTGCGACAACTATAGATAGCAATAATATACAAGACAATGAGATTGTTCTGCCCATGGGCAATGATGATTTGATAGGAGGATGGGAGTATGCCATAGAAGGCGGGTCAAAAGGTCTGATGATGATCGTCAACCAAAATGGGGTATTTAAAGTACAGGTTCAAATAAACGCCAACTCGGCCATGGGCAATAAAGTCGTTGTAAAAGGAAATAAAATAACCTTTGAAGTCGAATTGGAAGGCGAGACCGTAGCCTTTGCCCTAGAAGCTAAAGGAAGTAAGCTTTCAGGAACCCGAACTTCTAGCAAGGGCGCAAAGAACGTTACAGGGGTAAAGAGTATTTCGCCTCAATAAGAGTCAATAGATTTTCAACTGTTTCTCTTAGGTCGGTCTAGTAAAGTAGACGAATTGATTTTTAAGCCAGATAGGGTAACATACAAATATCATCTAGAGCACAAAAGAAGTGTTTTAGATGATACTTTTTTTGGGGTACGATTATTTCGTTATTTTTGGTTGGAACAATATTGAAAAAATTATGAAAAGATTGATCTTACTACTTATTTTGGTCTTTGCCAGTTGCGAGCTTTTGAAAGAAGAAGTAGATCTGGTCATTATCAACGCCAATATTTATACCGTAGATGAAGGTTTTGGCAAGGCCGAGGCCTTTGCGGTAAAAAAGGGAAGGTTCGTGGCGGTAGGTACATCCAAAGAGATTCGAAAAGCATATACTTCAACTAATATTATCGATGCCGATGGGCGTACCATTACCCCTGGCCTGATCGATGCCCATTGTCATTTTTATGGTTTGGGGCTTGCCCAACAGCTGGTAGATCTTGTAGGCACAAAAAGTTATGCCGAAGTTTTGGATCGGGTACAACAGTTTCAGAAAGAGAGCCCGAAGGAATTTATTAGAGGTAGGGGATGGGATCAGAACGATTGGGAAGTCAAGGAGTTTCCCACTAAAAAAGAACTTGACTCGCTTTTTCCTGAAACGCCGGTCGCTTTACGGCGGGTAGACGGTCATGCCTATTTGGTCAACCAGGCGGCATTGGATCGTGCGGGAATCGATTGGAGCACCAAAGTCGAAGGGGGCGAGATCGTTAGGGGTGCTATGGGGCTTTCGGGTATTTTGATAGACAACCCCATGCGACTTATCGATTCAGTAATACCAGTACCGAATTTACAGGCCAGGATACAGGCATTAAAAGACGCAGAGCAAATTTGTTTAGACCACGGTCTTACCACCGTAGATGACGCGGGAATCGATCGGGCTACCATTGAGTTGATCGATAGTTTACAGCAAAATGGCGAGTTGATGATCCGTGTTTATGCCATGATAAGCAATACCCCTGAGAATCTAGAATACTATCTTTACCAAGGTCCCGTTAAGACCGACAAACTCAATGTACGCTCGGTAAAAGTATATGGCGATGGGGCCTTGGGTTCAAGGGGCGCTGCCCTTAAAAAACCCTATTCAGATAAAGAAGGGCACTATGGTGCAATGATCACGCCTGTTGAAGAAATCGAAGACCTTGCACGTCGTATAGCGATTTCTGAATACCAAATGAATACGCATGCCATTGGCGATTCTGCCAATGCCGTTGTGTTGAGAGCCTATGAAAAAGCGTTGAACGGTCAAGAAGATAGGCGTTGGCGGATTGAACATGCCCAAGTCATCGATTCGGTTGATTTTGATTATTTTGAAAACGGTATTATACCTTCTATACAACCCACACATGCTACCAGTGATATGTATTGGACAGAAGATAGGTTGGGTGCTGAACGGGTCAAGGGTGCTTATGCTTTTAAGGCTTTATTGAACAAAGCGGGCAGGGTAGCTTTGGGTACTGATTTTCCAGTAGAGCACGTGAGTCCGCTTCTGACTTTTTATGCCGCCGTAAGCCGTCAGGATGTTGATGGATACCCCGAAGGTGGTTTTCAATTGAAAGATGTTCTTACAAGGGAAGAAGCCCTGAGGGGGATGACCATTTGGGCGGCCTATTCTAATTTTGAGGAAGATGAAAAGGGAAGCATCGAAGTTGGTAAGTTTGCTGATTTCACCATCTATAATAAAGATATGATGACCGTACCCATGCATGATATTCCGAATATAATGGCCGAACAGACTTTTGTTGGGGGAGTGGTGCGATAGTCTAAACAAAAAAACCGAAGCTATAAGGCTTCGGTTTTTCAATCCCTCATTGAGGGTTTGATTAAAAGGGTATTCTAAAATTACATTTTAATGGGTAGGGTCACTCGGGTTTTGTCCCAGCCCATGACCATATTCGCTCCACCATCTGTTTTCTCAAAAGAGAAAGAGAACGCTTCCAAAATCTTGTCCTTATATGAAGTAGTGGCTTTGACCCGTGCTACATCGGCGGACTCATCATAAGAATATGCTCCCCATTGATTCAAGTTTTTGTTCAAGATGATCGTCCATTCTTTTGCCCCGGGAATAGTGAACAAAGAATAAGTGCCGGCAGCAACGTTTTCTCCACCAAAATCAACATCCTTGTAAAAGGTGATCTCGACAGCTTCGTTTGCCCCCGTTCGCCATACCTCTCCAGCTTTGGCAAGTTCAGACAGCGCACGTCCCTTTAATTGAGGACGGCTGTAGGTGATGCGAACAGACTTGTCAGAGATTTTGTAACTAGACGGAAAGGTTGCTGAATCCATTGGGCTTTTATCCAATCCGCTAAAATCTTGTGCGTTGGCATTGATTGAAAAGGCCAAGGCAATTGCCATAAAGGCAAGGGTAATTGTTTTTTTCATAATAGTGTTTGTTTTTGTGTTGTTAAAACTAAAGAGTATTCAATACATTCTCTGCTAAAAAGTCGTTAAAATTTGTACTTCTTACAGAAAGTTGCATTTTAGACTTTATGTAATTAATACTATTACAATATGTTATTATATATTGATTAATACAAGTAAATCGTAAGTGATAATTGATATTTTGTTTTATATATGAAACTATACTGTTATTTTTGTAACTAAATTGAAATAAAGATTAGTTTATGTGTGGAATTGTATGCGCTTTTGATATAAAAGAGACTACTGAGGTTTTACGCCCCCAATTGTTAGAGATGTCGAAAAAAATACGACATAGAGGGCCAGACTGGAATGGCATTTATGCAGATGATAAGGCCATTTTGGCCCATGAGCGATTGGCCATTGTGGATCCTACATCAGGTAAACAACCCTTATTGAGTCCTGACGGTAAGTTGATCTTGGCCGCCAATGGTGAAATCTATAACCATAGAGCGCTAAGAAAGCAGTTTGAGGGAACCTATGATTTTCAAACGGAATCAGATTGTGAGGTGATTTTGGCATTGTACAAAGAAAAGGGTACCGCTTTCTTGGATGAGATGAACGGAATCTTCGGTTTTGCTATTTACGATACCGAAAAAGATGAATATTTCATCGCCCGTGACCATATGGGAATCATTCCCTTGTATATGGGATGGAATCAAAACGGCACTTTTTATGTAGCCTCAGAACTGAAGGCCTTGGAGGGTGTTTGCACTAAGATAGAATTATTTCCCCCAGGACATTATTTGCACAGTAGCGATGGGGAGTTGAAAAAATGGTATTCAAGAGATTGGATGGAGTACGATGCGGTAAAGGAAAACGAGACCAATATACAAGAAATAAAGGAAGCATTGGAAGCCGCCGTACATAGACAGCTCATGTCAGATGTGCCGTATGGGGTCTTGCTCTCAGGTGGGTTGGATTCTTCGGTAATCTCGGCCATCGCCAAAAAATATGCCCAAAAGCGAATAGAGTCCGATGATGCCACTGATGCATGGTGGCCACAATTACATTCATTTTCGGTAGGCTTGGAAGGTTCGCCAGATCTGGCAGCGGCGCAAATCGTTGCAGAGCATATTGGTACCGTGCACCATGAGATAAAATTCACGGTTCAAGAAGGTTTAGATGCCATTAAAGATGTAATCTACAATTTAGAAACCTATGATATTACCACCATTCGCGCATCAACGCCTATGTACTTATTGGCACGGGTCATAAAATCAATGGGTATAAAAATGGTCTTATCAGGTGAAGGGGCAGATGAACTGTTTGGGGGCTATTTGTATTTTCACAAGGCACCGAGTCCAAAAGATTTTCATGAAGAGACCGTTCGCAAACTCGATAAGTTACATATGTACGATTGTCTACGTGCCAATAAATCTTTGGCGGCATGGGGCATTGAAGGCAGAGTACCCTTTTTGGACAAAGAATTTATGGATGTCGCTATGCGTATCAACCCAAAAGATAAAATGATCAATGGCGAGCGAATGGAAAAATGGGTGCTTCGAAAAGCCTTTGAAGAGGTATTGCCCGAAAGTGTGGCATGGCGACAAAAAGAACAATTTTCAGATGGGGTCGGTTACAGTTGGATCGATACGCTGAAAGAGGTAGTCGACAAGGAGGTTTCGGCAGAACAACTTACGAATGCCAAATTCCGTTTTCCTTTACAAACGCCTACCTCAAAAGAAGAGTTTTATTATCGTTCTATTTTCGAGGAACATTTTCCGTCAGATGCCGCTGCCCTCTGTGTGCCTCAAGAACCCTCAGTGGCCTGTAGCACAAAAATAGCGCTAGAGTGGGACGAGGCCTTCAAGAACATGAACGACCCATCAGGCAGGGCCGTGGCCATGGTACATGCCGATGCCTATGAAAAATAATCAACTGTTGTGAAATAAATTTTATTCTGTTTGCCTGTCTATGGCAGGTTTTATTTTAATTAGTCAGAGGGCCCCGCTGAGAAGCGGGGCTTTTGTTTTGTTTAAAACCGATAGATCTAAAAGCTTCCATTTTTAACCCGCATTATGCAATAGAACTTCGTGATGAGGTTTGAAAGACCAATAAAATCAGTGATTTTACCTCAAGCAGCATAGCACCGCCATGGTGCTTGAAGAAAACCAAGTGAAACGTCTTATTTTGAAGGTATTTCAAACTGTAATAGATTTTCTATTGCATAATGCGGGCTTAAGAACACTATGGTATGAACAAACACCTTTTCAGGCTAAATATTTTCCACAATTTTTGTTGATAACTTAGATGCCCGTAAGCACTACAAAAGTCATATTCCATAGGGTATTGCGTATATTTGTCAGATTGTCATTTTTAGACAGAACACAACCGTATAGTATATGAGCGAAGAAGCAGAGAACAAAAACGAATTGAATAGCGAAAACGAAGCCAACAAGGCAGAGGAACCAAAGCAAAACGAAGCACCAAAGAAAGGCGATTATTCTGCCGATAGTATTCAGGCATTAGAAGGTATGGAACACGTGCGCATGCGCCCTTCAATGTACATAGGTGATATTGGCGCGCGCGGCTTGCACCACTTGGTGTACGAGGTCGTAGACAACTCTATTGATGAGGCAATGGGCGGTTATTGTGATACCATCAGTGTGGTCATTAACGAGGATAATTCGGTAACAACAAAAGATAACGGTAGGGGCATACCTGTTGATCTGCACAAAAAAGAGGGTGTTTCGGCCCTTGAAGTGGTCATGACAAAGATCGGTGCCGGTGGTAAATTCGATAAGGATTCGTATAAGGTTTCCGGAGGCTTGCACGGTGTGGGCGTTTCGGTGGTCAATGCACTTTCAGATCATTTAACGGCTACCGTTTATAGAGATGGTAAAATATGGGAGCAGGAGTACGAAAGAGGTAAGGCCTTATACCCCGTAAAAAGTATTGGGGAGACCGAAGAAAGAGGTACCATGGTTACTTTTCACCCTGATACGACCATCTTTACCCAAACAATAGAATACAGTTATGAAACGCTGTCCAATCGTATGCGCGAACTTTCCTTTTTGAACAAAGGGGTGACCATATCGATTATGGACAAACGCCAGAAAGACAAGGACAGTGAAACAGGCTATGTTGGTGAAACTTTTTATTCTGATGAGGGCTTGAAAGAATTCATCCGATTTTTAGATGGCAGCCGAGAGCAGTTGATTCAAAACATTATTTCGATGGAAGGCGAGAAAAACGGAATTCCCGTTGAGGTTGCCATGGTGTACAACACCTCCTATACCGAAAACCTGCATTCGTATGTGAACAATATAAATACCCATGAAGGTGGTACGCACTTATCGGGCTTTAGAAGAGGACTGACCAGTACCCTTAAAAAGTACGCCGATGCTTCGGGAATGTTGGATAAACTCAAATTTGAAGTACAGGGTGACGATTTTAGAGAAGGTTTGACGGCAATCATCTCGGTCAAGGTGGGCGAACCACAATTTGAAGGGCAGACCAAGACAAAACTAGGCAATAGGGAAGTATCCTCAGCGGTCAGCCAATCGGTATCAGAGATGTTGACCAATTATTTAGAAGAGAATCCTGATGATGCCAAGGTCATCGTGCAAAAGGTGATATTGGCCGCACAAGCAAGACATGCCGCTACCAAAGCGCGTGAAATGGTACAGCGAAAAACGGTGATGAGTATCGGAGGCCTACCTGGAAAATTATCGGATTGTTCAGAGCAAGACCCTACCCTATGTGAAGTATTTCTAGTAGAGGGAGATTCGGCAGGAGGTACGGCCAAACAAGGCAGGGATCGTAATTTTCAAGCTATTTTGCCCTTGCGCGGTAAGATTTTGAACGTTGAAAAGGCCATGCCGCACCGTGTTTTTGAAAATGAAGAGATAAAGAACATCTATACGGCCCTTGGGGTCACCATTGGTACCGAAGAGGACAGTAAGGCGCTGAACCTTGAAAAACTGCGTTACCACAAGGTCGTCATCATGTGTGATGCCGATGTTGACGGTAGCCATATCGAAACCTTGATCCTGACCTTCTTTTTTCGCTATATGCGTGAATTGATAGAAAACGGTTATATTTATATTGCGACCCCACCTTTGTACTTGGTGAAAAAGGGCGCAAAAAAACGCTATGCATGGAATGATGAAGAACGAGATGCCATTGTAGATAGCTATAGCAGTGGTGGTGTAAGTATACAACGCTACAAAGGCCTTGGTGAGATGAACGCAGTGCAGTTGTGGGATACCACAATGGATCCTTCTTTTAGGACCCTAAGACGGATTACTATCGAAAATGCGACCGAAGCCGACCGTATCTTCTCTATGCTTATGGGCGATGAAGTACCACCAAGAAGAGAGTTTATTGAGAAAAATGCCATTTATGCGAATATTGATGCGTAGGTAGGGACATTTTTATAGAAAAAACCGTCAATGACGGTTTTTTTATTTTTGACCATCAAGAGATAGTCTATATGATAAAGTCGTGGGTTATTGTTTTACTCTCTAGTAGCCAGAATATTTCCTTGAGCATCTTTAAGAATACTAGCTGTTTTAGATTCAATCATGATAACGATGTCATCCGTTTTGTTTTCTAGACCGGGGTATGAAATGGTATAGGTACCGTCGTCTTCCGTCCATTTAAAATCAGTTAATACCGCAATCGAATTGTTTTGGTATTCATGAAAACGGCCTAGGTAGGCATCGTTGAAAATCCATTCTTTACGCGTGGTTTGTTTTTCGGTCTTATTGGTCGATTCAATTTTGGTATCTGACCAAATACCGATTACGGGGTCGTTATTTTCTGGTATTCTTGAGCAATTGCTGGCAAGTATGATTCCTATGATCGCAAGAAATGAAAATAATCTTTTCATTGTAATAGGTATTTTTGATTTGGGGGTTTTGCTGATATCGAGAACGTTGATTATTCTCTTGGTATTGCTAAAATTCGATGTATGGCACGTTATTATGTTTTTCTTCGTTGAAGTGTTCTTTTTTTTAACAATCAGTGTATTTCATCGAGTGTTTTAAAAGGCTTTTAGAGAATATTAAAGTGCATTTCATCGAGATTTTTCTTTTCGGAATTCGTATTTTTGCAATACACTGAAATCAACTTATAAAATTTATATATATGAAAATTACCATAGTAGGTGCAGGAGCCGTTGGTGCAAGTTGCGCAGAATACATTGCCATTAAAAATTTTGCATCTGAAGTCGTTTTATTGGATATCAAAGAGGGTTATGCCGAAGGCAAGGCTATGGATCTGATGCAGACCGCCTCTTTAAATGGTTTTGATACCAAGATCATGGGGGTCACGAATGACTATTCAAAAACAGCAGGAAGCGATATTGCCGTGATAACTTCTGGTATTCCGCGAAAACCGGGCATGACCCGAGAAGAATTGATAGGTATTAATGCCGGTATCGTGAAAACGGTTTCTTCGAGTTTAATCGAACATTCGCCGAACGTCATCTTAATCGTGGTCAGTAATCCTATGGATGCTATGGCCTATTTGGTACACAAAACAACAAATCTGCCCAAGAACAGAATTATAGGCATGGGCGGTGCCCTTGACAGCGCACGCTTTAAATACAGGCTGGCAGAAGCCATGAAAGCCCCTATTTCAGATGTAGATGGTATGGTCATTGGCGGCCATAGTGATAAAGGCATGGTACCACTTATTTCACATGCAACAAGAAATAGCATTCGGGTCTCTGAATTCTTGTCTTCAGAAAGGTTAGAACAGGTTTCTGCCGATACCAAGGTCGGTGGTGCGACCTTGACAGGGCTTTTGGGTACAAGTGCATGGTATGCGCCCGGGGCGGCTGTTTCGGCTTTGGTACAGGCAATTGCATGTGACCAAAAGAAAATGTTTCCCTGTTCAACACTTTTAGAAGGGGAGTATGATTTGAACGATATCTGTATTGGTGTTCCCGTGATTTTGGGCAAGAACGGTATCGAGAAGATCGTAGATATTCCCTTAAGTGATGCCGAGAAGGCCAAAATGCAAGAAAGTGCAGCGGGTGTAACCAAGACCAATGGCTTGTTAGAACTTTAGTTTACTGTCATCTTTTAGAAAAAAGTAATCCGTTCCAATGAAATTTCGTTGGGACGGATTTTTTTTATGGGGATAATCCATCCTAAATACCGAATTGCCTTATTATGATCAATTGGGCATGAGTTTATCCGTCTCCCTCTAAAAGATCGATTTTCTTAGAGGCATGCTATCGTTTTAGCAATTCCCATAAATATTATTGTCAAATCCTGTAGGAAAATCATATATTTGCAGGCTGTTACAAAAACCATCGAAAAATAACATAATCAATGCAAAATAAAGGACTTATAAAGCTTTTTGCTTTCTTGTTTGGGTTAGTGAGCATCTATCAACTATCCTATACTTTTATAACAAACAATGTTGAGAGCAAGGCGAAGGTTTATGCCGAAGATTCAATATCAGCATCAGAAGACGGTTACCTTGCCAAAAGAGAGACGTTGGAGGCCAGTTATTTAGACTCCATTGGATCCAACACTATTTTAGGGTATACCAATTACGATGAGGCCAAGAAAAAAGAACTCAATAAGGGGCTTGACCTTAAAGGGGGCATCAATGTTACCCTGCAAATATCAGTAAAGGATATTCTAAAAGGTTTGGCGAACAATACCAAGAGCCCTGTATTTAATAAGGCCTTGGCAGATGCCGATGTAGCTTCTAAAAATAGTGATGGTACTTACATAGATTTGTTTTTTGAAGCTTTTGATAAGATAAAAGGAGATACAAAATTGGCATCACCTGATATTTTCGCCAATAAAGGATTGAGCGATCAGGTCAATTTTGAAATGAGCGATGATGAGGTAAAGTCCATTATCAGAACAAAAATCGATGAATCGATTGTTTCTGCCTTTGAGGTACTTCGCGAACGTATTGATGGTTTTGGGGTGACCCAGCCCAATATTCAAAGAGAAGGCAATTCAGGTCGTATTTTGGTAGAGTTGCCAGGTGCACGTGATATAGCTCGAGCTCAAGATCTGTTATCGAGTACGGCGCAATTGGAGTTTTGGGAGACCTATGAAGAAAACAACCCCGACTTAAATACATTTCTGGTTTCTGCCAACGAGAAATTAAAGACGCTTATTGACACATCTGAAATTGAAGAAGAGGTGAAGCAAGAATCAGAAATAGATTCGTTGTTGTCAGATGTAAAGGTCGATTCGTTAGATATTGCCGCTCAGGTAAACCCCTTGTTCGATTTGCTTATTCCTGCGAATCGGGGCAGTTATGCCATGATCAGTGTTGCTGTCAAAGATACGGCAACCATGGGGCAATACCTTAGAATGCCCGAAATTCGTCGCTTGCTTCCTACCAGTGTTCAGTTTGTGAAATTTGTTTGGGAGCGTCCGTCTGCTGAAGATGCCGAGATTGTTGAGCTGTACGCCTTAAAATCAAACCGTGATGGCATACCGCGAATCAGTGGTGATGTGGTCAGTGATGCACGAGATACCTTTGATCAGTTCAGTAAACCCGCCATCAGCATGAGTATGAACTCTAGGGGCGCTAAAGATTGGCAAAAACTTACCAGTGATGCGAATGTGAACAATACGGGTATTGCCGTGGTTTTAGATAATAAGGTATATACCGCACCAGGCTGTTCAGTAGTTGGTGGTATCTCAGGTGGTGGAACAGAAATTACGGGTACCTTCACGGTTACCGAAACGAAAGATATTTCGAATGTACTACGAGCAGGTAAATTACCTGCCAGGGCTGAAATCATACAATCAAATGTAGTTGGGCCTTCTTTGGGCCAAGAAGCGATTGACAGTGGTTTTATGTCATTTGCGATTGCTATGGCCATAGTATTACTTTGGATGGTCTTCTATTACGGTAAGGCAGGTATTTTTGCTGACATTGCCCTGCTGTTGAACATACTCTTGATCTTTGGGGTGTTGACCAGTCTAAACGCTGTTTTGACCCTGCCCGGTATAGCCGGTATTGTATTGACAATAGGTATGTCGGTCGATGCCAACGTACTTATTTTTGAACGTATAAAAGAAGAGCTTGCAAAAGGAAAGGGAAAAAGTCAAGCGGTCGCCGATGGGTTCAGTAATGCGCTATCCTCTATTTTAGATGCCAATATTACCACCGGTCTTACGGCATTGATTTTGTTCTTATTCGGGTCAGGGCCGATCAAAGGTTTTGCAACCACACTTTTAATAGGTATTCTAACCTCATTGTTCACAGCTATATTCATTACACGATTATTGGTTGATTGGTACATAAGCGGTAAGAACAGACGATTGGACTTCTCTACGGCAATGACCAAAAATCTATTTAAGAACATCAACATCAATTTCTTGTCAAAAAGAAAAATTACTTATGTACTATCGACTATTTTAGTGGGTGTAGGACTGTTCTCGTTGTTAATGGGGCCAGGGCTGCAACAAGGTGTCGATTTTGTGGGCGGGCGTTCATATCAAGTACGTTTTGACAAAGAGATGAATCCTTCTGAAATAGCCTCAGAGCTCAATACCGTTTTTGGTAGTGGTACCAAGGTAAAGACCTTTGGTGAGGCAAATCAAATCAAGATTACTACTCCATTTAAGGTAGATGTAGAGGGTATTGAAGTAGATCAAGAGATTCAAGACAAGCTGTATACTTCGCTACAGAAATATTTACCTTCAAATACCAGTAAGGCCGATTTTCTTGTGGGAAGCGATGAGCAATCGATTGGTATTATGCAGTCGGTCAAAGTTGGCCCTACCATTGCCGATGATATCAAGAAGAATGCATTTTTGGCTATAATCGGATCCTTGTTTGTGGTATTTCTGTATATTCTTTTACGTTTTCGTAAATGGCAGTTTTCTTTGGGTGCGGTAATCGCAGTATTCCACGATGTATTGATCGTACTGGGTATTTTCTCTATTTTCGGGATGATTATGCCTTTTAACATGGAAATAGATCAGGCCTTTATTGCCGCCATTCTTACCGTAATCGGGTATTCATTGAACGATACCGTGGTGGTGTTTGACCGTATTCGTGAGATCGTTGGTAATAAGGGATGGAAATCAGGAGAGAATGTAGATCTGGCCTTGAACAGTACGTTGAGCAGAACATTGAATACTTCACTCACTACCTTGGTAGTGTTGTTGGCCATCTTCGTTTTCGGGGGTGATTCTCTACGAGGCTTTATGTTCGCTATGATCGTAGGTGTTATGGTAGGTACCTATTCATCTTTGTTCATTGCGACGCCCATCATGTTCGATTTCTTGAAGAAGGGCTTGAGAACAGGTGAAGAGGAAGTGAAATAACTCGATCAAAAGATTTTAGATTCTAAAAAAGGCCGCATGATTGCGGCCTTTTTATATAATTACCCCCAAAGAGCCTTCTTTATGCATTTGAAGTTCGTAAACCTGATCGGGATCCAAGCCTGGTTCTTTTCTGTGGGATACAAAGATGATTGCCGCACTACTTTCTTTTGCGATTTTATTGACCAAGGTTACCAGTAGTTGTGCCGATGCATCATCGAGGCCGGCAGTAGGCTCATCCAAAATAAGCAAAAAAGGATGTTTGATCATGGCGCGAACGGTCATAACAAGACGTTTTTGCCCCATTGACAGATCATGAAAACGGGTATCTTTAATCTTCCACATATTAATGACTATCAACCACTCTTTCGCCAAACGCAATTGGGCTTCAGTAGGCCGTATATAAAGACC
>UOEL01000088.1_pt1 | contig 16887 bp, 9 predicted proteins | sample 1989351 | NCBI WGS metagenome assembly UOEL01 (sample SAMEA4712195, study PRJEB27164) | hydrothermal vent metagenome | biome: marine basaltic hydrothermal vent biome; feature: marine hydrothermal vent; material: mineral | place: Pacific Ocean | collected 2011-06-14/2011-07-23 | depth 1719 m
ATTTACATGAATGAAAAATAACAAAACATACTAGAAATACAAAACCAAATTTCTTTTTCAACATAACTAGTGTTATTATTTCCGTGGATTACCTTGTCGAATTTCAAAACAACGGCAATTAAGTAACGGAGGCACAAACTATTGTGTTCCCCACCTATACGGGTTTTTGCTAAAATAACATTTTTACCTGCTTCTTAGGCAACGGGGTCGATAAAAGGTAGGAATCTTCAGATATATCGAATAAAAATCGACGTAATGCACATATTAATATCGAGCTAGGCCCGAGTTTAGTATAATCTTGTCAATTCACATTTATCAAAACAATGGGCTTTTGACTTTTAATCTTTAATAAAAAATTTCTTGAAACCGACTATCCTTTATGGGTATTTCGCCCTGAACTGCGAAAGGCAGTTATCTTTCTCAAGCCCACCTACCAGCAAGAGTAGGGAGGGGCAAATAAGAAACCCTGCCAACACCAGAGTTTTCGGTTAAACGGTTAGTGCTTCATTAATTCAACGAATCGATATAGTCTTGAATCAGTTGAACCCCCTCAACATGAAGTTCGGTTATACCCACCAGCGGCATTGATGGCCCAAAAGCAGGCGAAATATTGACCCTGTTTTTAATATCGACCTTAAAACTGTCGATATTACTATCATTATATGTGGTCTCGTACCTAAAGTCAGGGCGGATCATCATATTACTATCGTGCAAGCCGCCAGGTTGGTGACAATGGGCACAATTGACATCCATATAAGCCCTTGCTCTTTCCTCTAAGGTAAAGGAATCATCTGACCACGTCGGAAGTGTTTCGATCTGAGCGATATCGGGCGCCCCTGAAAGCAAACCTATATCCTTGAAGTTCTGTATTAAATTAGTACCGTTATGAACAAAATTCATCGCCCTGACCTTTGGCCCTATCGGTATGTTCGCACCACTATTATCATGGCACTGTATGCAATTCAGCATAATGGGTACTTGATAATCTACAGATCTATTGGCTCCTGTATTGTCGATCCAATTAACGGTTACTATGGGTCCTGCCAAATCTAAAAGAGCATCGGTCTGCTCATCGTTCCATAGGTAATTACCCATTTCCCAACTGCCGTTCTGTTTTATCAAGACCCTTGTTTCAATGATTTTTCTTCCAAGGGAAGGATTTCTTTCATCAATAAAATAATAAAATGTCTTGGCTAGAATCGTATTGTCGGGAAAGCTTAAAAGTCCCTCCCCATTGTAAACCATTTGGGCGCCATCAGGAATCGAAATAGATCGTAACTTATAGGCATAATCTGTATAGAGTTTTGTCGTAAGACTGTACTCATGGACCGTATTATTGAGTTTCAAATCAGACATATCACCCTGAAACAATAACAGTTCTGAAAGTTTTGGCAAAAACTCTGGTATTGCGAATACGGTATCATCTAAATAGGGATCGGTACTATTTGAAATCTCATCGCCATTTGTGACACCATCACCATCGCAATCAGAGGCCGACCAAACGGCATTGGTCGAATCGAAACCGGTATATCCTGAATTTTGCGCAGGATCACAGGCATTGTTCTTGTTAGTGCCGTCGGCTATTTCTTGTTTATCTAAAATTCCGTCCCCATCGGTATCCACATCAGTTACGACACCTCCTGAATCATCGGATTTGCAGGAGAAAAAACCAATAATCAAGAGCAGAGACAAGAAACTAAAACTACGCACCGATTTCAATGATATACGAAAACCAAAAGAAGCTGAATATTTTTTGTAAGAAGTGTGGGGCATTTTATAAAAATTTAAAAAAGTTCTTTAGTATTTACAAATTTAAAGAATACAAGGCGAAATTCAGGCATATTATAGATGAATGCTGTATTTAATCGATAAAAAAACTTATTGCATTGCTTTCTCTCTACAGGCTATAAATACCATGAATCAACAACCTCGACCCCTGCCTGCGTCAGGCAGGGGTACGAGATATGCTTCCGAAAAAACCATCTTTAATTTCGAGACCCGACCGACCGGCACGCACGCCTGAACGGCACGGGCAGGAGCGGGCAAGTCTCAGAAAATCAAACCCTCAATGAGGAATTAAAAATCAAACTTATACGTGGCTCCGCCCAAGACCTGAAAACCTTGTACTTTAAAATTTGCCCAACGTTGATAATTTTCTCCAGAAATATTGGCGGCTTTCACAAAAACGGACAATTGGTCACTCAAACGATATCCAATATGTGCATTGGCATCAAAATACCCATCCAAGGTCAAAATAGTTGCGGGAAAATCTACTGGTTGCCCACCCTGTATGGCCACTGTGGCCACATCTTTACGCTCACCTACATAAAACAGATTTGCACCCATATACCATTTCTCACCTATTTGATAGTCAAGGAACAACGAGCCTGCTAGTTCTGGTAGGTTCCAAGCTGGGTTATCGGTCTCTGTATTGTAATTGTAATATTCGGCATTGATACCCAAGGTAAAGTTTCGATTGACGTCAATGTTAAGCTCGCCGAAAATACCCAAGGTCTTTACATCATCGTAGAACACTTCAAAAGAGTTGCCCAAATAATAACCCTTTTCATCGGTACGAAAGGTGTTCAACGGGTTCAGTTTAAACAAAGGCTTCCGGTTTTCAGCGGTATAAGAACCTTTGATATTATAACTTAGATTGGGAAGCAATTGGCCCTTCAATCCAACATAGGTATTGTACTGTTTGTCAGTAGGTACGATCGTCAGCGTAGGTGAAACAAACGGATTCTCGGTTACAAGACCGTAATAAGAGTTCTGTTTCAACTCGCCCTCTATTCCCCCATATACAATAGCAAGTTCATTTAACAGGCGGTACGAAGCGGTAACCGCAGGGTAGATATAAAAATTGCTGTCGCTTCTCTCGTTATCCAATCCATAAACAAGGTTCACACCTAAATTTAGCGAAAGATCGTCACGGTACATGGTAAGACTAGGGTTGACCCCTACCTGCAAATTACTGTACTTGACACCTAAAATATTGTCAGTACTATTCACATTACTGTTTTTAAAGCTACCGTTCACATAATCTACTTTAAAGGCGAGTCCAAAAGTTTCCTCTCCTACCGGAAAGTCAAAAACCGGCTTGAATACCGCTCGGTTCTCCCCTGATTTTACAGCATCCCAAAAACGTCGGTACTTTATCTCGGCACTCTTGAAGAAAGAATCCTCCATGTTCACATGTGCCCCTATTTCACCCATAAAATAATTCTGGCGCACATTCAATTGGTTTGCCGTAATACCAGCTGGGGGAGCATCAAAAAACCCTTCGGGTGTACCGTACCAATTATAGAGTTTATGTTGAAAGCCCACATCGGCACCCCAATCAAAATCACGATCTCTTTTAGAATACGACCCGGCTATCTTACTATTTGAATAAATATTATCAAGAACCACCCCATCAATATCGGCTCTTGAAGAATTATGCCCAAGCCCGATCGTATAGCCCGATTCTCGATCAATGGTTCTGCTCGTATAAAATTTTGCCATAATATTCGCAGGATTTCCTCCACCGGCCGAGGCATACGAGTTGTACAATATCGGGGGAGGCGTCTTTTTCACCCTAGAGGCCTTGCCTTTTGCAGGCGAAAAAGTAGATGCGACCGGAACAGAAAATATACTGTATTCTACTTTCTTCTTTTGAAGTGCTATCGAATCATTGAGGTTCGGCAACGATTTGATCTTAAAGGCATCTGAAATGGTGGGCGTATACGCTTTGGTGACCGTTACCGTTTCGGTACCGAGATTGGTAGAATCCTTCACCTGGGCCAAACCGAATTGGGTTAGGCCAAAAAACAGGATCAAAGTGCGAATAAGTTGCTTGTGCATAAAGTGTTCTTTTACTCCGAAATTTCAGAGTTCTTTTTGTTCTAGTTAGGATTTACCGATGAATTGCTCTGGGCCTCTTTTGCCTTTATGATGGATAGTTCTCCTCTAGCTTCGGCCACCACATCAGGGTATTGACTAAAATTGGTGATGACGCTCTCTAAAATATAGGTGGCTTGAAAGGCATCGCCCAAGACATAATGGTTTTTTGCCATGATAATCAATCCTTTTCCTCCCCATTCCTTGTAACTTGAATAGTCTTTTGCCAATTTCTGTACCAATGTGCTCGAGGCTTCATGTTGCCCCTCTTGATGTTTGAAATATGCGTCGTAATACAACGATTCAGCCGCCAATGATCCTGTGGCGATTTTCAACACTTCAGCATAGGCGGTCTTTGCCCTTGGTTCATCATCGGTTTTAATTGCAGAGCGTGCTATCATAATCTGCGCATCACTTTTAATTCGATTATCTATGGTCGTTGTTGACAACACCTTTTCGGCATAGAAAATCGTCTTCTCATAATTCTTTTGCTCGTAGTAGCCCTTCATCAGGTTCGATCGTGCGAAGGTTCTGTTCTGTTGAATATCTGCCTGGTTCTCTAAACGCTCTAGGTAAGGGAGCGCAGTAGTATAATCTTTCTTGCCAATGTACACCTCACAAACACCTGTCAAGGCCTGTTCGGCATATTCGCTGGCGCCCCCCCTATCGGCGACATATTTATAATAAGATAGTGCCTCGTCTTTTTGTCCTTTGGCAAAGTACAACTGCGCAAGATTGAAATTGGCTTTTACCGCATGTAAACCATTGGGGAATTCATTGATGTAATTCTTATACCCCTTTATGGCGGCATCTTTCTTACCTTCTAAATTTTGTTTGTCAGCAGATTCAAAAGTGGCATTGTCAAGTTCAGAGTCGGTCACCTCAACGAAATCGAGATCGCGCACCCATGCCGCATATTCGTTCACTCTGCCCAAATCTACATATACCAGCTTTGCGGTTGCAACTGCTTGAATGGCCTCTTGCGTTTTCGGAAAATCACGTACCACGGTTTTGAACTTGGTCAGCGCCTGTTCGTTACGACTGGCATTGTAATGCACCAGACCTTGCCGCATTATAGCCTGTGGCACCAAAGAGCTTCCTCTGTATTCCGTGACCAACCTTTCGTAGCCCTGTAATCCTCTGTTCTCTTGCCCGCCTGCGATAAGGGAGTTTGCCAATTCGAACAGGGCATCGTCCTTTAAGGTAGATTTCGGGTATTTAGATATAAAGCTATCAAGCTCTTCGATCTTAGTTGCACTTTTACCAACAAAACCATAGCTCAAGGCCTTTTGAAAAGCGGCATAATCTTTTTCTGGCCCTGATAATGCCAATGACTTATTATAGGTTTCGATAGCCGGCCAATACTTACTGGTCACAAAATAACTATCGCCCAAACGTAAATAGCCATCGTTTAATTTTTGGATCTCCGCCGAACCTGAGCTTGTAAAACTATTGAAATAGGTTATCGCATTTGCGTAATCGCGAAGCTTAAAATAGGTATAGGCCAAATTATAGTCTAGGTCCTTGAACTCTTCGGTCGATTTTGAAGTGGGGTTCTGACGAAAATCAATGAACCCTGTCAAGGCAGCATCGAATCTGTTCAACAAATAATCTGCTTCTCCCTTCCAATAACTGGCACGTGCTTTAAAAATCGCATCTTCGGCATTGTCCAACGATATGCTAAAATTATCGACCGCTCCTGAATAATCTGCATCCACGAATAATTCGACACCACGGTAAAAAGCTACTTTTTGATAGGTGGCCTTACTCGCATAGTCTCGGTTTTTCGCCAACAGCTCCATCGCACCCTTAAAATTCTTTGAGGTGATGTAAGAATCGACCAAAAGAGCCTGCATTTCAGATGAATTCGTATCATTCGGATATTTTTCCAAATACGTTGAAATCACCTGCGGTACAGGTTCGTACGGATTTCCTATCTCATAGCTCAATCGGGCATAGTTCAAATAGGCGTCTTTTTGAATCTCTGCCGTAAAATCCATTTGCGAGGCATTTCTAAAAGCGTTCAATGCCTCTTGTTTTTTATCGAGTTTCAAATAACACTCCGCCAAATGATAGTATGCATTTTGCGATACACTGTTCGTACCCCCAATAATTTTATTGAACTGCTGAATCGCATTGGCAAAATCACCTTGTTTGTAATAGCAATAACCGAGCAGATAATAATCGGTATTGTTCCATTTACCACGTTTGCCCTTATAATCTTCTAAATACGGAATGGCGTTGGCGTACTGTTTTAGATTGAAGTAACTCTCACCTATAATTTTACTGAGTTCTGATTTTTCTTTTCGATCCCCTTTCGCCATCTGCTTTTTTGCCAAACCGATGGCTTTTTCAAATTTGCCCAATTTGAAATTCATATCGGCCTGATAATAGCTCATTTTTTCTTCAAGGATCTCAGGGTCGGTGATTTGGTCAAAACGTTCGTTGGCCCCTTCGTAATCATCTTGTTGGTACGATATATGGCCCAAATAGTATTTTGCCTGCGAACCATAGACGGGAGAATCGGTTACCATGTTCAGATACCGTTGCGCTTCTTTTGTTTTTTTTGATGCGAAGAGCGAGTAGCCGTAATTGAAATTGAACTTATCCATCTCATTGCGCGAGAGTGCTTTTTGGTCTACTTTATTGTACCATTTCAAGGCATACGGGTATTTTCCCGTTTCAAAATAGTACTCCGCCACATCGGCAAAGGCCGAATTGCGTTTTGTTGATGTAGGGTATTTTTCCACAAAATCCTCCATCAGGTTATCGGCTCCCAATTGGTTCAGGCGTACTGCGGCATTCGCCTCATAATAGGCACTGTTCGCCTTAGTCTCTAAATTATCAGTGCTGTTCTTTACCTTCCCAAAAATGGTTTGGGCAACTTGGTACTGTTGATTATTGTACAGGGCCAAGGCATCTTGGTATTCTTTCTGTTCGTGGGTGTAAATTTTGGTTTCTTGGGAATTTCCTAAAAAAACCATCCCTAGAAAAAAGGGAAGTATTACTGATATTTTTTTAAACATAGCGTTCTAACTATTTTCTAACTTAGATAACGTCAAATATCGCACCTAAGTATATTTGGCAATATCAAAGAAAAAGATTTTTGAAAAAGCTTCTTCTATATCTCCCATAACTTATTACTTTTATATCAACAACGAGGCAAAATCAACAATCTCGACCCCTGCCTGCCTGCGGCAGGCAGGGGTACGAAGTATGCTTCCGAAAAAATTATTTTTAATTTCGAGGCCCGACCGACCGACACGGGCGGGCAAGCCTTGGGGAATCAAACCCTCAAGAACTAAAAAACCCTCGAAATTTCGGGGCACTAAACCACTGATGGATTAAAAATACATAGGTTTTGAAAAACAATGAAATTGCCAACAGTTATTGGGTTACTATGTTATTGGTTATTTAGTTGCAACGCATTAATAACCCAATATTCAATAACCTAATAACTATTGTCGCCAAAATGTTTATAGAAACTAAAGTACCTGCAATGTCCCGAACGGTCGGGAGCAGGGTTTTAACCTTTAACTAGAAAATAAAACACGATGAACAATAAAACCGATGGAGCCATGAGCGAAACAATACTTGAGCTGAACGACGTTGCCATCTTTCAAAAGAAAAGCCTGATACTGAACAACGTGACCCTAGAGGTCAAAAAGGGCGAGTTCGTTTTTTTGATCGGTAAGACCGGTAGTGGCAAAAGTAGTTTTATGAAGACGCTTTACGGTGATTTACCTTTGCGCCAAGGAACAGGAAGCATTGTTGGTTTCGACTTGAAAAAACTACGTGATAAAGACATTCCCTTTTTACGCAGAAAGTTGGGTATCGTCTTTCAAGATTTTAAATTACTGCCCGATCGTAATATCAATAATAACCTACGGTTTGTACTAAAAGCCACAGGTTGGAAAAATCAGGCAAAAATAGATTTACAAATTCAAGATGTATTGAACAAAGTGGGCATGAAGACCACGGGCTTTAAATTTCCCCATGAGCTTTCTGGCGGAGAGCAACAACGCATTGCCATTGCCCGAGCCTTATTGAACGACCCTGAACTTATTCTTGCCGATGAACCTACCGGAAACCTAGACCCCCAAACTAGCGTAGAGGTCATGAAAGTATTACAAGACATCAATAAAACAGGCCGTACTATTTTAATGGCCACCCATGATTATGCGTTGATTTTGAAGTTTCCGTCTAAAACACTGAAGTGTGATGGTAATAAGGTTTTTGAGGTGGTACAGCGGGCGGTTTGAATTAAGCCCTCATTATGCAATAGAACTTCGTGATGAGGTTTGAAAGACCAATAAAATCAGTGATTTTACTTCAAGCGGCATAGCACCGCCATGGTGATTGAAGTAAACCAAGTGAAACGTCTTATTTTGAAGGTATTTCAAACTGTAATAGATTTTCTATTGCATAATGCGGGTTAAATATGTTTAGTCAATAAAAAATGTTCAATACAATTAATTGTATTGAACATTTTTCAACTCTACTCAAAAATAAACTATTTTTTCAATTTAAGAAGATGGGTTTGTGGGCGTATTAGTATTGTTATCTCTCTCCGCATTGGGGTATGGATAAAAATCTCTATTTCTCTCAGCTCCTGCTTCAGTTGAACTTGGTCTTTCAAATCTTCTTGTATCCTCTAAACCAAGACCACTTAAATACAACTCTATTCTTCTATTTTTATATACTTCATCAAGTATAGAATTTTGATCCATCGCACCAGAATATGCAGGTAGGCCAGCGCCCACACCAAAAGCATCGGCATTAGCCATTTTTGTAAGAACGGCGTCTAATTCAGTAACGGCATTCGCAAGGTCATTGTTTCTAGCGTAAGCTTCTGCCTTAATTAGCAACATTTCACCAGGAAGATAAACAGGAACTTCATCTAAATTACTAGTCCAAAAACCCAACAACTGAACATTTGCAGGGTCAGCCGCATCAGGTATATTTGTATAGAAGGTAATTCGACTATCATTCGGATCAGGCAACAAATTCGCAGGTAACCCAAAATCAGTGTTTTTTGCTTGAGTAACATTTTGAGACCCAAACAAAAAGGCCAAAGGGTTAGGAAATGCATCGGTATAAGCCCAAGTTGATTTAACACTTAAATCAACAGCATTGGCAGCGGTTATCGCAGCATTGTAGTCACCGTTCATTAAATAAAACCTTGCTAATAACGCATTTACCGAATTACCCAAATCAACCGAACTAAACACCCCTGAAGTCACTGAAGATGAAAGACCAGAATCAATGTAGCCTTTTGCCTCTACCAAATCGGCAATAGCGTTTTGCAGCACTCCCGCACGATCAACAAACTGTGCGTCTTCAATGATTTCTATTGGTATGCTTTCAAATACCTGTATTACAGTACCATGAGACAACGCTCTATAAAAAAGACCATAGGCCTTTAAAGAGTTTGAAATAGCAGCGTCTTCAGTTGCCCCATCAGAAGAATTGATAACCGTGGTCGCCTCTTTTCTACAAAGCATGGTGTTGGTCCACATACTATTCAAGATACCATTCCCTCCATTTACATCGTTTCCGCCTAAAATAATTTCATTTTCGGCCAAGTTGCCTGGATTCAACAAACGTAACTCTCCAGTATTCAAACCAGAAATATGGGTGTAATTATAAACAATACCACTTCTATCAGTACTCCATCGTTGCTGTACGCCATTAATCAACTTTATCAAGTTATCGGTGCTTTCAACAACATCAGGTTCCAAAGTTGAATTAGGATCTAAATATACAGTGTCACATGATGCTATGAATATAACCGTCATGGCAATCGTTATTGATTTTGTTATATTTTTCATATCTGTTTTTTAAAAGTTAGTGCTAAATGAAATGGCATAAGAGCTCGGAATAGGAACATTACCAAAATTAACCGCTCTCAAAAGATTTGATTGTCCGCCTGCATTGGTTTCTGGGTCGTAACTGAAAAAGTTGTCAAATGAAATCAAGTTTCTACCTATAAGAGCTATTTTTACATTTTTCAGGCTTCCGTTAAATAATGTTGGTAATTCATACCCTATTGAAAGTTCTCTCAACTTGACGAAAGACCCATCTTCCATTCTAAACTCTTCAATTGGATAAATACCTGCAATATACCCTCTTGGCAACTCACCAGAAAGCTCTTGCTCAGCAAGCCTTCCCAAGCCTACACCTTGTCTGGTTCTTTTATCAGCATCAAAAATATCAAAACCTTGTACAGCTTCCCAAAGCATTGAGAATGAAAAGTTCTTATATTTTAAATCGGTGCCTATTGCTAAAATATAATCAGGGTTAGGGTCACCGATAACTTTTCTTAGTTCCTCACCTGTTGGTTGTCCATTGCCATCGCGTTGTGGTGCTCCTGTTGCCAAATCTCCTCTTTCGGGCTGAGGCACACCTACTGGACTACCGTCATCAGAAGGCCCTGATAAAATCAATTCTCCATTGTCGTCTCTTGCAAAATATGTTCCAAAGAATACACCCAAAGGTTGACCTTCCTGAATTACTGGTGGGGCACCTGATGAGGTGGCAATGGTTATATCACCTCCTATTGTCTTGAGAACTTTATTTTTATTGCTGCTAAAATTAAAGTTAAGGTCCCATACCAAATCTTCGGTTTCGATCGGGGTAATTCTGGCATAAAGTTCAATACCATTATTTCTCATAGCACCTACATTTTCAGTTCTTTGAGAACCACCTATTGAGGGCGCCAAAACACGGCTTACTATCAAATCTTCAATATTTTGCCTATAATAGGTAAACAATAAAGAAGCCCTATTGTTGAAAAAACTCAAATCTGTACCTATTTCAAATTCTTTAGTTCGTTCAGGAACCAAACCTTCATTTCCGAGCCTGTTGTTTTGCTGTAATACCGAAGAACCCAAGAAATCATTCGATGTATAACTACCGAACCGTTCAAAAGGAGATATTGCAGTTAAATTTCCTGCCTCACCATAAGAGGCTCTTAATCTCGCTGAATTAACTAGACCATCATTATTCCAAAAAGATTCATTTGAAAGCACGTATGATCCTGATACTTTAGGATAAAAATTTGATCTATTATCTTCATCGAAGTTTGTGGCTCCGTCAATACGGCCTGCCAATGTAAAAAACAGTTTGTCATCATACGACAATGTCTCTTGAATGAAAAAACCGAAAATATCTAATTTAGCGTCAATAGGTTGAGTTGGCAATGTTACGCTTGGGTTACCAGACCCATCTAGGTCTCTACCCTGCGTAGCTTCAAATTCTAAATGACTCGCTTGAAAACTATAACCTGCCGTAGTTCTAGAGTTTAACGTTGATGAAATATCGGTATCAAAAGTGGCATTGATATCATAGTTCCAATTAAAAACTTTTACTTCGGCATTACTTTGAAACCCATTATTAAAATATGCTGGATTTACGTTTGCATACGGGTATATAGGAATATCTATATCGCCTTTTTGATTGTATGTATCAACTCCGATTATCTGGTCAATCGTCAATTTTTCAAGGGGTTTGATCTTTAAATGCAGGTTAGGTATAAAATGGCTAACCTTTTGCGTTATATCAAAAGTCTCTATAATCGTCAACGGGTTTACCCGTGTGTTTTCAACCGCCAATAAATTGCCATTTCCATCTCTTTGTGTGATATCAAAGGTGTTATTTGTAATGTTTACTGAATTTATTGGACTCCAAAAAACATTTCCATCAGGTTTTTCGTCAGAAGAACTATTAGCATAATACAGCCCAAGGTCGTACGACAGCCAATCATTGACAGTATGATTAAAATTAAATCGTGCTGAAAATCGGTCAAACTTCGTATTTTTTATTATCCCTTCATTAGACAAATACCCCAATGAAGCACTATACCCCATAGTCTCATTGCCATTTCTCATTGAAAAATAATTATCAGCACCAAAACCTGTTTGAAAAATTTCGTCTTGATAATCATATCTTGTGGTAGCAAACTTGTCTGTTGATAAGTACCTAAAAGGAGCAAAAGAATTATCAGCGGGGTTAAATCCAAAAATAGGCCATAACCTACCCGTTAATGAACTATTTGGTATCGTAACGAATTCTTCTCCTCTAAGATTCAAATCTAATTTTTTTCTAATAGTATTTACTCTAAGAGTTGTTTTAAAAAAAATCTCAGGGCCATCCAGTCCGTTAATACCTTTTTTGGTAGTTATAATCACAACCCCATTTGATGCCCTTGAACCGTATATTGCCGCTGCAGCTGATCCATTAAGAATATTGATGCTCTGAATATCGTTAGGGTTTATATCAACCATTCTATTTTGACCAGGTGAAGCATCACCAGCGCTGACATTTAAATTGGTTACATTGGTAGTTAGGTTACTTGTTACCACTCCATCAATTACATATAAAGGTTCTGAAGATCCCTGAATTGTACTTGGGCCCCGTAACCGAACAGAAAAGCCGCCAGCTGGATCACCTGAATTTTGGGTAATTTGTGCGCCAGGCACTTTTCCTTGTAATGAAGATGTAATATTTTCTGGAGCCGCCTTAACCAAAACTGCAGATTTGACTGTGGTAATAGCATTTCCTAATTTTTTTCGCTCTTGGGCAATAGACGACCCTATCACGATTACCTCATCCAGCGAATTCGAATCAACTGCCAACACCGCATCAACAACCTGATTTTCACCTGTCAAAGTTATAATGGTGGTCTTATACCCAAGGTAGCTTATCGCCAGCCTTTCGCCTGATACGTCATTTGCACTAATACTGTAATTACCATCAAAATCAGTAATGCCACCTGTAGAAGTGCCTTTTATTATAACACTCGCACCTGGCAACGGAAGACCATCATCAGCCGTAATAGCACCTGATATAGTGACAGACTGCGCCATGGTACTTTGCACAAAAAACATCACCAAAAGCATAGGCAATAAAGGATAGATTTTTTTCATAATAGCGTATTTAAATTGATTGTTACGTAAACATATTACAAAAACACTATAATTGCAACTTTTAACAGCTTATACTTCACAAATTATACTTTTTGTAATATAATATTGCATACTAAAGTAATTTTTTGATATTTTGCAATATTAAATATTATTATTAATAATAATAAACCCATTTAAAATTTTAGCTTTTGAAAAAAAAGAAAAGGCATCAAATCATACTTCGAGAAACACATATTCATAATCGAGTGCTGCTAACTGACTTAGCTGACATTTTAAAAGTTTCGATGGATACCGTTCGACGTGACATCAAAGAACTTGATGAATCAAAAAAAATAAAGAAAGTACACGGTGGGGCCGTGTCCAACGGTTTTAACATTCATATTGACCGCACTCGTGAAATTTATCAACATGATAATAAAATAACAATAGCACAAAAAGGTATTTCTCTTCTTAAAAAAGGAGATATTGTTCTTCTTAGTGGCGGCTCAACCAATATAGAGCTTGCGAAACTACTGCCAAAAAAAATGAACCTTACATTCTTTACCCCAAGCCTACCTATGGCCATTGAGTTACTCAATAGTACATCAAGTAGTGATGACGTTTTTCTTATAGGCGGAAAATTATCTAAAAAATCTCAATTAGCCTTCGGAGGAAGTACCATTAATATTTTGTCAGAAATAAAAGCTGATATTTGCTTTATAGGTACCGGATACATTGATATTGACAAAGGCATTACCGAAGCAGATTGGGAAATTTCCCAAATGAAAAAAGCAATGATTAGAGCCTCAAAAAAAATAGTATCACTAACTATTTCAAAAAAATTGAATACCACCAACCGATTTAAAATTTGTGATATTCACGCACTTGACATACTCATTACCGAACTTGAACCTGATTCAAATGAACTTATTGCTTATCGTAAAGAAAATATAGAAACATATTAAGTCATATATAGTCAAACATAATGCTATCTACTATTAGCCATTATTAATATAGTTCAATATTGCATAACCTATGCTGATAAAAATAAGATCTCTAAGGCAGACACCTTGATTTTCAATTTCCTCTATAAAAAAAAGGGGGGTATCTAAATCTTTTTTATACTAGAAAAGATTTTATTAATTTGCCCACTAACCTAATACACATTGATGGAAATACTCGGAATCGATATTGGAGGCTCTGGCATAAAAGGAGCATTGGTGAACGCTGAGACTGGTGAAAAGTTAACAAAACGATTTCGCATACCCACCCCACCATCTCGAAAACCTCAAGAAATGGCCGAAGTCATTGGGCAAATTATCAAACATTTTAATTATAAAGGTCCTGTAGGGTGTGGTTTTCCAGCGACCATTAAAAAAGGAAAGGTCACCTCGCGAGGTAATCTTCATGAAAAATGGCTGGGCGTAAACGTTGAAGAACTTTTTAGTTCGATTACCGGTTTGCCCTATACGGTTATCAATGACGCCGATGCCGCTGGCTATGCTACCATGAACTACGGTATTGGAAAAGGCGAAAAGGGTTTTGTTATGATGATTACCATCGGAACAGGGCTAGGAAGTGGAGCGTTTTTAGACGGCAAGCTGATTCCTAATTTTGAATTAGGACACATCCCCTATAAAAAATATAGTAAAATAGAATCATGGGCTGCAGCCTCAATCAAAGAAAAAGAAAACCTTTCGTATCAAAAATGGGGTAAACGATTTAATAAATTTCTCGCTCTTGTTGAACTTATTGTGTCACCTGATCTTATTATTTTAGGCGGAGGGGCCTCTAAAGACTTTGACGAGTTTAAAGACTGTATTAAGATAAGTACACCCGTTATTGTTGCAGAATTACGTAATCATGCTGGCATTATTGGCGCAGCAGCAGCGGCGGTTACGATGAAGGGGTGACGGGTGACAGAAACCGAATTCAAAGTGCTTCGCAGCTTTGGAATAACAAAAACAGAATGAATAGCAATAAAAAAGCCCTGAAGCAAATTTTGTTTCAGGGCTTTAACTTGTTCCCAAAAAAAAAAAAAATTCTTGAAACCGACCTGCCTGCCGTAGGAAGGCTATCCCCAAGGGGAGGTGTAATCGGAAACCCTGCCTCCGGCAGGCCTGCCTGCCTGCCGGAGGCAGGGTCGAGGCAAAGCCCTCGAGGAATATTTAGATTAAACAATTTTATTTCGCTTGCGATCTACCTCGGTCAGGTATATTTTTCGAAGCCTCAAATGTTTAGGGGTCACCTCAACATACTCATCTTTCTGAATATATTCTAGGGCCTCTTCTAAAGAGAATTTTATGGCAGGTACAATTCGCGCCTTATCATCGGCTCCTGACGAACGTACGTTCGAGAGTTTCTTTGTTTTGGTGATATTTATGGTCATATCATCGCTACGAGAATTTTCACCTATTACCTGGCCTTCATAAATATCCTCGCCCGGATCAACGAAAAATTTACCACGATCCTGCAGTTTGTCAATAGAATAAGGTATGGCTTTGCCTTTCTCCATAGAAACCAAAGAACCATTTTGACGTTGTGGAATATCGCCTTTCATAGGTTGGTACTCCAAAAAGCGGTGTGCCATTATGGCTTCACCGGCAGTTGCGGTCAACAATTGATTTCTCAAACCAATGATACCTCGTGACGGAATAATAAACTCACATATCATTCGGTTACCTTTGGCCTCCATACTGGTCATCTCACCTTTTCGAATAGATACCATTTCAACGGCCCTGCCAGAAACTTCTTCGGGTAGGTCAATGGTCAATTCCTCGACCGGTTCGCATTTCACACCGTCAACTTCTTTTATGATTACCTGTGGTTGACCAATTTGAAGTTCATACCCTTCACGGCGCATGGTTTCAATAAGTACTGAAAGGTGCAGTACACCTCGGCCAAAGATCAAAAATTTATCGGCACTATCGGTTTCTTCAACATGTAAGGCAAGATTTTTTTCAAGTTCACGGGTCAAACGATCCTTAATATGGCGCGAGGTCACATATTTACCGTCTTTACCAAAAAACGGACTATCATTAATCGTAAACAACATACTCATTGTGGGCTCGTCGATGGCGATAGTTTGTAGACCTTCTGGGTTTTCTAGATCTGCAATGGTATCACCAATTTCAAATCCTTCTAAACCGACAATCGCACAAATATCGCCCGTAGTGATTTCTTTCACTTTTACACGTCCTAGACCTTCAAAGGTGAAAAGTTCCTTTATTTTTGATTTTACGATCGTCTTATCTCTTTTCACCAAAGCAATCTGCTGACCTTCTTTCAAACTTCCCCTTTGTAGCCTACCTATTGCTATTCTTCCCGTAAAAGAAGAAAAATCCAATGAAGTAATCAGCATTTGGGTATTACCTTCGGTTGGTTCAAAGGTGGGTATATGCTCTAAGACCATATCCAACAACGGTTCGATATTTTCAGTTTCTTTTTGCCAGTCTTCGCTCATCCAATTGTGCTTGGCAGAACCATATACGACAGGAAAATCAAGTTGCCATTCTTCAGCACCCAATTCGAACATCAAATCGAAAACCTTTTCATGCACCTCTTCGGGCGTACAATTCTCTTTATCTACTTTATTGATGACAAGACATGGTTTTAAACCAAGATCCAATGCTTTTTGCAATACAAAACGTGTCTGAGGCATAGGTCCCTCAAAGGCGTCTACCAATAATAAAACGCCATCGGCCATATTCAAAACACGCTCGACCTCACCACCAAAATCGGCGTGACCAGGAGTATCGATAATATTGATCTTCGTGTCTTTATAGACTACAGAAACGTTCTTTGAGGTAATTGTAATACCCCTTTCACGCTCAAGATCATTGTTGTCAAGTATCAACTCACCTGTTTTTTCGTTCTCACGAAACAACTGGCAATGGTGCATTATCTTATCTACCAAGGTGGTTTTACCGTGGTCTACGTGTGCGATAATGGCAATATTCTTTGTAACGGACATAATCTTTTCTTTAGTAACGGACACCCATTATTTTAGGCGTGCAAAGATACTGCTAATTTTTAGGCAGCAATATAAAGTCACGTTATTTTTATACTAGGGAAACTACAGAAGTCTTTCTAAAGCCATTTG
>UOEL01000123.1_pt1 | contig 16810 bp, 13 predicted proteins | sample 1989351 | NCBI WGS metagenome assembly UOEL01 (sample SAMEA4712195, study PRJEB27164) | hydrothermal vent metagenome | biome: marine basaltic hydrothermal vent biome; feature: marine hydrothermal vent; material: mineral | place: Pacific Ocean | collected 2011-06-14/2011-07-23 | depth 1719 m
AAAAATACTATGAGAATCTTAAAACCATTTTTTTTCTTGTTTATATTGATTTCTTTGAACGCCAAAGCGCAGGAAGTCGATTTTACCGAAGAAGTTTCTGAATATTTAGATCGTAACGGCACTATGAATCAGTACCAATATGCCTATGACGAACTATTGAAAATGTTGGAAAAGCAGTACCCGAAATCAGATAATACCGCCAACGGGTGGGAATATTTAGAAGACCATAGAGAAAAGGCCATCAACGAAATGAAAGCTGGCTTGACACCTATTTACCAACAAAATTTCACCCAAGGGGATATAAAAGCAATGAACACTTTCTACCAAAGTGACACTGGAAAACAATTGGTCACCGACCGCTCTCAAATGACGGAAGTCCAAAAACAAGAACTCAACACCTTTTACAACTCTGAAGTAGGTAAGAAAATCATTGAAAAACAACCGATATTGACGACAGAGATCTCTAAAGTTTCTGAAAATTGGAGTAGAGATCTGTACGGGACCGCCAAAAGCCTTTTGAATAATTGAACCATGAAAGAGGTATTAGAGCAACTGCCCAAGAACGCAAGGGCGAAACACAGCGAAAACAAAAAGTTTTTCGCAAGGCTAAAGAAGCGAGCGCCCAAAAATTTAGATGCGGTGATGCAAGAGCTTCACGAGGCCGAGTTTCGAAAAACCGATTGTTTGAAATGCGCCAATTGTTGTAAAACTACGGGGCCATTGTTCACCCATACCGATATAAAACGAATCTCTAAGTTTTTTAAATTAAAGCCACATTTGTTTATTGAAAAGTATTTGAAGGTTGATGAAGATCAGGGTTATGTACTTCAACAAGTACCATGTGCTTTTTTGGGTGCCGATAATTATTGTTCTATTTATGATGTGAGACCTAAGGCATGTCACGAATTTCCGCATACCGACCGGAGGAAATTCCAACAGATCGATCAGCTTACCCTAAAAAATGTGGCTATCTGCCCTGCCGCTTATAATATCGTTGAAGAGATGAAGAAAAAAGTTTTGGTCAAAAAGGTTGTTGCTAAAAACCGCATTTAAAATCATAAAATGATTTCGTATATTTATATGCTAATGGAAACCTTCCTCAACTATTTTGAAACCATACCCTCATTGCACCGCTCTTTGATATTAGTAGGCGGAATCACCTTTTTTTGGTTGTTGGAAGGTATCGTACCCCTTTTTAAGTTCAAGTACAGAAAATGGAAGCATGCACTGCCCAATTTGTTTTTTACCCTGACTACGATCATCATTAATTTTTCCCTCGCCTTTTTATTGTTGAAAACGGCGGACTGGACTGTAGTCAATGATTTCGGAATACTCAATTGGTTGCCCCAAATGCCCTTGTGGCTGTACATTGTTCTAGGGGTTTTGTTGTTGGATTTTATAGGTGCGTATTTGGCGCATTATGTTGAGCACAAGGTAAAACCCTTATGGATGATCCATTTGGTGCACCATACAGATTACAATGTAGATACCACCACAGCAAACCGCCACCACCCGTTAGAAAGTGTAATACGTTTTGTGTTCACGCTATTTGGGGTCTTTGTTATTGGTACGCCCATTGGTATTGTGATGCTGTACCAATCGTTTTCTTTGGTGGCGACCCAATTCACCCATGCAAATATCAAATTGCCGAAAAAGGCCGATGAAATATTGAGCTGGGTCATGGTATCGCCCGATATGCATAAAATACACCATCACTATAAATTGCCGTATACGGATTCTAACTATGGAAATATCTTTTCAATATGGGATCGTCTGCTCGGCACCTATATGAAGCTTGATCGAAAGACCATAATCTATGGGGTCGATACTTTTCCTGATAAGGTAGAAAACGGGAGTATCAAAGGCCTTTTGAAACAGCCTTTTCATAAATACAGAAAACCGACTACGGTTTCTTTTGATGAGTAGTTGTGAAGACCTAACAGGTTTTCCTCCTACGGCGGGCAAGTATAAACCTGTTAGGTCGTTTACGTGCATCATACAGCAAAGCGGTTTCCCCTGACAAGAATGAAACCTCTTAAAGGTACAGCAAGTATTTAGCCCGTATCTTTTTGAATTTATCCAGATCATCTTTCCACGTTGCTTTGATGTCTTCTTCGGTAAGTCCCGATTCGATTTGTTGTTGAAGCTTTTGGGTACCTGCATGTCTTGTAAATCCTTTTGTATTAAAGACCAAAGTGCTATCATTGGCATTTTTATAGGCATCGATCAGCCAACTCAGAGAGACCTCGTTCATTTTTGCGATTTCAGATAAGTCTTTTCCGTAGCATAGTTTCCCTTTTTCCTTGGGGTTTTTAGAGCCGAAATTTGGTTTAGGCGTATAGTTGAAAATATACTGGGTACTGTCTAAAAAAGAGGATCCATACCGTTGAAACTGAAACTCGGTGCCCCTACCGGCATTGATGTTCGTTCCTTCAAATAAGCCGAGACTCGGGTACAAGTTTATAGAGACATCCGTAGGAAGATTGGGAGAAGGCCGTATAGGTATGTTGTATGCTGTTTTATGTGTCCAGTTTTTCAGCGTGATAACGGTCAAATCGGCTTTTTTTCCGTCTTTCAACCATTGTTCGCCATTGAGCATTTTGGCGTATTCGCCAATGGTCATGCCATAGACCAAGGGTATTTCGGTCATACCCAGAAAACCTGTGTGTTTTGCTTTCATCGTTGGACCATCAATATAATGTCCGTTGGGGTTTGGCCGATCCAAAACAATGATGGGTATATTGTTTTCGGCACAGGCCTCCATGACCAATTGCAGGGTGGCGATATAGGTATAAAAGCGCACGCCTACATCTTGAATGTCAAAAAGCACGACATCCAAACCGTTCAACTGTTCTTTTGAGGGCTTTCTGTTTTTTCCATAGAGCGAAATCAAAGGGAGCCCTGTTTGGGTATCGGTGCCATCTTTTACTTTTTCCCCGGCATCTGCCCGACCACGAAAACCGTGTTCGGGAGCGAATACTTTTTTCACGTTTACGTTTAAGGAAAGAAGCGTATCAACAAGGTGGGTATAGTGCGTGGCTGTAAAAACAACGCTCGTTTGATTGGCTACGATACCAACGGCTTTTTCGTGAAGAAACGGTAGGTACACTTTGGTACGGTTGGCAGCTACAATCGTAGGTTTTACATGAACGCTATCTTTTGCCACTTCAATTTTAGTATTTGCTTTTTTCTCGGTTTTAGGTTGGTTTCCACAAGCTGATAAGATAAAAAACCAAATGAAAACAGTATTTTTGAAGCTAAGTAAAAACGTCATAGGTTGAATTTAGAATATTTTATAGCCAAGAGACTTATTACGGGTGCTGAGCATAAAATTAGCATTTCTGCGCCAATAATAAAAATAGCGATTGCAGCTATCGCATTGGGTATTTTTATGATGCTCATCGCCATTGCCACTGGCCAGGGTCTAAAGCATAAAATACGTGAAAAAGTTACCGCTTTTAACGGTCACATTCAAATTTACAACTACGATAATAATAATTCAGAGGTTTCTGTTGTACCTGTTTCCCTAAATCAAGATTTTTATCCTGAATTCAAGTCCGTAGAAGGCATATCACATATACAGGCGGTTGCCACAAAGGCCGGTGTAATACGAACCGAAGAAACCTTTGAAGGTGTTATTGCCAAAGGTGTGGGTGCTGATTTCAATTGGCAGGTTTTCAAAGAATATATAGTAGGCGGGCAATTACCCAACTATGAGGCTGACTTGAACGATGAGGTACTTATGTCACGGCTTATGGCCAATAGGTTGCAATTGAAGATCGGCGATTCTTTTTTCGTCTTTTTCTTTAAAAATGACAGTCCCGATCAAAAACCCAATCAGCGCAAGTTCAAAATCGTGGGTATTTATGATAGCGGTTTTGAGGAGCTTGATGAAAAATATGTTTTTGTAGACATTCGCCATATTCAGCGAATGAGCAAATGGAAGGAAGATCAGGTAGGCAATTTTGAAGTGTTCTTGAACAACTTTGATGATATCGACCAAAAGAGCAAAGAAATTTATGGTCAAACCTTATCTACCCTTGATACGCAGACTATCATGAACAAATATGGCAAGATATTCGAATGGATCGGCCTTTTCGATTTTAATATAGCTCTAATCATTGGTATTATGGTGATCGTTGGTGGTATCAACATGATTACGGCCCTCTTGGTCCTTATTTTAGAGCGTACTCAAATGATCGGTATTTTGAAAGCCTTGGGTTCGGCCAATTGGAGCATACGAAAGATCTTTCTGTACAATGCTGTTTATTTGATCGGTATTGGTCTTTTTTGGGGCAACCTCATTGGTTTGGGTACAATATGGGCACAAAACAGGTTTAAGGTCTTTAAATTTCCAAATCCCAAAGAGTATTACATTGATTATATACCGGTGCAGATTGATTTGCCCACGATTCTTATATTGAATATAGGTGTATTGGTTCTTTGCTTGTTGATGTTATTGCTTCCGTCCTATATAATTACCAAAATCACCCCTGTAAAGGCCATCAAGTTTGAGTGATCCTTTTATTATTTTGACGAATGGTAGCTTTAGTTGGATAGATTTTAGCTTGGTACAAAACCTGCGGTGTATGATATTCCGAAAAATTATAGTAAACACGATCTAAAGCACTTATGAAATACGCAAATAATATACTGGAAACAATCGGCAATACGCCCTTGGTAAAGTTGAACAAGCTCACGGCCGACCTGCCCTGTTTGGTGCTCGCCAAATACGAGACTTTTAACCCGGGCAATTCAGTGAAGGATCGAATGGCACTGCAGATGGTCGAAGATGCCGAGGCCTCAGGTGTTTTAAAACCAGGGGGTACGATTATAGAAGGCACATCGGGCAATACGGGTATGGGCCTGGCCTTGGTCGCGGTTATAAAAGGCTATAATCTTATTTGCGTAATCAGCGACAAGCAATCAAAAGAAAAGGCCAATATACTACGTGCCATGGGCAGTAAAGTACATATTTGCCCAACAGATGTAGCCCCAGAAGACCCTAGAAGTTATTATTCCACTGCGAAACGCTTGGCAAAAGAAATACCTAATTCTTGGTATGTGAACCAGTATGACAACCCTTCAAATGCCAAGGCCCACTATTTGAGTACCGGCCCTGAAATTTGGGATAAGACCGATGGAAAAATCACTCATTTCGTGGTTGGTGTAGGTACGGGTGGTACAATTTCGGGCGTGGGATCCTATCTGAAAGAGAAAAACCCCGATATCAAAATTTGGGGAGTGGACACCTATGGATCGGTTTTCAAAAAGTACCATGAAACGGGAATTTTCGATGAAGATGAAATATACCCCTACACCACCGAAGGTATTGGGGAGGATATCTTACCAGAGAATGTCGATTTTGAGGTCATCGACGGTTTTACCAAGGTAACCGATAAAGATGCTGCGGTATACACGCAGCGATTGGCCAAAGAAGAAGCTATGTTCTTGGGCAATTCGGCAGGGGCCGCTATAAAAGGTGTGTTGCAACTAAAAGAACATTTCACCAAAGACGATGTGGTGGTGGTACTCTTTCATGACCATGGTAGTCGCTATGTAGGTAAAATGTTCAATGATGATTGGATGCGTGAAAAGGGCTTTTTAGGATAATTTCGGTATCTTTAAAAAAAAATCAAGTTATGTCAAAAAAAGAGTCCCCATTTCGAAGTTTGGCCTATAAAAGCCTGTTTTTCATTGTTTTGCCGATAGCGATCAGTGCCTGTAGTAGTGACGATAATGTTGTGCCGATACCTGAAAAAGAGCAACAAGAAGAACAAGAAATAGCTGCTGAAGACAAACTCCCGTTGTTTTCGATAACTACCGAAAATGGCGCCGAAATTGTTGACGAACCCAAAGTCAATGCCCAAATGACCATTACCGAGAAAGGTACGGTTTCATTTGATGGTAGAATAGGCATTGAGATCAGAGGGTCTTCCTCACAGATGTTTCCCAAAAAATCTTTTGGCTTTGAAACACGTGATGCCGATAATAATGATACCGATGTTTCCCTTTTAGGGCTTCCCGAGGAAGAAGATTGGATCCTACATGGGCCTTATAGTGATAAATCGCTGGTAAGGAATTTGTTGATCTATGACCTTTCTAGAGAAATGGACAGGTATGCCAGTCGCAGTCATTTAGTTGAATTGGATATCAATGGCAGTTTCGGCGGTGTCTATGTTTTTATGGAAAAATTAAAACGTGATAAAGAACGTATAGATATCAACAAATTAAAAGACGATGAGAACAGCGGTGAAGACCTTACAGGAGGTTATATTTTAAAGATAGACAAGGGGTATGATGAGCAGAATGCATTTACATCGGCCTACGGTTCTTCGATCGGCTCTGAAAGTCAAGAGGTGCGTTTCATATACACCTACCCCAAAGCAGATAAAATAACCCCCGAGCAAAAAGATTACATTGCTACCTATATCAATGATTTTGAAACTGCTTTGGCCTCTGATGAATTTACGGATCCAGTTAGTGGCTATACCGCTTATGCTGATATGGATAGTTTTGTCGATTTCTTCATTTTGAACGAATTGTCGAACAATGTAGACGGATACCGTATCAGTACCTATATGCACAAGGATAAAAACGAGAAACTGAAAATGGGACCGATTTGGGATTTTAACCTGGCCTTCGGAAACGCGGATTATTGCAGTGGTGGCGAAACCAACGTATGGGCGTATAAATTCAATGAAAGATGCCCTGAAGACAACTTTAGCGTGCCTTTTTGGTGGGATCGATTGTTGACAGACCCCGCTTTTGTTTTACGTTTGCAAGAACGATGGTCCGCACTGCGGGGGGGTACATTGTCAGATTCTGCAATTCTCGGTAAAATAGATGGGTATGTTGCTGTCATGGACAAGGCCGGGGCGATCAAAACAAATTATGAGACTTGGAGTGTTTTAGGCGTCTATGTTTGGCCCAATAATTTTGTGGGCGATAACTATGGCGATGAAATAGGATATTTAAAGAGCTGGATCACTAATCGTACTATTTGGATGGACGATGCCATAAACGGACTGTAATTGTGGCATGGCTTTTTACGCTATGAGTTAAAAACGATTGAATTTTTGTCGGTTCATAAATATAATTTATTTTCCAATAACCCAAAATATTTTTTAGTTGGATGTTTTTAAAGATCTACAATTTTTAAAGAATGATAACACTAAAACAGTCAAACCAAATCTTAAAAATTGAAGCAGGTGAATTGGTGGGCTATCAAGTAGAGGGTCACCAGTACATTCATCAAAAGGGAAGCCCAGGATGGCGCAATTCAGATACTGAAATGTTTCCGATTATTGGGCCTACGGCCGATGCGGGTTTTCAAGTTCAAACCCCACGGGATGTAGCTGTTCAAGACCAACATGGGCTACTACGCGAACTCGAATATGAATTGATTGCCCAAACAGATACCACGGTCGTATACAAAAAAACCTATGTGGCGCGAACCCCGGTCGAGAATTCAAAATATCCAACAAAATCGGACAAACAATTTTTGTATTGGACCTATGATTTTGAATTTGAAAAGAAGTTTGAACTGACCCCTGACCATCTTAAGATTGCGTTTACCATATCAGGTGATATTGATACGCCTTTTATGTTGGGTTATCACCCCGCATTTAGTTTGGTCACCGAAAACCCGATCGTCATTGCCGGTGAAAAGGCCATTGTCTTTTCTGATATTCTTGCCGTAGGCAGCAAGGCATATCAAGTATCAGATTGTGAAAAAATTATTTTAAAGGATAAAAACGAACTCTATATAAAAACCATGGGCTTTGGCAGTTTTATGTTGTGGGCCGAAGTGGACAATATGCTTTGCATCGAACCGATTACATTTTACCCCTATGCCGTGAAACCACAAAACCTGCATGATGGGTTTCAATACCTACGGGAAAAGAAAAAAGTATTTACCGTTCAAATTTCAGTGAACAATTAAGCGTTTGATTTCCGAAGTTCTTTCTTCAAGATCTTACCCGTGGCACTCATGGGCAGGGCATTCATAAATTCTATTATACGAGGGTATTTATAAGCGGCGATACGTTCTTTGGTCCAGCGCATAAGTTCATCTTCAGAGAGTATTTTTCCTTCTTTTAAAACAACATGGGCTTTTATTTCTTCCCCACTTTTTTCATCGGGTACACCTACTACGGCAACCAATGAAACTGCCTCATGGTTCATCATCACCTCTTCGACTTCTTTGGGGTAAATATTCAAGCCACCCCTGATAATCATATCTTTCGTTCGGTCTACGATAAAGAAAAAACCATCTTCGTCTTTTATGGCGACATCACCTGAATGCATCCATCCTCCTTTTAGGGTCTTTTGGTTTGCTTCGGGGTTTTTATAATACCCTTTCATTACATTGTGGCCGCGGTAGAGCAATTCCCCTTTTTCTCCTGTAGGAACTTCCTTGTCGTTTTCATCCACCAACTTCACTTCCACTCCCCATACCGGTTTGCCAATGCTTCCCGGTTTTCTGCCCAGGTCCAATTGATTGAAGGTTACTACCGGTGACCCCTCTGACATGCCATAACCTTCTAAAATAGGCACTTTGAATTTCTGTTCAAAACCTTCCAAAACTTTCATAGGTAAAGATGCACCACCAGAGAGACTGATTCTGAGGGTATCGATAATCGATTCTAAATGGGGTATTTCTTTCTTATAGGCCAATAGGCCCCAATACATGGTAGGCACACCGGCAAAGACAGTGATTTTATGCTTGTGCATCAGTCCAAAAACAGCTTCTGCGTCAAATTTTGGCAATAAAATTTGAGTTGCTCCCTTGTAAATACCGGCATTCATTTGGCAGGTCATCGCGAAAATATGAAACAGGGGTAGTACGGTCAATAGTTTGTCTTCTTTCACCAGATTAAAAAGATCATGTGATAGAATGGCATTTTGTAAAAGATTTGAATGTGTGAGTTCTGCGCCCTTTGGTTGCCCTGTTGTACCTGAAGTATATATGATGACAGCCGTGTCTTCGGCATTCGTAGGTGCCGTAGTAAAGTCGGTAGACTGCCCTGCCATTAAAGTAGCTAGGGTCTTTGTCTCAGAAATAGGTGAAGGATCTGAAGGTTTGGGGGTAATCATAAAAAAATGTTCGCAAAGATCTGCCTTTTGAAAACCGGCATAGCCTTCTTCGCCCATGGGCAGTTCTGGCGTACCCGTAAAACAAAAATATGCCTTGGCGTCAGAGTTGGTTAAATGGTACTCGACCTCATTTCTCTTTAAAAGAACACTTAGGGGCACTATACTTGCCCCTGCCTTTAAAATTCCGAAATAGACCATGGGAAAATAGGGCAGGTTCAAACAGCTCAAAGCCACTTTATCACCTGCTTTTATTCCTATGGATTGTAGCCCGTTTGCTATTTGATTGGCAGCTGAATCAAGCTGGGCAAAGGTTATTCCATTACCCATAAAGATAAACGCATCTTTTTCAGGATATTTTTTGGCACTGGCTTCTAGAATTACAGAAAGGTTGAGCATTAATGGTTTTTAAAGGGTTGATTACCCAAAGCGTATATCATTGTTGAAATACATTTGGATCGGTTAATGCTCTGAAATTAAACATTTTTGTCGGTATTACAAATAACGGGGCACAGCTGTTACGTATCAGATTTTGTGAGTCCGCTCCGAGTGGTCTGCCTGTTGGCGGAAACATCAATTGAAAGAGGCCTCTCGGCCGATTACATGCGTTCCCACATTTAAACGTAAATTTGGCCAATGCAAAAATTCCTTCCATTTCTGCAGTGGTTGCCCAACTATAAAAAAATCTATTTCCTGAAAGATTTGGTAGCTGGGTTTACCGTGGGTATTATTTTGGTGCCGCAAGGTATGGCATATGCGATGATTGCAGGTCTTCCGCCGGTATATGGCCTATATGCCTCTGTTTTTCCGCTCTTGGTCTATGTTTTTTTAGGAACGTCAAGACAACTGGCGATAGGCCCTGCGGCGATGGATTCGCTTTTGGTGGCCTTGGGGCTAGGTGCGTTGACAATCGCAAGTGAGGCGAGTTATATAGCCATGGCCATTTTTCTATCGTTTATGGTGGGTGTCGTTCAATTGTTTTTAGGAATTTTCAGAATTGGTTTTTTGGCCAATTTTCTTTCTAAATCGGTCATAAATGGGTTTACGGCAGCAGCGGCCTTGATTATTGTTTTTAGTCAGCTTAAGCATTTGTTGGGCGTAGCTATTGAAAGAAGCAATAAATTTCACGAATTGATCATCAATGCCGTCGAGCATATATCAGAGACCAATATGTACGACTTCGCCCTTGGTATTTTGGGTATGCTGGCCATCATAGGATTAAAAAAATGGAATCGAAAAATTCCGTCGATATTATTAGTTGTCGTCGGGGCGATTTTAGCAGTTTATTTTTTGAATTTGGAATCTTATGGGGTCGAAATCGTTGGAAAGATACCTGCTGGGCTACCAACTTTTCAAATTCCCGATATCGATCTTGAAAGCACTAGGATGCTCTGGCCCATGGCCTTGACTTTGGCCTTGATAGGTTATTTAGAGGCCATATCGATCGGTAAGGCCATGCAAGAGAAAGAAGGGCATGAGACTATTGATGTCAATCAAGAATTGATCGCCTTGGGCACTTCAAACTTGGTAGGGTCTTTTTTTCAATCGTATCCCGTTACGGGTAGTTTTTCTCGCTCGGCAATTAGTGGTGAAGCGGGAACAAGAACCAATTTATCAGCATTGTTCACAGTTGCTTTGGTAGTGCTGACTTTGCTCTTTTTGACTCCCTTGTTCTATTATTTGCCCAAGGCCGTTCTTGCAAGTATCATTATGGTAGCGGTTATTGGGCTGATTGACCTGTCATATGCGAAAAAATTATGGAAAGACCAAAGGGATGAATTCGTGATATGGTCGATTACTTTTCTAATAACTCTTTTTATTGGTATTCCACAGGGTATAGTACTGGGCGTATTACTGTCGCTTTTGATAATGGTTTATCGCTCGTCAAAACCAAATTTTGTGGCCTTGGGCAAGATCAAAGGTTCTGATTATTACAAAAACGTAGAACGTTTTGGTGATGAGGTAATTGTTCGCGACGATTTGCTGATCGTGCGTTTTGATGCACAGCTTTATTTTGGTAATGCGGCATTTTTTAAAAAGCGATTGCTCAAGTACATTAACGAAAAAGAAGATAGGCTGAAAGGGGTCATATTAAATGCCGATGCGATACACTATATTGATACTAGTGGTGCCCAAGTACTTATAAAAATCATAAAGCAGGTGCGTAAAAGAGATTTGAAATTTTATATTTCAGGGGCTATTGGCCCTACAAGAGATATGATTTTCAACTCTGAGATTATCAATGAATTGCACGAAAATTCTCTTTTCGCAACAATGAGCGAGGCTGTTGCACATTTTGATGACCCACATTCAACTTCGGCGGCCCTTCTTAAGGTTGCCAATCAAAACCTTACCAAGGGTAGCTGATATTTGTCATGTTTTATATTCTTAAACAATACTACTTTTGTCGTGATAAATTATTCAATATATGAGCCAGCTATTTATACCTTTAGTGAATTGGAACAACGGAATTATAATGATTGGTGTTTTCGCGGCAGTGGTCTTAGGTTTGGTTATTATGCTGCTTATTTTTATGCAAAGCGGAAAAAAGGAGGAGGAATAAGCACATTGTCTTCAGTAAGACAATCAGCGGAATTTGACTCTTGAAGAAGAATAAGGTTTTTCAGATTCTTTGAAAGATACGATAAGACCGTTGCAAAATTGAATAACTTGCTCTAATCTATTTTTGAGATTGGTTTTTTATAAAAAAAGCATGTTTTTAGTTCTGTTTTTCACCTTTTAAAGGTCATTTTCTTACTGTTTTTCTTTTTACAATTAGACGCAATGACCCCCAGACTTCGGTACAAATTGTAGCACATGGCCTCCATAAGATTTTGTGTATGCATTTTTGGTAACTATTCAGGTGCTAGATTAGCAATTGTTTTAAAAGCATTAAGCAGGTTAGTTCCATTTTTAACACAGGTATCGGTTACCGATCTAATAACAGCATATATTTAAGCTCCTTTTTCGGTTTTAACCCGCATTATGCAATAGAACTTCGTGATGAGGTTTGAAAGACCAATAAAATCAGTGCTTTTACTTCAAGCGGCATAGCACCGCCATGGTGATTGAAGAAAACCAAGTGAAACGTCTTATTTTGAAGGTATTTCAAACTGTAATAGATTTTTTATCGCATAATGCGGGTTTAAGCTGAGATCCTCGGCTATAAGTGATAAAATGAGGCTTTCGTAAGTCTGGCAAATGCTTGCCAAACTTCTTTATCGCCTTATGCTCTCGCTCTAGTTTCTCAAGAAGTATCAGGAGTCCATCGGTACTGATTTCCGATGCCGAAAAACCAACGGAAACAGCCGTGTTCCCCCTATAAAATACTGTATCTCTAAATTACCCAAAATTGGGTGTCGTTTTTAAGTGATGAATTCTTTTGTTTCAACAATGAACTTAACACTTTACGCCCAATTTTATCTATTTACAATGAATTTTTCGGGTTAGCTTGATATTCTTCGAAATGAAAAAACGAACAGATTCTATTTGAGGAGCGATATTATGTCATTCAGGATTCAATTTAGGAATGATTTACTGTATATTTTATTTGATATAAATTAGAAATAACTGCTGCCAAGTCCTTAGCTAGTCCTCGTATGTGATGAGTACCGTACGAATAAAGATAAATAACCACAGTCAATAGTAGACTTCTGCCATGGGCAGAAGTTTCAAGCGTATACTTTTAGGTCTTACCAATACGGTAATTCCTCCACCCAAAAACCGCTTGGTTCTAGTTCGAGATAGTAACAAAAAAAGCCACCCAAAGGTGGCTTTTTTTAGTGGAGCCGGGGAGAATCGAACTCCCGTCCAAACAAGCAATTGCAATGCCTTCTACATGCTTAGTTTCTAATTGATTTTCGATGCGCACCTGACTAGAAACAGCCTAATGCACACTTAGCCTCTTAAGATTTTAGTGATCGTGGCAAAGCAACACGAACCTTATATTGACATTTATGGTGCCCTTTGATGAATCGCCGTCAACAGGGGCTATTCAAGGACATCTCGCTTCTCTACCTAGTAGAGACGAGGCTAAATCTTACTATAATTCAGATTAAGCGGCAAGAGCGTAGTTATTATCGCCTTTTAAAATATAGAAAATGAGATTAACGAGCTGTTGCCCAGCGCTCGACATGCTTACATTGCCATTGGTCTCGCTGTCAAAACCAGTCGGCCCCTTCAATGAGTTGGGTAGGTTAACCCTGAGCGTAGCCGAAGCGTACGTTCTCTCACCTTTTTTTTCAATGAACATTTGGGCGTTCCCCTTTTTCGAAAAAACTCAAAAGGGTCGGGCTATCCGCTATTACTCCTCGCCCTTCTTCGTAAACTTCGAAGGCCTGCGGGGTAACCGCTTCTATCCCTAACGCGGCCTACCTACATTTTCATCTTGGCAGGCAGGGCAGCAAAGCTAATAAAAAGTTTGCGTACCCTTGCAATTCCACTTAAATTAGGACAAAATTTATACCAAACCCAATATATGAAGTTCGGAATCGTAAAAGAACGCAAAAACCCACCAGATAGGCGGGTGGTGTTATCGCCAGAGGCCTGTCAAAAAGTCCTTTGGAATCACGAAAAGGCACAAATTACTGTCGAACCTTCCCCAATACGGATTTTTACCGATGCCGAATACAAGGCAGTAGGGCTTGAAGTAGCCTCTAAAATGGAAGAATGTGATGTGCTTCTCGGTGTTAAAGAGGTGCCTATCAAAGACCTTGTTCCCAATAAAAAATACTTTTTCTTTTCGCACACGATCAAAAAACAACCCTACAACCGCAAGTTATTGCTGGCCATATTAGAGAAGAATATTGAAATGTACGATCACGAGGTCATTACAAATCAAAAAGAACAGCGCATGGTAGCTTTTGGTAGGTATGCGGGCATTGTTGGCGCATATAACGGCTTTCGTGCATACGGACTAAAATTTGGAACGTTCAAACTACCCAAGGCAGAAACCTTGGCCGATCAACAGGCCTTGATTGGCGAGTTGCGAAAATTAAAACTGCCCAATATCAAGATCTTGCTTACCGGTAGGGGCAGGGTGGGCAATGGCGCACGTGAAATGATGAATGCCATGAACCTCAAAAAGGTAAATGCGGGCGAGTATCTCGAAGAAGATTTTAATGAAGCAGTGTATTGCCAAATAGATGCTTTAGAATACAACAAGCGCAAAGATGGCGTACGTGGCAATAAACCTGATTTTTTTGCAAACCCCGAGGCCTATAAAACCAACTTTACTAGGTTTGCCAAAGTTACCGATTTTTATATCGCCGGACATTTTTATGGTGACGGCGCACCCTATCTCTATACCCGTGAAGATGCCAAGCACCCTGATTTTAAGATAAAGGTCGTGGCCGATGTCAGTTGCGATATCGACGGCCCTGTGGCTACCACCATAAAACCTTCTACCATTGCGGATCCTATTTATGGCTACGATCCGATGACAGAAACAGAAACGAATTTTAAGAATAAAAAGGCCATTGCCGTTATGGCGGTAGACAATCTACCCTGTGAACTGCCACGTGATGCCAGTGTGGGGTTTGGCGATGCGTTTGTGAAGAACGTGATTCCCGCCTTTTTCAACAATGATGCCGATGGGGTTTTGCATCGAGCACGTATGACCAAAAATGGAAAACTGACCAAAAGATATTCTTATTTGCAAGATTATGTTGATGGAAAGGAATAATGTCTAGTCAACGGTTAATTTCCACTCCACAACGGGTGATTGCTTTGGTGCGGTAAACGCACCCAGGGCTTTTAGTTTAAGATCGATACCGGTTTTTTCTTCCAAAGTTTTGATCATAAGGGTATATGTACTTTGGGCTGAAACTTCAAATACAAGAGAACTGTTATAGAAGCTATATTCCATCTGATTTTCAAAAAGAAGGTCGCTGCTCGATACGTTTTCGAGCACCACCTCCAAAACTTGGGTTTTGGGCAGGTACTTTGCTTTGGTGATTTTAATCTCTTAGGGTTTAATTCCCCGATGCTTGATCGTGACACGTATATTTGTTCATTCTGAGTGAGCCAGATACCCCGTCTTGCTTGCAGCGGGGTAGTTCATTCGAAAAGCCTAATACAAACCCGTTACAGTTTCACGTATCGCCACCAAATTAGTCAATAACTTCTCTAAATAATCCAAACGCAACATATTGGCACCATCACTTTTAGCAACTGCTGGGTCATAATGGGTCTCTATAAAAATACCATCAACACCCGCAGCAATACCTGCTCGTGCAATGGTTTCAATCATATCAGGTCTTCCGCCCGTAACCCCTGAAGATTGATTGGGTTGTTGAAGTGAATGGGTAACATCAAGCACCACGGGTGCATAGTGTTTCATTGTGGGGATACCCCTAAAATCAACCACCATATCTTGATAGCCGAACATGGTGCCACGGTCGGTGATCCATACTTGGTCATTGCCGCTATCGGTTACTTTGGTTACAGCGTGCTTCATGCTTTCGGGTGACATGAACTGGCCCTTTTTGAGATTGATGACTTTACCCGTTTTCGCTGCGGCGACCACCAAATCGGTCTGTCGCACCAAAAAAGCGGGAATTTGAAGTACATCAACATATTCTGCGGCCATTGCTGCATCTGATACTTCGTGAATGTCGGTAACGGTCGGAACCTTAAAAGTTTCCGAAACCTTTCTTAGAATTTTCAACGCCTTTTCATCACCAATACCTGTAAAGGAATCTACCCGACTACGGTTGGCCTTTTTAAAACTCCCCTTAAAAACATAAGGAATTTTTAATTTGTCGGTCACCGAAACTATTTTTTCCGCGATGCGTAGTGCCATGTCCTCGTCCTCTATAGCACAAGGGCCGGAAAGGAGGAAAAAGTTATCGCTATCGGTATGTTTGATTTGTGGAAGTCGGTCTAGTTTCATTGAAAAATTATTTTAACAAAGGTACGATAATGAGATAGTATTCTATCTTGGGTTTAGGTAAGACTACGATGGGTCGATACAAATGACTTTAAAAAGACTTCTGCGGTTTCCCTACTATAAAAATAACGTGACTTTATATTGCTACCTAAAAATTAGCAGTATCTTTGCACGCCTAAAATAATAGGTGTCCGTTACTAAAGAAAAGATTATGTCCGTTACAAAGAATATTGCCATTATCGCACACGTAGACCACGGTAAAACCACCTTGGTCGATAAGATAATGCACCACTGCCAGTTGTTTCGTGAGAACGAAAAAACCGGTGAGTTGATACTTGACAACAATGATCTTGAGCGTGAAAGGGGTATTACAATTACCTCAAAGAACGTTTCTGTAGTCTATAAAGACACGAAGATCAATATTATCGATACCCCGGGTCACGCTGACTTTGGTGGAGAGGTCGAACGCGTTTTGAATATGGCCGATGGCGTTTTGTTATTGGTGGACGCCTTTGAGGGACCCATGCCGCAGACACGTTTTGTATTGCAAAAAGCATTGGATCTTGGTTTAAAACCATGTCTTGTTATCAATAAAGTAGATAAAGAGAATTGTACGCCCGAAGAGGTACATGAGAAGGTTTTCGATTTGATGTTCGAATTGGGTGCTGAAGAATGGCAACTTGATTTTCCTGTTGTATATGGTTCTGCCAAGCACAATTGGATGAGCGAAGACTGGCAAAAAGAAACTGAAAATATCGAACCGTTGTTGGATATGGTCTTAGAGCATATACCCACCTTTGAACCAACCGAAGGTAATACCCAAAT
>UOEL01000015.1_pt1 | contig 16557 bp, 16 predicted proteins | sample 1989351 | NCBI WGS metagenome assembly UOEL01 (sample SAMEA4712195, study PRJEB27164) | hydrothermal vent metagenome | biome: marine basaltic hydrothermal vent biome; feature: marine hydrothermal vent; material: mineral | place: Pacific Ocean | collected 2011-06-14/2011-07-23 | depth 1719 m
AGAATCATTGCCCCATCGGCTTACACTTCTAGGAAAGTCATGGTTGTTAAGAAACATTGAGCCCCATCCTTTTTCGGCGAAAACGGCATCCCATTGTGAGTGCACTTTTTTGAACTCGGTTAGTTTCCATGGTGTTTTTCCCATCAAAAAGGTTTCCCCGGGTTCTCGATCCAAGGCCATAAGGTCAAAATGAAAGAACATATTCAGTTCGTCTCTATCTTCATCAACAAAATTCAACGCCTTATCAATGGGTATACCTGGAGCCTCGCCTACGGCCATGACATCGTATTTGCTTAAAACCGATGTGTTCATTTCTTGTAAATACTCGTGCAGTTTAGGGCCATTGGCATAAAATAGTATAAAATCACCATTATAAGATGCGGGCAGTTCAGGAAAATCGGTATCCTTTGAAATAAACGAAATCACATCCATTCGAAAACCATCATTTAGGTAACCCTGCCCTTATGATTGAGACAGTTTTTTGGAGTATCCACACTTTTTTTCTATGGAAAAAATATTTCTTACCATATTATCTTCTAGGATGGAATTTGTTCATCACCTCGGCCAAATGTGTACGGTCTACATGCATGTACACTTCGGTTGTAGTGATACTCTCATGACCCAACATTTGCTGAATGGCGCGAAGGTCGGCCCCGTTTTTCAATAGATGGGTAGCAAAGGAATGCCGAAAGGTATGTGGACTGATACTCTTTTTCAATCCTATCTTTTCGGCCAATTGTTTAATGATGGTAAATATCATTGCCCGTGTCAATTGTTTTCCCCGTCGGTTGAGAAATAGAATATCATCGAATCCTTTTTGAACGTTTTGATGTATCCTGATCTCTTTTCTATAGATACTAATATATTTTTTGTTGATCTCGCTAATGGGTACAAATCGTTGTTTGTTGCCCTTGCCCGTTACTTTGATAAAATCTTCGTCAAAGTAGAGGTCAGAGATTAGTAAATTGATAAGTTCTGATACACGAAGGCCACAACCATATAAGGTTTCAAGCATGGCACGATTTCGTTCACCTTCGGGTTTCGAAAGGTCAATCGCTCGAATAAGCGTATTGATTTCTTCTTCTGAAAGGGTGTCGGGCAATTTACGTCCTATTTTTGGTGACTCGATCAGATCCATCGGGTTGTCATGTTTATAGTCTTCGAAAACGAGGTAGTTGAAGAAACTTTTCAAGCCTGATATTATACGGGCCTGTGACCTTGGGTTTGCGGTCTTGGCAACCTCATGGATAAATCGCTGCACTGTTTCTTTTTGTATGTTAACAGGACTGTCATTGAGGTTATTACTATCTAAGAAGAGCACCAATTTTTTAACATCCCATAAATAGTTTTTTATAGAATTTTGGGCCAACCCACGTTCTATTTTTAGATAGTGGTGATAATCTTGTTGTGCCGATTTCCAGTTCATGGGTTTAAAGATACTGAACTCAAGATAAGTTCACTGTACAAAAGGTCATAAGGCCTACTTTCTGAAAGATTGGCTAACCTTAAATTAGTATTGAGAATGAAGTCACTGCGGTTTTAGTGCTGTTGTATAAAACTAAAACCTACAAATACAATCATACTTTCTTGCCAAAGTTCTTTATCTTTGATGAAGAATATTTAAACCCCTGAATTATGAAAAAATTGATATGTAGTATATTGTTTGTTATGATCTTTTCGCCATTCATGAACGCACAAACGGTTATTCAAGGTACGAGCTCGTCAAGTGGTGGTGCCAGTGGCGATATTATGTTTGGAGCGAAAGCAGGTCTGAATATCTCAACTTTTTTGGGTAAAGATTATGTGGGAATTACACCAAAAATAGGGGCCTATGTAGGTGGTTTGGCGGAAATACCCGCTTTTATGGATGATTTTTACCTGCAACCCGAATTGATGATCTCTTTTCAAGGGGCAGATATAGGCCCTGGTAATTTGAATATAACCTATATACATTTACCCCTTATGGGCAAATACCATATTACCGAAGAAATTGCCGCTGAATTTGGGCCTCAAATCGGGTTTGTCATTGGTGATAATGGGGATGGGGGAGATTTTACAGCTGAGAATGCCGCGGCAGCCTTGAAAACAAAAACCTTTCATTTAGGACTTAACTTTGGAGGGGGCTATCGTTTAGATGAAAACCTCTATTTTCAAGCTCGATTTAGTTTAGGCCTTTCTAAGGTACTGGACAATGCAAATATAAAAAACGGAGTATTTCAAATTGGTGGTTCGTACTTCTTTTAGAAGATCGGTAATGAATAGTTTTGTAAATAGCCGCAGTTGTGGCTATTTACTTTTTCAAGATATTTTTAAAAAACTTATTTTTATAGCATGAAACTGATTATCATAAACGGACCCAATTTGAATCTCTTGGGAAAGCGAGAGCCAGAAGTATATGGTGACAAGACCTTTGAAGACTATTTTGCCGGCCTGCAACTCAAATTCAAGGACATTGAATTAACGTATTATCAATCGAATATAGAAGGTGAGATTATTGATAAAATTCAAGAAATGGGTTTTTCGTATGATGGCATCATTTTAAACGCCGCAAGTTATACACATACATCGGTCGGTATCGGTGATGCCGTAAAGGCAATTGATACGCCAGTAGTTGAGGTGCATATTTCAAATACCCACAAGCGAGAAGAGTTTCGCCATGTCTCTTATATATCGTCAGGTGCCAAAGGTGTGATTCTCGGCTTTGGCCTACAGAGTTATGATTTGGCGATCCAGAGTTTTTTGTAAAAACCATTTTGGAATACCTTCGCTAAGGTTGCCCCATCTTTTGAATAAGAATACCATCTTGCCCATTGGTCTATTGGCTTTTTGAAGCTAGGGGCTTGAGGTAATTTTTATCAATATAGAAAGTGCCGAAAGGTAATAGGGATGCCACCAATATTATTAAACCCTTTTTGATCGACCATTTTTTTCCCATCCAAAATATGATGGCCAGAATCACGTAGGCAATAAATAAAAATCCATGTGCATAACCTACAAATTTATTGGGTTCGGGCATATCGGCCAAGTATTTCAAAGGCATGGTAATACCGAAAAGCATGAGGTAAGAGACGCCTTCCAATATTGCGACTATTCTAAAAGTTGAGAGCATGATCAAAATTTAAACGGTTAATGATTTTTTGAAAACAGTGCATTGCACAATCTTTAATTTCAAGATCTTATAAGTGTATTACTTCATCATAGGCATCTGCTACCGCTTCCATAACAGCTTCGCTCATGGTAGGGTGGGGGTGCACTGCTTTTAGTACTTCATGGCCCGTGGTTTCAAGCTTACGGCCAAGAACTGCTTCTGCGATCATATCGGTAACACCAGTGCCGATCATATGACAGCCCAACCACTCACCGTACTTAGCATCGAAGATTACTTTTACAAAACCATCAGGAGTACCCGATGCTTGAGCTTTACCACTTGCGGAAAACGGAAATTTACCCACTTTGATATCATGTCCAGCTTCTTTGGCCTGCTTTTCGGTAAGTCCGACCGAGGCGATTTCAGGGGTACAGTACGTACATCCGGGAATGTTTCCGTAATCTAAGGCTTCTACGTGCATATCTGCGATTTTCTCAACACAGAGAATACCCTCTGCCGAGGCTACGTGCGCCAAAGCTTGACCTGGCGTAACATCGCCAATTGCATAATACCCGAGAATGTTGGTCTGATAAAAATCGTTGACCAAAATCTTATCGCGATCCGTGGCAATACCAACATCTTCTAAACCTATATTTTCAATATTTGTTTTTATACCTACCGCTGAAAGAAGAATATCGGCTTCTAAAATGGCTTCGCCTTTTGTGGTTTTTACCGTTGCCTTGACCCCTTCACCCGATGTATCTACACCAGTTACTTCTGATGAGGTCATGATCTTCACCCCTGCTTTCTTAAAACTACGCTCTAATTGCTTGGAGATGTCCTCGTCCTCGACCGGAACAATTCTGTCAAGATATTCGACCACGGTAACTTCGGTACCCATGGCATTGTAGAAATAAGCGAATTCGATACCAATGGCACCACTGCCCACTACGATCATTTTTTTCGGTTGCTTCTCTAAATTCATCGCTTCGCGATACCCTATTATTTTTTTACCGTCTTGTGGCAAACTAGGTAGCTCACGACTACGCGCACCAGTAGCAATAATAATATGTTTTGCGCTATATTCGGTCTCTTTACCATCAGTATCTTTCACCGATACTTTTTTGCCCGGTTTCAAAGTGCCAAAACCATTGATGACCTCTATTTTGTTTTTTTTCATCAAAAACCGAACACCTTTGCTCATACCATCCGCAACGCTACGGCTTCTTTTTACCACCGCAGTAAAATCTTTATCAACCCCTTCTGCTTTTAGTCCGTAGCTTTCTGCATGTTGCAAGTATTCAAATACCTGAGCTGATTTCAATAACGCTTTTGTGGGTATACAACCCCAATTAAGGCAAACCCCACCAAGGTTTTCTTTTTCTACAACGGCTGTTTTAAACCCTAATTGAGAAGCTCTGATGGCCGTAACATACCCACCGGGCCCACTACCTAAAATTATAATATCGAAATTGCTCATATGTTACTTTTTATGCTAAAGATGTGTTCATATATTCAGGAGGTGCAAAAGTACGGAAATCTAATTCTAAATTCTAAAATCAGTTTAAATTTGGGTGTGTGATATGGCTCAAAAACAAAAACACATTTTTGAGCTTGTGTCATGCCCATGGCAGGCAGGCTTGAGCTGAGATTTAAACCTTATACCTAGCCGTTATTTTTTTTACGGCCAAACTTCTGGGCATTAAAAACATCAGAACCACCTTTGGCAATTGACAATGAAACCCAAGTGTCGCCTTTAATCATTTTGCCCATAAGAACAATCTGCCCTACATGATTCGCGTAATGGGCCAATTGGCGGTTGACGGCCTCAACAATGGTATGTTCCTCATCTCGAATTTTAATGAGTGTATTGAAGTTGTTTTCATCGATTGATTCTAAGGCATCAAAAAGACATAGCCAGCCTTTTAACCATAGATCGATCATTTCGTTTTTTGTGGCTGGAGCGTTCTCAAACTCGTTCTCGCTATTGCGCCAAGATTTTTCACCGTCTTCGGTTAGGAAGTTCGTCCACCGGCTCAGCATATTTCCTGCGATATGCTTTACGATCAAGGCAATGCTGTTATCACTTCTATTTAATCTAAATAATTCCTCGACGGCTTTGCCTCGGGCCTGCCTCTGGCAGGCAGGCCTGCCGGAGGCAGGGTTTCCGATTACACCTCCCCTTGGGGGAGGTCGGAATTGCCTTTTCGCTCCCGAAGCGTCGGGACCGGGTGGGGCAAAATATAAAATTTCGGTTCCCGATGATAATCGGGATGAAACCGGCGAAACCAGCCTGCCGGCCGGTAGGCTGGTACCCCTATGGCTTGCCTTGGAGATAGCCTTCCTACGGCAGGCAGGTCGGTTTCAAGAAATTTTTTATTTTCCAACGAAGGTCGTTTTCATCAAGTTGTGCAAAGGTCTTGTCACCCAGCGTTTTGTAGCGTTGAAATTCTAAAAGGGCACTTTGAACGAAGTTTACGGAAAAATCCAACTTTTAAAAGTTTTAAGAGTATTAAGAATTCACGGTACTTTACTAGTAAAATAGCAAACAATCACAAAGCATTTATATTTTTGAGACAAACCAAATGAACGTTATTTCTTTGGTATGAATTTCAAGGCAGCCCCATTAATACAATGTCTTTTTCCAGTAGTCTTGCTAGGCCCATCATCAAAGACATGACCTAAATGCCCGCCACAGGTGGCACAGTGTTCTTCGGTTCGTTTATAGCCAATTTTATAATCAACATCATAGGCGACATTGCCTTTGATCTCTTGATCAAAACTGGGCCAACCCGTGCCCGAGTCAAATTTGTTTTCACTTTTGAAGACTTCGGTATTGCAACCTGCACATAAGTAAACACCTTCTTTTTTATTGTCGAGCAGATTACTTGTAAATGCATTTTCAGTGGCTACTTTTCGCAATATTTGATATTGTAAGTCGGTCAATGACGATTTCCATTCAGTTTCTGTTTTGGAGATTTCATACTTTTTTTCGGTTTGTGGCTCCGTATCAATGGCAATTTCTTTTTGCTGTGCGTTTCCTTTACAGCTGGTCAATAAAATACAAAGTATTACAAATATATTTTTTAGCATTTTTTCAATTTTCAAATTAGACGTAGATCAGGTCTTTTACTTTCAAAGCTATGGGATTTAAGATACAAGTAGCTGTTCCATAGAGAAAAAGCACCTCTTTTCTTGTTTTCGCCCCACTTTTAATTTAGGTAAATTACAATAATCACTAGTTGTTGGGCGTTCAAAATACATAGTTTCACTAGTGATTAAGTTTTTTTTTATACCACAATAAAAGACAGTACCATGCAAAGAATCCCATTTTATATTCTCCTTGTATTTTTTGCTACCCTATCAAATTGTTCGAAAGACAGTATGGTTTTCTGCCACAGCATGCCAATTTGCCTCCGATAGCGCAATGGGGTTTTGATATTGCCCCAGGGGTTTGAAACTCTGATACGGTCCCATTTTCTGAGGCAAATTTTACTACGGTCTTGTTGACCGCAGGTAATTTTATTCAGTACCAACCAGCAGATACGCCTTATGATGGTGATAACCCCAATAATACACACTTTTGGGGGCAACAATTGAAATCATTGATTGGGTCAATCAACAAGAGCCGAATGCAACCGTTCATAGTCTTGTAGACGACAATTATAATGGTACGGTGGATTTTATATGGAGCGAACTCCAGAATTTTAATGATGATCAAGGCAACAGCCGTGTTTGGTAAATTGGCTATGGACTTCTTTTTAACTCCCTCATTAGAGGTAGTGTCTTAGGTAGGCAATAGCTTGAAGTAAAAAATGAAAATCCTGTTTCTTTTATGAAACAGGATTTAACAATTGTTTGTATCAACTAGGGTTTGACTAGTTCAATTTTATTTTTTGAATATCTTTTTCCACTACACCCAAACTACGCATCACGGCGTCTATATTGAATTTGTCTACACTTGATTTTCCAGTAGTCTCTGCTGGTATTACAGCAATACGGAATACTTGGTTATCAGTATCGCCTGCCTGTAGGGTGCCCCGATCAAAATCGGCATCCAGAAAGATATTTACATCGAAAAAAGTATGTTCGTAGTTATATTGTAAAAGTCCTTGCGGTAATATGAGTGTTTGTGGTAACAATCTCCATATATCCACAACTTCACCATTACTGTCTTCGGTTTGGTCAAAAAGAATATACACTAAGACCACATCAGTTTCAAAAACTTCTATCGTTTGCGGAAATTCAAAAAAGATTTTATAACCATCTTGTGCGGTAAAATCGCCTACGATATCAATTACCTTACCGTTTTCACCATCTAAGCCATTTAGTCCGTCCAATCCGTCGCGGCCGTCCGATCCAATACATGAAGTTAACAATAGCACCAATAATGTTCCGAGTATCAAAGTGATTTTTTTCATAATAATATTTAGTTTTTAATGGAGTATTACAATGTCCGGTTTTTATCGTTCAAAAAGCGTTCCACAATTTTCGGCTGTTCATTATAAAGCTCTAAACGACCCATAGAGTTTGTTGTTTGTACTTTAAAATCAATGGCATGAAGATTGCGATCAAAAATATTGGCGTCACCCATTTAACCCGCATTATGCAATAGAACTTCGTGATGGTGCTTGAAGAAAACCAAGTGAAACATCTTATTTTGAAGGTATTTCAAACTGTAATAGATTTTCTATTGCATAATGCGGGTTTAAGAGTGCGATATGTTATTTTGATAGCGATCGACAAAAATTTTCGAGTGCAACCTATTACAGGAAACTAATTTTTTGTACTTTGTGACCTTCAAACACTATACTATGAAGAAAAAAATAATTTTAATTTTCGCTGTTTTTATGAGCGTGGCGGCCTGTAAAACCAATCCGTTTACGGGTAAAAAAATATTGAATTTTTATCCCAATAGCCAAATTTTCCCCATGGCCTTTGCACAGTATGACCAATTTCTAACAGATAACAATGTGGTTGAAGAAGGTGCTGATGCAAAGATGATAACAAAAGTAGGTCAGCGTATTTCCTCAGCGGCAGAGCGATGGTTATCCGCCAACGGGTACGCTGGCTATTTAAAAGATTATAAATGGGAATACAATCTTGTAAAGGATCCTGCCGTAAACGCTTGGTGCATGCCCGGGGGTAAAATCGTCTTTTATACGGGCATACTGCCCATCACCCAAACTGAAAGGGGCGTAGCGGTGGTAATGGGCCATGAAGTGGCACATGCCCTTGCCAATCACGGGGCGCAGCGAATGAGTACTGGTACTTTGCAACAACTAGGTGCCGTTGCCGGAAATATTGCCATAAAAGATCCGCAAAAAAGAAATATGTTCAATCAAGCGTACGGGGTGGGTTCTTCTTTGGGTATCATGCTTCCCTTTAGTAGGAGCCATGAAACCGAAGCAGACCGTATAGGGTTGCAGATTATGGCTATCGCTGGGTACGATCCTGTAGAAGCTGCCGAACTTTGGAAACGAATGAAAGCCAAAAGTGGTGGGCAGGCACCACCAGAGTTTATGAGTACACACCCTTCAAATGATACGCGTATAGCAAATTTGACCGCATGGGCGCCCTTGGCGAAAGAAGAGGCCAAAAAGTTTGGGGTGACCACATTTGAGTGAGAACATGAGTTATAATTAATTGTATATTTATACCCGTTCATTTACTAATGAACGAGTTTTTTATGAGCCTATGGCAAGAACCTTAGCGGTAAAGGGAAGTAAGAAGCTATTGAATGCCTGGGCATTTTACGATTGGGCAAATTCAGTATATAGCTTGGTTATTTCTTCGGCCATATTCCCTATTTTTTATGGGGCACTTTTTAGAAGTGCCGGTATCGAAAAAATAAATGTATTCGGCGTTGATATCGCAAGGGCTCCTTTAATAAGCTATACCACTTCTGCCGCTTTTCTTTTTATTGCCCTTATAACCCCTTTATTGTCAGGCATAGGTGATTACACGGGAAACAAGAAAAGGTTTATGAAATTTTTCTGTTACCTAGGGGGAATCTCATGCATTGGTCTCTATTGGTTTTCTTTAGAAAATATTTATCTGGGCCTTACGTGTTATTTCTTCGGCTTGGTAGGGTTTTGGGTCAGTTTCGCTTTTAACAATTCTTATTTGCCCGATATTGCTTTTCCTGAACAGCAAGATGTGGTTAGTGCCCGTGGGTTTTCAATGGGGTATATCGGCAGCGTAATTCTCTTGCTTTTCAATCTGGCCATGGTCATGAGACCGGATTTCTTCGGAATAGAAACCGATATTGAGGGTGTGGCAGAAATAAAAGCCATGAAGTATTCTTTCTTGACCGTGGGCATTTGGTGGATTATTTTCGCCCAGTACACATTTTACCACCTTCCAAAGGGATATAAAAAAGATGGGGGTAGAAAGAACATACTGCTCAATGGCTTTAGAGAATTGAAAAGTATTTGGCGTCAATTGGGTCATGAGACCAAATTAAAGAGGTATCTAGGGGCATTTTTTGTGTATAGTATGGCCGTAGACCATCATGTTGATCGCTACCTATTTCGGTGAGGAAGAGATACAATGGGGATCTGACAGCGAACGTACCACGGGTTTGATCATCAGTATTCTAGTGATACAGATAGTAGCTATTGTTGGTGCCACGGCCACTGCAAGGGCGTCAAAGGCATTCGGAAACATCAAAACCCTTATTGTTGTGAATTTGCTGTGGGTATGTATATGTGTGTATACCTATTTTGTGATAACCCCTAACGATTTTTATTTTACGGCAGGCTGTGTAGGGCTCGTCATGGGAGGCATACAGGCATTGTCGCGATCTACCTATTCGAAGTTTTTACCTGAAACCACCGATACGGCTTCTTTCTTTAGTTTCTATGATGTTTCTGAAAAAATAGGAATCGTTATCGGTACTTTATTATTCGGAATTGTAGCACAGCTCACAGGTAGTTTGAGAAACGCGACCATCTTCTTGGGACTCTTTTTTTTAATGGGAATAGTATTGTTGACCCGAGTGCATAAAAAAGCCCCTACCCAAAAGTAGCGGCTTTGTTCACTGTTCGTTTTTGATGTATTACCCTTTTGAAATATCTCCTGAACCCGATGTTTTCGTATCTACCTTGGTCGGATTTCCTCTATACTGAATATCGCCAGAACCAGATACCCTTGCTTTCAGCATTTTATGGGCCGTTACTTTAATATCCGCTGAACCTGAGACGGTAGCATCTACGTTGTTAGCTTCAAGCTCGTAGGCCTTGATATCGCCACTGCCAGATATGTTGACGTCAAAGTTGTCTGTCTTGCCAGTCAAGGTAATATCGCCCGATCCCGACATTGATGCTTTGACATTGTCAGCCTCAATGGCCAATGTTATATCGCCCGACCCTGACATGGCCGTTTTGAAATTATCGACTTTGATCGTTGTTTTTCCAACAATATCGCCTGAACCCGACAGTGCTATCGAACTTACACTTTCAACAGGTACGGTGATTCTGATGCCTTCGTTCCATGATGAGGGTTTTAGGTTTATTCCTTTCCTTGTTTTGATAACCAATTTACCATCTTTTACCTCGGTCTTTATATATTCTAACAAGTTTGACTCGCCTTCAAGTGTAATTTCCCCTTCTTGTCCAGCTACTAGATCCAAATCGAACCAGCCTGACAAAGCTATGGCATCATAATCGCCGACGCTTCTATTTATAGTTACCATATTGCCGTTTCCTTTTATTTCCCCCCCCCATTGCGCTGAACAAGACATTGTGAGCAAGAATGCTAAACTAAGTGTGATTATTTTTTTCATGATTGTTTTATTTATCCTGAAATAAGTTCAGGGTGTTAATGATTAATGAATTGATTAATTTTTGATAAATGATATTCCTCCGTAATCACTGGTAATATACACCGATTTCCCACTATTCGGTGACCCGTAATAACCCTTGTAGTATTTACTGGTGTTTTTTACATTACTGATATTGATTTCAAAATCATCTTTTCCTTTTACACCGGCATAAGAGGTTTTGATTTCAAAGTCAAAATGGTATAAGGGGTCGTAGCCTATTTTTACCCCAGTATAATCACTGCGTATCTGTAGGTTACCAGCATCTTTGGCCATTTCCTTTATCTTGATCGAACCATAGTCTGATACCAAATCTACGTTACCGTGTAAGGTTCCTAATTTTACTGTGATATAATCACCATTGCCCTGTACGTTTTTGGCTTCGCCAATGTCGATATTTCCATAATCGCTGGTAAATTGAAGGTTTCCCATTTTATGTACCGTTGAATTGGTGTAGTCGGCTTTAATGATTAAATCGCCTGCTTTTTCTATGGTAAATCCTGAGTAATCGGCGTTAATGGTTCCGCTTTGAATAAAACCAATGGTCGATTTTGAAGTGTAATCAAAGTTCAATTGATTGTTTCTTCCCCTTAACTCACCTATTTCCAATCGGCCGTAATCGCAGTTTATCTTGGCATGGCCATCTACACGATCTAAAATAATATTTCCGTAATCATTGTTCAGGTGAACACTGTTTTTCACCGGCAACTTGATGGTATAGTTAATCTGCATATTTACGTTATTATCGCCCCAGCTCCACCCCCAACCACTTTTGTTTTTCGAAAAAATGGTACGGGCAGAGACCACGCTTTTATTGGCCTCAAAATCAACGGAAATACCATCGAGTTTTCGCTGTACTTTTTCTTCATTGTTTCCATTGGTTTTGATATGGATCTCTATAAGGATCCTATTCTCGTTCCAAGAGGTGATGTTGAGGTTGCCATAACTATTGCGGACTTTCAGCAAGGCATCTGAATTCACATCAAATTCTTTTTTAATAGTTTTTTCTTTGGTGTACTTGCCTTTTGGTTTTCCGTCATGGGCAGAAAGTGCTATCGGAACTGACAGAAACAATACAATTGCACATTTAAATAGTAATTTGTTCATCATTGCGGGTTTTTAAATTTTTAATGGTCTCGATCTGGCCGAGAACGTCTTTTAAAAGATCGATCCTAGTTTGAAAATTGGTGATCATAGCGCTTAGTATCAACTTGCTGTTACCACCGTTCAAAAGATCTTGTTCTAATTGTATATAATTGGTTTCCAGTTTTTTTAACTGGATTATGGTGTCTTCGATTATTTTTTTGGTCTCGGGCGTATCTTCGTCTTCTAGTTGCTTTATCTGTTCTTCGATAAGACCTGAAAAGTAAAGTTCTGTTTTAGATGCCTCGGGTAATATCTTTGCTACTTGTTGGTCAATGTCAGATATAGAGGTATTGTAAAGACCAATGCCCGTTGAACAGAGAATCACTACTGAGGCGACAATGCCCAATGGTCTCCACCAAGATTTCTTTTTCGGGCGAAGCGATACCACTCCTTTAGATGTTTGCAGCTTTTCCATGAATAGTTGTTGGTGGTCGCTACTCGGCTCTTCAATGTCAAAAGTACCTTGAAGCTTTTCAAAAAGAATATTTAATTTATCGTTTTCCATTAGTTCGCAAGCGTTAATTTTTTTCTCAAACTTTCTTTTGCCCTTGAGATGGTTGTTCTGCAATTGGCGTAGCTGATATTCATAATCGAGCTTATTTCTTCATAATCGTATCCTTCGATTAAATGTAAGGTCAAAGAAACTCTATAATTGCCTTTTAACAGTTTCATGGTATCCATCACTTTTTGAGCCTTCAGTTCGGTGATCACATAATCTGAAACAACTATGTCATTATCTTCGACCTTATAGATTACATCATCAAGGGCAACTTCATTTTTTTTCTGTTGCTTTCTGTAATGATAAATGCTTTTGTTTATCACGATGCGTTTTAACCAAGACCCGAAAGTTACCTCCCCTTTGAATGAATTTAATTTTGTAAATGCGTTCAAAAACGATTCTTGCATGATATCTTGGGCTTCTGCACCATCTTTTACAATCCGCACGGCCGTGTTGTACATAGCTTTGTAATAGCTGTTGTAAATCTTCAATTGGGCAGTTTGGTTTCCCTTCAGGCACAATTGCAAGAGTGCATTGGTATTTTCTTTTTTGTGGCTCAAAAAATGAATGGTTTGTCTAATAGATAGTTTAATATAAGAATTGTTACAGTTTATCAAAAAAAAATGTCAATTGCATTTCATCGATAATATTTGTTTTTAACCTAATAAGCGCTATTTGGCATTGGCTATTTGATTTTAAAGAATTAACTTTATCGACCGCCCCAGCTTATTGTAGAATTTCACCTATTGTGTTTAGAACAGATTAAACTTCTATATACATGGATAAAAACTACTTTTTTAGATTAACATTAGTATTTTCTTTTACATTAGGCGCCAACATTTTAAGTGCGCAAGGCCCCGCCCAAGAGGGTGCGTGGAGCGATCCGATTCTCTTTGATCTGGTGCCCAATGCCGTGGCCAATTTACCTGACGGAAGATTGGTTACATGGTCCTCAAAATATACAGACGATTTTGGAGGGGGAGATGGTTTCACCCACACGCAGATTTTCGACCCTACTATTGGGCCTGATGGTGCTGCTTTGACCAAAACGATTTCACAAACGAACCATGATATGTTCTGCCCAGGAATAAGTAATCTTGTCGACGGTAGAATCTTGGTAGGTGGCGGTAGTTCAAGTGAGAAAACCTCAATATACGATCCGGCCACCGAAATTTGGAGTCCGGCGGATAATATGAACGTACCTCGAGGGTACCAGTCGAACGTGACTTTGTCCAACGGGGCCGTATTCACCCTTGGTGGATCATGGAGTGGTGCCATAGGAGGCAAGTTTGGTGAAATATATTCATTGGCTACTGGTTGGGTTTCAATACCTTCAGTAACGGGGGAACTTCTTTTAGACGGTAACGATCCTGATTTAGATGAACCGATACCTTCTCAAAAATACTATAGGTCAGATAACCATTCTTGGTTATGGGCGGCTCCGAACGGAAAAATATTCCACGCAGGCCCAGGTACAGATATGCATTGGATCGATGTTAGAGATGTGGATAACCCAACGGTCGTAAACCTCGGTAGAAGAGGTGATGATACCTACGCCATGAATGGTAATACGGTCATGTTCGATGTTGGTAAGCTGTTAAAAGTTGGAGGGTCTAGAAGTTATAGTAGCGGAACGCCAGCTTCTGATAAGGCGTATGTTATAGATATTAATAGTGAAGTGCCAGTAGTAACTCCTGTTCCAGGCTTCAAGAGGGCAAGAGCGATGAATAGCAGTGTCGTATTTCCAAATGGTAAGGTGTTGGTTGTGGGCGGCCTCGATAAAGGCGAGGTGTTTTCTGATGTAGGTGCGTACTATGTAGGTGAAATATACGATCCGTTGACCAATACTTGGGAGGATACCGCCCCTATGCAAGTACCAAGAACCTATCATAGCGTAGCTATTTTGATGCCTGACGGAAGAGTTTTCGTTGGGGGAGGTGGATTATGCGGTTCTTGTGACGTAAACCATTTGGATGCTGAAATCTATAGCCCCCCCTACCTTTTTAATGATGATGGCAGCCTTGCGACAAGACCAACTATTAGCGCACCAGAATCTGCCAGTTACAATTCAACTATGTCGATTACGGGAAGTGATGAAATAATGTCTTTTAGTTTGATACGGTTTTCATCAGCAAGCCATACCACGAATAACGAAATGCGAAGAATACCAGTAAGTTTTGTTGAAACGCAAGGTGGTTATGACATTAGTATACCAGATCGTAATTTATTGCCTCCAGGGTATTATATGCTTTTTGGTATGAATAAGTTTGACGTGCCAAGTATCGCTGAAAATATTCAGATAGGTACTACCATACCTTTTGTGGGTACAAACCCTAATCTGGTATTGGATCTTAAATTTGATGAAGGCTCGGGTATTAATGTGGCAGATGATTCTCAATATGGAAATGACGCTGTTATAATAGAAAGGGACAATAACAAAAACCCTATTCCGGTAACCCAAGAATACTGGACCAATGAAGGTCTTTTTGGAAACGCCCTTGAAATGGATGGTTTAGAGTTTCAGAGCAATAGTATCGTCGAAGTTCAATATTCTGAATCAATGGGGTCGATAAAACAGAACATGACCGTAATGGCCTGGGTCTATCGTGATGAGTTGGATAACAATATTGCCGTTTTGGCCCATGATTACCCTAGAATATTCTTTGGCTTTCACAACAGCCTCTATAAATGGCAGGTGCCCACTTCAATTGGGGGCGATGTAGAATGCTATGTGGGCCGTGTGCCCCTAAATAAATGGGTGCATCTTGCGGCAACTTTTGATGGGGCAATAGGTAGATTATATGTTAACGGAACAGAAATTTGTAGCGATGTTGCCGGTGGGGAATTACTATTGGAAACCGAGGCACAGTTTACATCATCGTTTACATCATCAGGGTTTTACGATTTTACGCAACCACAAAGTTTAAGTGGTATAACCGATGAAATTGATGGTAGAATAGACGAGCTTAAAGTATTTAACAAAGCATTGACCCGACAAGAAATAGCGTCTTTTTATGCTGTCGGGTTAGAGCAGAACAACCCTGAGGTTGTAGTGTGCCCTCCGAATACTATTACGGCCCAGTATAAAATAGGAAGTGATGGAGATTGGCAAACCGGAAACACAATTACGGTAGCTGAATTTGATGAGGTTTATATTAGAGCAATCGTGCCCTCTGGTGACGAGTATTTTGTGACCTTACCATTTATCCAGCAGAACACCTTTAGCTCTGTTGATGATTTCCCTGATTTTGAAGATACTACGGCTTACAGAATCGACTCTAATACAGGAGGAGGAAATGACGTTGGTGACGGCTTTGTGAATAAAGATAACGAAGGTAAGTACATATTGACTACCATTGGAGGTTGTATGGCGGTAATTGATTTGAAGATAGAAGGTACCGCAGGCTGTGTTCTCCAACAAGAATATCGAATAAACGGCACGTATTTTAGCGGTGATGATACCATTACCGTAAACGAAGGTGATGAAGTCTCTTTTAGTGTGTTGCCTAACGAGCTACCCAATGTGACCGTAACCTTGCCAGATGGTACTGTGGTAGATGATAACTTTACAATAGGTCGTATTACCATGGCTCAGGCCGGTACATACACCTTGTCAAGTGCAAGTGACTGTTCTGTAACACTTGAAGTTATCGTAGTTGCTGATACAGGTTGCAATATTGTACAAGAGTACAGAATAAACGGTGTCTTTGAAAGTGGTGCAGACACGATTACCCTCAATGAGGGAGATAATCTTGCAATAAGCATTTTGCCCAACGGTATTGATTTTGTAATCACCCTGCCTGATGGTACAGAAGTGAACGGAGACTATGTAATGGAGGAAATAAACCCTAGCAATGCAGGCACATATACCCTGTCTAGTAGAAGTGACTGTTCTGTAACACTTGAAGTTATCGTAGTTGCTGATACAGGTTGCAATATTGTACAAGAGTACAGAATAAACGGTGTCTTTGAAAGTGGTGCAGACACGATTACCCTCAATGA
>UOEL01000048.1_pt1 | contig 16495 bp, 14 predicted proteins | sample 1989351 | NCBI WGS metagenome assembly UOEL01 (sample SAMEA4712195, study PRJEB27164) | hydrothermal vent metagenome | biome: marine basaltic hydrothermal vent biome; feature: marine hydrothermal vent; material: mineral | place: Pacific Ocean | collected 2011-06-14/2011-07-23 | depth 1719 m
AGCAACGGGAAGGCCACGCCTTGGTACACCACGCCCAACATGAAAATGTTGATGTCGGTTTTCCCGAACTTCCAGTTGGTGCGGTCAATGGTCAGCTTTATCCTTCCTTGTTCGGGCAACAGGGAAAATACCAACTTGGCGATCAGATCCCCGTCCAGGGCATAATCGGCAATGAACCGCTGGATGCGTCTCAACGAAGAGTCCGATCGGGCATGGGCATCGAAGGCGTTGGCCAGTTTGTCAAAGGTGACAGTCCGCACCTTGCAAAGCGAGCATACGAAAAGCGAAATGAGCTTTACCCTTGCCAAGTTCAACTTTCCTTGGAAATGTGTGTTGAGAACTGCTGTCAATTCATTATTTTTAAGGCAGGCATTGGTTTTCTTCATTAGAGAAATATGTGGAAATATCTATCTAAGGTACTGAAAATCAATGCTTTATTCTAATATTTTAACGCTTGATCCATTGATTTTCAATGGGTTTTATTTTTGTCATGTACTAAACTAATGGACAATAAAATGATATGTCACGCGCATTTAATACTAATTTAATTATTGAGTGACATCCAACTAATGTATTTGATACGTATATATAATGAAATATTCTGCGAGAGCACCTATATATTTGAAAAAGTCCTTCACATTTGGTTTGTGAAGGACTTTTTTATACTGTATCAATTCTTGAATCGAATACGCTTTATTTTAGAACACTGTCAACAATACCATATTTAACCGATTCTTCTGCACCCATCCAAAAATCACGATCAAAGTCTTTCATGACCTTCTCAAAATCTTGTCCGCAATTTTCGGCCAAGATATGCGCACTCAATTCTTTGGTCTTTATAATTTCTTTGGCCTGAATTTCAATATTCGAGGCCTGCCCCCTTGCGCCACCGCTAGGTTGATGAATCATCACCTGCGCATGGGGTTGAATAAAGCGCCTACCTTTTTTTCCGACAGATAAAAGAATAGAGCCCATAGAAGCAGCCAAGCCCGTACAGATTGTAGAGACAGGGCTTTTCAATGATTTTATTGTATCGTACATGGCGAAACCAGAGGTTACATAACCCCCAGGACTATTGATATAGAGTTGTATCTCTTTGTTGTTTTGCATATCTAAATACATCAAACGGTCGATTACGTGCTTTGCAGAATCGTCATCTACCATGCCCCAAAGAAACACTTTGCGCTCGTCTAACATCTTTACATCAATGGTCTCTTGTATTTTTCCTTTTTTCGAACTCATTCCATTTTTTTTTGTGCGTGTCAAAATTAAACAAATTATCTGTAAGGGCAACTGCAAAAAGATGTGCATTCACCTATAAAACTGACCATTCACAGAAAGCACTTTTTATACCCATCGCTTTTAATCCCCATAAACAAACCCTTTGACCAATAAGAAACAGATTATCGCAATAAAGATCGCCTTTAGCGAAAAGAATGTTTTCTAGACTTGAATTGACCGACTTTTGTTCTTATAAACCAAATCTAGTAGTAGTAAAGCGATTTTCACCCCCATATAATACGAATTGCGACAATTGAACTTGACCTTAATTACACCTTGATTTTGCTATAGGTTTTCCTCATTGTAACTTTTTATTATATAACAATTGGTTCAACTCGATTGATAAACTATAATGCTATGAGGAAATTTTTACTTAACCAAAACATTCTGAAAAAACTAACATTGGCCGCTATGCTAATGGTCTTTTTTGCGACCAATGCGCAGCTGAAAAAAGATTTTTCCCCAAGATATTCAGAAACTATCAATGGTGATTTCACCATGATAGCAAATAATATACTATCAAGGCACGCCACCAATTCATATAATGGTCAAGAAAGTAATCATAATTTTTTTGACAATGTGTTTGTTGACATCGATAATGACCCTACTACCTTTAATTCAAGTAGTGCGAATTTGTCAAATCCTGTTTCGGGAAATTCTTGCTTGACCATCAGAAAGGCATACCTATATTGGGCAGCAGCCGATAAGGAATATGAAATTGACGGTAGCGGAGATATAATTGCCGGTAATGGCAGTTCAGAAGTATCATGGAACTTTGATGAAGTGAAACTAATGTTACCGGGTTTAACCGATTACGGTGCGACCATTATCGCAGACGAAATAATCTATCGGGGCCGTGACGAACGCTTTGCCAACAATCCGTATATATGTGTCAAAGACATCACCGATCAAGTACAGGCCCTTAGCGACCCTTTTGGAAAATATCAAATTGCCAACATAAAAGCTACAGAAGGAAGACTGCTAAACTTACATACTGACAGTAATACAGGAACCTCTGGCGGATGGCAGATTGTTTTCGTCTATCAAAGCCCCTCACTCGTTGAAAAAAACATCACCTTGTTCGATGGTTATGCGCATATCTCAAGTATTGAGAATAACTTTGACGTGACTTTTGATGGTTTTCAAACGGTGCCGAACGGAAATGTTAATGCAGATATGTTAATGGGTTCGTTAGAAGGTGACCGAGGACTTATGCAAGACCGTTTGTTGATATTCGATACCAATGGAGTTTGGGAGCCCTTATCAACTAATTTAAGAGATGAAGATAACTTTTTCAATAGTTCAATAACCGTTAACGGCTCTGATTTTCTAGACAGAAGTCCGGCAAGCACCAACACATTGGGTTACGATGCCGCTTTATTTAATCTTGATAATAACGCCAACCGGCTTATTACCAATAACCAAACATCGGCAGTGGTAAGAATGACCTCTGACCAAGAGAGCTATGGTCTATATTTATTAGGGCTTTCAGTTGAGGTGTGGGAACCTCTTCTCAGTTCATTAGCGCTCTTTTCGGGTTCATCTTCTGAGAATGTAACTCCTGGCGATACTGTAATGATATATCTAGATGTCGCCAATACGGGCAATGATAATATAAATAACTTAAGCTTTACCATGACCTTGCCCGAAGAGTTCGAATTTATTAATACCGAGTCGTTACCAAGCGAGATTACGTACACCTATGATGATCAAACCAAAGAATTGACCTTTTTTGTTGAAGATGGGTTTACTGATACCACGAGTGCCCCATACACCATTAGGTACAATATTCGGGTACAGGATGAGGCCCATTTCAATGCCAATTCAATGTGTAGTTTTAACTCAGAACAGCAAACAATAGCTGATTTCACTGGTGAGATCAACCCTAGCCAAAATACGGCATACAGTTCTTTTACTTTTGACGATTGCGGTATTGGTAATTTGGACCCTACCCTAATATCAATTTCTATTGATGATACCATGGCACCCGTTTTCGTAGAAGAGCTACCTGCTGATATGACCGTAGATTGCGATAGTATACCCGAAGCTGCTGTTTTGACGGCAATTGATAATTGCGACGATGATCCAGAAGTTACCTTTGAAGAAACTGCCACAAATGACCGTGATTGTAGTCAAGGTTACGAAATCACTCGAACTTGGGAAGCGATCGATGATGCCGGTAACATGGTGACCCATACCCAAATTATCATCGTCAATCGTGATACGAGATGCGATATCGACAATATTATCGTTTCTAAGACCATAACCGCCAATGGTGATGGCATTAATGATGTGTTTGAAATCACCAACCTTGAAGGTTGTGGGTACATATTTCAAGTGAAAATATTCAATCGTTGGGGCAACATGATCTATGAATCAAATGACTATCAAAATGACTGGGGCGGAAATTCCCCTGATAATTCAATAGGCAGCTCGGGCATGTTACCTTCAGGAACCTATTATTACATCATAGGTCTCAATACCCCCGAACTAAAACCTATAAACGGATACATCTATATTGGTTCAAACTAAAGAGATACCTACTATGTCAACATTTAAATATTTTGTTTTAACCATAGCTCTGGCCTGCACGTTTTACTCAAATGCGCAACAATTGCCCCAGTTTACGCAATACGTATACAACACTATCTCAATAAACCCAGCTTACGCTGGTAGCAGAGAGACATTAAACGTAACCGCACTACATAGAAATCAGTGGGTGGGTATTGACGGTAACCCTACAACGAGCACCTTGGCGATACATACGCCCATAAAATTCAGCAACGTTGGTGTGGGGCTATCGTATATCAATGACAAACTGGGCTTTGAGAAGACCAACTACATATACGCCGATCTATCTTATACGGTTCCTTTAAATAGGAAAGTAAATATGGCTTTTGGTTTAAAAGGTGGATTTACAAACTATAAATTGCAAACCCCTGATGAAAATGACCCCTTCTTTTCTGGAGGGTTTACTGAATGGAACCCCAATATCGGAGCAGGACTCTACGTAAGTTCAAATAGATGGTACTTAGGTGTTTCAACACCGAGAATACTGACTACCGACCTCAACAAAGGTGAGTTTGCGGCTATAGAAAGAAACAGCTATTACGCCATTGGTGGTGTGGTGATCGACCTATCGGAAAAAACGAAATTCAAGCCCACGGCAATTGTAAAATACACCAATGGTGCACCGGCTACCTACGATGTGACCGCCAACTTTCTTTTCTTCGATAAATTTTGGTTAGGTGCCTCGTACAGGTTCAACGACGCCGATAATTTCGGAGTGGTGATGGACTATAAAATATCAGATTCTTTTCGATTGGGATATGCCTATGACATTCCTACAGCCACCATAAAACCTTATTCAGGAGGAACACATGAAATTATAATGATCTATGAACTGCCCAGAAAATGGTTAGGGGGTATAAAATCACCGAGGTATTTTTAATTTATCTTACTTGAAAAAATTATTTCAAACGCATTTCAATCATATACTGCTTAAAACCAATTTTTTCATAGGCTTTTATGGCACCAATGTTTTCAGTATAAACCGTAAGTCGTACTTCTTTAATGCCTTTGGAGTCTGACCATTTCATTAATTCATTTACAATATGCTGATTCACACCCTGACCTCTATAATCAGCATGTGTAAACATAAAACCTAAATAAGCATAGATTTCATGATCTAAATAGGGTTTTGCCTGTTTAAGTTTACCAAAACCTGATGCAATAATTCGCTTATCGGCTACCGCAACTAAAACCACAGCTTTATCAGAAAGTATCATTTCTTCAAGATTATAATAGGTAATCGGATCCTTCGCTAGGGTAGGATCAAAGGGTCGTTCTGCAGTAATCACCCCTTGTTCAAAAGCCAGCAAAGTGAACAGGTCTTCTAAAACTGCCTCTCTAACAACAATCTCTTTGTTCATTATATGAATATTTATTTTCTTAAATATACTGTATAAATAATTATTTTTACCAAAATTAAATCATGCACTTTCTATCTCAGTCACTAGAAGAATATATTAAAAACAATTCTGAAAAAGAGCCTAAAATACTACAACAGCTCACTAGAGAGACCCACCAAAAAATCGTTCGCCCTAGAATGATCACAGATCATTTTCAAGGTAGGGTCTTGAGTATGTTCTCAAAAATCATCAATCCGAAGAACATATTGGAAATCGGCACCTATACAGGCTATTCGGCCATTTGTTTGGCGGAAGGACTTCAAAAAAACGGACAGTTGCACACTATTGATATTAATGAAGAGCTATTGAATGTACAAAACAAGTATTTTAAAAAAAGTGGTTACGCTAACCAAATCGTTCAATATACAGGTGATGCCCTGAAAATACTACCAAAACTCGATATGGTTTTTGATCTTGTTTTTATTGATGCTGAAAAGATAAGTTATGATGCCTATTTTGAAGCGGTTTTATTAAAAATAAGGCCCGGTAGTGTTATTCTTTCTGATAATGTTCTTTGGTCGGCCAAGGTTGTAGAAACCTTGGATCCAAAAGACAAGGCCACAAAAGCACTTTTGGCCTATAACAAAAAACTAAAGGAAGATCCTAGAGTAGAAACCGTATTGCTACCTATTAGAGATGGTCTAACTTTAAGTAGGGTACTATAAGGCGAGTATGTAAGTTGTAAAATAAAAAGGCAGAGACCATTCCTATAAAAGCCCCTAACAAAAGATCAAGCGGATAATGTACCCCAACATAGATACGGCTCAAAGCGAACAAAAGAGGCCATATACAGAACAACCATGACCATTTAAATCTTTTTCTAACAAAAAGAAGCATCAAAGTAGTCACCGAAAAGGAGCTTGATGCATGCCCTGAGAAAAAACTAAAGCTTGACGGGTTTTTAAGAATACGTATAAACGAATTGATTTCAATGTTATTATTGGGCCGAAGTCTGCCAACATACTCTTTTGTTAAATCGGAAGCCACCAATATAAAAATAATCAGTGAAACGACAGTCAAGGAAACGAAAAGTGCTTCACGCCTTGGGTATTTCCACAAAATCAAGGTAAAGAAAAACAAAAAAAGGGGAATCCAAGTATAGATATTGGTGACGGAGATCCAAAAAAAGTCGTATTTCTCTATGCCAAGGCTATTTAGGTAAACAAAGGTCTCTTGATCCCATTCCAGCAGTTTATCCCACATTTACTTTCGTTTGATCACGCCTTTCACTTGGTCCACATTATCTTTGAGTTCGCCAATTTCTTTGGTAAGGCCGCTACTCATGTTCTCTTTGACCTCATCGATATCTTTTTTGATATCTTCTACAAAACTTGTATCGACCCCTTGTTTTTCTGCACTTTTCTGAATCTCTTGCTTAATATCTTCAGTAGCATCTTTCAATTGTCGCATGCCCTTACCCAAGCCTTTGGCGATACCAGGTATTTTATCGGCACCAAAGACCATGACCACGATAAACATGATAAAGAAGATCTCTCCTCCGCTAATAAATAGAAAGTGCATTAAAAACATAGAACAAATATACTGAAGTTTGAATTGAAAGGACCTGTTAGGTTATGAAAACCCGACAGGGGTAGTCTCTTAAGACTTAAAAGTCATTTTTCTTTTATATTTTCTTTCATATTTTCTTTCATTTTGTCGAAATCAGATTTCTGCTCTTTCTGGGGCCATGAATTGTTGGTCAGGTTAATATCGGCGGTTTCCGCCTTGGGATCGACCACTATATTGGTCAACTCTTGTTCAGAAGATATTACAACGTTTACCTCTTTGTCATTTTTTCTCCAGATCTCAGGTGGGTAGGTGATATTTTCGGTATTACCATCGGCATAGGTATATTCTACGATCAATGGCATGGGTATACCCCCTGGTTTCTCATAGGTGACCTCATAGATATATTTTGGCTCTTTGACCGCTGCTCGCTCGGCCTCCGTCATATTGTCCATCATAAATTCTTTTAACGACTTCGAACTCTCAGAAGGTGATTTGCCCTTTAGAGCAGGGTCAAAATCCTCACTGCCTTCTTCCATCAGATATACCAAGGGTGGTAAATCAGCCTCGGTCATGCCTTGTGCCGCCATATACTTCAGCATTTTCTTGGTAGGCTTGTCGGTTACATAATACTTTTTGATGCCCTTCACGCCAATATCAACATAATCGGTGGTATAGAACCATCCCCTCCAGTACCAATCAAGATCAACAGCAGAGGCATCCTCCATAGTACGAAAGAAATCTTCGGGCGTTGGGTGTTTGAACATCCATCGTTTTGAGTAGGTTTTGAACGCATGGTCAAAAAGCTCCCTTCCCATTACGGTCTCTCTTAAAATATTCAGGGCCGTTGCAGGTTTTCCATAAGCGTTAGGACCCAGTTGGTGCACATTTTCAGGATTCGACATAATGGGCGAAATCGTACTTTGGTCACCACTCATATAAGGTACTATTTTAGAGGGATCACCTCTTCTTGACGGATATGCCTTGTTGGGCAAAATGGTTTCAGGATATTTTTCTCCAAATTCCTGCTCGGCCATATACTGCATAAAAGTATCGAGACCTTCATCCATCCAACCCCATTGACGTTCATCTGAATTTACGATCATGGGAAAGAAATTATGCCCTACCTCGTGAATGATTACACTGATCATACCGTATTTCACACGGTCAGAATAGGTGCCGTCTTCATTGGGCCTACCATAGTTCCAACAGATCATGGGATATTCCATTCCCTGATTTTTGGCATGTACCGATATGGCCTTCGGATAAGGATAATCAAACGTATGCGATGAATATGACTTCAGGGTATGGGCTACTGCCTTGGTGGAATATTCCTCCCAAAGCGGATTGCCTTCTTTAGGGTACATAGAGACCGCCATAATATCTTTACCGCCCAATTTCACGGCCTGCATATCCCAAATAAACTTTCTAGAGGTGGCAAATCCGAAATCACGAACGTTCTTGGCCTTCAAACGCCAAGTCTTCGTTTTTTCTGAAAAGTTCTTTTCGGCAGCTTCGGCTTCCGCTTGGGTTACGATGATAACGGGTTTGTCGTATGATTTTTTTGCCTTCTCATATCTTTTCATCATCTCTTTCGAGTACATTTCCTTTCTGTTCTGAAGCACACCCGTACCGTCTAAAATATGATCCGCAGGCACGGTGATGTTCACCTCGTAATCTCCAAACGTTAGGGCAAACTCCCCAGATCCCCAAAACTGGTGGTTCTGCCATCCTTCGACATCGCTATAAACCGCCATTCTCGGAAAAAACTGCGCAATAACGTAGGCTCTGTTTCCGTCTTCGGGAAAATACTCATAACCCGATCTGGCCCTGTTCACTGTATGATCGGGAATGTTGTAGTTCCATTTTATTGAAAAGGAAATCTGTTCTTTACTCTTTAAGGGCTGCGGAAGGTCGATCCGCATCATGGTGCGGTTTATGGTGTATGGCAATGCCTTACCGTTGGCATCCTTTACATAATCAATATTAAAACCGCCATCAAAGGGTTCGCCCATAAATTTGCTCTTAAAAGCGCTTGGCTGCTCGGCCATGGTCACCCCGCCCCCATTTTGTAAAGGCGACTTAGAATCTTTGGCCCTTACATTTTGATCCAATTGAACCCAAAGAAACTCTAGGTCATCGGGCGAATTATTGATATAGGTGATGGTCTCTTTACCGAAGATCTTGGCGTTTTTATCATCAAGGGTGATATCTATCTTATAATTGGCCTGCTGTTGGTAATAATCGGGGCCAGGTGCGCCCGATGCCGATCTGTAGGTATTCGGCGTTGCAAATTCTTGATACATCTGTTCAAACTTGCTCTGGTTACTGGTAGCGGGCTCACTTTCTTTTACTTCTGCCTCTTGTGCAGAAATCATTAGCCCAAAAAGAAACAATAGGCTTGCGAAACAATATTTGGTTTTATTCATTTTTTGAAGTAATTAATTAGTCAATCGAAATGTAGAGTATTTTCAGGAAATTGTTCGATAATGTTATAATTTTAACATTCCTTTAGTATCCGATTTAACAAGTACGAAACTTTTTTTCTTGCCCTTTATCTTAAAATGAACTACGTTTTGCTGTTCGTCATAAAGGTCGGCAAGAATTTCGTTCTCTATTTGGATGGATGTTACCGAGGGCAAGTCGATTTTCGCAACCTCAAAATAATAGACCATTAAATCGTTATCGTATTTTCTTCCTATAAAATCAAAGGGGCTGTTTTTACCGTTGATTTCAACAACAAACTTTTGCCTAAGGTATTTTTCAAGGTATTCATCGGCCAATTCAGATTCATTGTCAGTTGCCAAATCTGCTTTAAAACCATAGCGCACTTCCAAGACTTTTTCAAGATCATCGATAAAAACCCGAGATGTAATCTGTAGCGCATCGTCCTTTTCAGAATAGCTGATGTTGGTAACGCTTACATAGAATTTATGTACAGTGGCAAAAGCCATAAGGGGTAGAAACAAAATAAGAAATCCTTTTTTCCAAAACTTCATATAATTCACTGTATAGGTATTCAAAAGTATACAAATCACATGCCAAAATACAATTTCAATCCAAGCTATTGTTTTTACGGTAGATCAAGCTTTTTTTCTTCATAAACTGCCATAGTCGCAACTTATCTTCAATTGCAACGGTATCATTAAAGCTAGAATCGATCTCACAGAAAAAAACAAAATCGTCAATTCTTGTTTGCGGAATTTTCAAATCTAAGGTATAAAGCGAATCGGCGAAGAATTTACGTATTTTTTCAATCTTTTTATATTTTGCTTCACGTGCAACCCGCTCATTTAACATTTTGGTTCTGCCTGAAAAATAATTGATTAAAGGATCTAGTCTTATAGCAACTATACTATAATCCCATGTGCGCGCGGCATAGAGTTTTCGCTGTGATTTCGTTGGGGGTTTGACATAAGCATTGGGCAAATCAAGGGTTGAAGCGGTCACCACTGGACCGATCTTTAAATTTTTCATATCACGATCTAACTCGCCCGATAAATTATAGGGGCGCACCACCACCTCATCCAATTGGGTCAAAGCAGTCTCTAACCAGACGTTTAGAATTTTGCTCTTCAAAATTTCATTATTGACCACAATCAGTTTCTTTTTAAACTGTACTGCCGTAAAAACAAGGGTGTCGTTCAACTTGGCGGAAATCGTAAAAAAACCCTTTGCATTGGTAATCGTACCTCTTTGCACACTGATATTCGAGACATGAATTGCCGCAACATCACCGTCTTTGTTATAGACATGCCCTTCTATTTTTGTACTGAAATATTGGGCGTTTGCAGTAACAAACACAAAACACATGAGACAAAATATTAGGTATTTCTTGAACATGGTTCAATACGTTTCATAATCGTGAAATAGCACCACTTCACCATCTTTGGTTAATTGTAGATCCATTTCAATTTTGAGTTTAAACCTTCTTAATCCATCTCGTTATTCTTTCTGTATAGAACGCTCTTTTTTCGAAGAAACTCCCAGATCTTTAATCGGTCATGCGTATCGACCACAGTTTGAAACTCAGCATCCACTTCACAAAAATATAAGAGATCATCTATTTTAGCCGCTGGTATTTTCAAATCTATCCGAAATAAAGAATCCGCGTAAAATGCCTTTACCCTTTCCGTTCTTGAATACAGTTTGTTTTTGGCGACCCTTTTCTTTAGCATTTTAGTGCGCCCTGTAATGGCATTGATCAAAGGGTCAAAACTCATAAACGGATTGGCGGTCGCTGCGTAGAGTTCGCGCTCGGCCTTGGTGATGGGCAGTACATATGCGTTCGGCAACCCCAAAGTAGAAGCAGTTACCACGGCATTCGTTTTTATGACCTTTAAGTCTTTTGTGATATCACCTGAAAGGTTATAGGGCGTCACGACCACTTCATCGAGCTCGGTCAGCGCATCTTCTAACGGAACGTTCAGCATTCTTTGTCGTAAGACCTCAGGGGTAACCACAATTTTTTTTCTTTTGAACTGTACTGCCGAAAAGACAAGGGTATCGTTAAGGTCTACATTGATCGCAAAAAACCCGTCTATATCAGTAATCGTAGCCCTTTTGGTAGTAATATTCTGTACATGGGTTGCAGCAACATCGCCATCTTTGCCGTACACTCTACCTTCTAGTTTTTTTGAAAAAAGCGTTTGAGCCCCAACTGAGGTCGAAACCAACATAAAAACGATAAGAAGAAGGCTATTTCTCTTCATTCGATTCTTGCAGAAAGGTTTTGCTCTGTGTTACCAAAAAGTCGATCAATTGAAACTCGTTGTCTTTCTTTAAAAGCGATTGGGTAGGTATTCGAGTATCGCAATAGATCAAAAAGGCATCTATCTTGTCTTGCGGCAGTTTCAGATCTGTTACAAAAAATTCATCTTCATATACTTGGCGCAATACCTCGCTGATTTTTAATTTTGGTTTGTTAGGTTCATTGGTCTTTTTGGACTTCAACAAGGCCTTAAAAATATTAACGAAGTTAATACCATCGGTCATACCGCGTTCGGTCTGTGAAAGTGCAATATTCTCAACTTCGGTAGATCGGTCGGTCTCGTACTCGAACTTCTTTAAGTCTTCGTTCACCACTTGTATAAAACGTTCTTGGTCTTCAGGGCTGATTACCACTTCATCAAGTTCAGTCACCTTCTCGTTCACCTCAATAACAAGGCGATTTTTGTCAAGTATTTCTTGGGTTACTTTAACAACCATCAACTGATAATTCAAAGCGGAAAACACAAGTTCGTCACCTACTTTCACCATAATAGCATACTCGCCATTTTCATTGGTGATGGTAGCCATTTCAGAAGTCGCGTTAATAACGTTCTCATTAGGCACGTTTACCTGTCGGTACAAAACCTTACCTCGTAATAACCGTCTTTGATTATCTTGCCCATAAGAAAGCATTAAAAAAAAGAAACCACATAAACTCAGAAAAAATCGTCTCATAAAATATTTGTCTTTAGTGGTTATAGAACTCGTCTTGGTTATTCTTTTAAACCAATTCAATACTACTTGTTTTCGTTTATAAAGAAAATACAAGTTTTCGTGTAAAAAAAGTAGGTGTCACTAAACTTTTGTTAATTTGTGAAAAAATAAAAGGGCACACGCCTGTCTTTGGGATACCTAACAACCCTGAAATACGTAAAAAACACGCTATTTCATCGAAAATTACGCCTCTTTACCTCAATGAATGCACATTTCATCTAGTATTATCTAGATATATGAGCAGATAATTTTATTTTTGTAAGTTCAGGTTACCTATTAATACCCCATTAACTATATGAAAAATTCAATAGTACTCCTACTTATCGCTCTGATTGTAAGCAGCTTTTTGAGCGCTCAAATCAAAATAGGCGATAATCCGCAAAACATAGATCCATCATCTGTCTTAGAACTTGAAAGTACTGACAAGGTTTTGGTCGTTACCAGAGTAACAACAACACAAATGAATGCCATCGTGCCAATGCAAGGAGCACTGGCCTACAATACCGATCTTCAAAGTGTGCACTATTATGACGGTACCCAGTGGGTCAGTATTGGCGCAGGCGCAGGCGGCCCCTTTACCACAGATCCCATAGAAAATGCGGTAAGTACCGTAGTGATCACCCCCTTAAACGGTGGTAGTAATTTTGAGGTCGCGCCCAATAGTATACGTACCGAACAAATTGTTGACGGAGGTATCAATGGAGTAGATCTGCAAAATGGTTCGATTACAGGAGACAAATTGACAAACAGCTCCGTCATCAAAGAAAAAATATCAGAAAATGCGGTTGGGCCCCACGCTATTCAACGTGATAGTCTGCCCCTGAGTTATTTTCTCAACGATGTGCCTTTTTTAACGGCAGGTGATATCAATATCGTTAGTAATGATCCTGGTAATATTTTGGAGGCCAGAGCTGACGGAGTGTTTTATAATGATACTGATGGTAGTGGGGGAACCGATGACCAAAACTTGACCTTAACAGAAAATGTTATTGGAATAGAAGATGGAAACACTATTGATTTAACACCTATTTTGGGTTCTGGGGGAGGAAGTACCACAATAAATTCTACTCCCACCGTAACTGTGGCCGGAACAGGAACAACAGCCGACCCGTATCTGTTGACCAGTTCGGGTGGAGCGGATGGTTCTGAGACTATTATCGATGCCACAAACTCAACAATTGGCGTTACGGGTTCGGGTACAACAGCAAATCCATATATATTGACTTCCAATGCTGCCGATGTTTCTTTTACCCCTGCTGGAAATACACTTAGCACCAACGTTCAAAACGCCATTGAAGAAATACAAACTGACTTAGATGGATTATCTGCCGGCGGTGAAGCAAATACGACTTCAAATCAAGGGAGTGGTGGGGTCGGACTTACTCTGACAAAGAATGTATTTGATTTGCCCTTTAAAAGTATCAATGCCGCTGATACCGGCATTCTTTCAGTGACTGATGATACGGCCAACAATGAAATTGATATCGATATTGTTCCTGCAACACCATTGACACCGGCCAAAGACCAAATGTTAATTACCAACAGCACAAACAATCTAGTTGAGTGGGCTCCTTTAAGCATACCTACCGGCACTTCGGGTTCTATATTTTTTTCAGATGGATCTGGGGGCTTGGCAGAAAACAACGCCAATCTTTTTTGGGACACTTCTTTTGGCACAGGAGGAGCCCTTGGTATTGGAACTAACAACCCTCAAGGCAAACTACATGTTGCAGGAGAAATAAGATCAGAAGGATATAATTCCACATTTGGAACAGAAGGTTCTCCTGCTTATAGTTTTATTGCTTCTGGATCTGATGATTCCAACACTGGCATGTACCGAATAGCAGCGGATGAGCTTGGTTTTTCAGTAGGGGGAAACCTCGCCTTGACGGTAGATGAACCTTCGACAGGTGTTACTAAAGTAGTGATTAAAGAAAGCCTTGAGGTAGGTGCTTCTGTAACTATGGCCGTACTCACAACTTCAGGTGCTACAACATTAGACGATACCCATTATACCATAATTCTCGGAGGAAATCATAATATAACACTCCCTCTAGCTAGTTCTGTTACTGGAAGAGTCTACATCATTAAAAATGTAACTGTCAATACACCGACCATTAGTAGTTATATAGATTCAATCGGAACAGCTACCACAACTATCGGCCCCGGAGTAATTCAATTGCAAAGTGACGGCACCAACTGGCAACAAATCAACTAATATGAAAAAGTATATCTATTTAATTATTTCTATATATGGTTTTTGCCTAAACGCCCAAACCGCCCTATACAACACAGGTAACCTCAGAATTCATGAAGAAGGCAAACTCGGTTTTCATATTAGCCTTATCAATGATGGGGCACTTGATGAAAATTTGGGCCTAGCAGGTTTTTACGGTGATTTGCCCTTGACCGTGTCAGGCGCCTTTGTACCCACTTTTTTCGATCTTGAAATTTCGAATCCTGATTATGTTAGTTTGAGCACAGGCCTGAACACCATCAACAACACCAATTTTATTACTGGTGATTTTTTCACCACTAGGGCACAACCTGAAATCTATTTGAATTTTCTAGCAAATGCCTTTGCCAACGGTAGTGGTGATATTTCAAAAGTAGATGGCTATGCCGCCATAACCGATCAGCAGAATTTTACGTTTCCCGTAGGTGATGAAGAGCAACTGCGCCAACTTATATTGGAATCTACAAACGTTAATACCTTGGCGAAATGCGCTTACTTTTTTGAAGACCCGAACAGTCCGTCAACTTTTTCCACAAATTTTGATACCAATACAAAGGCCACTGGCCTTGGTGCGATAAGTACCTTTGAATTTTGGCGATTAGAGGGCAACGTACCTTCAACCGTTAGAATCAGCTGGAACGAAAGAAGCACTATCAGTACACTTGTTTCCGACATCACGACCCTAAGTGTAGTGGGTTGGAGCAAGACGACCAACCAATGGGTCAGTATCGGCAGCAGCGGTGCGATAGGCGACCTTGACCAAGGTTTTATTTCTACGGCTAGTTTTGTGCCCGATGATTATGAAATCATCACTTTTGGCAGTGGTTTTGGTGAACCTACTGAGGTGTTGGACCTTGATAATTATCTGGTCACACCCAATGGTGATGGGGTCAATGACTTTTTGGTGATTCCTGAGTTGGAACAATCCCCCAACAATACGGTCCAAATTTATGACCGCTATGGCCTAAAGGTATTTGAAATGAACAACTATACAAATCAATTCGATGGTTTTACCACCGGCTCTAATTTTGTAATTTCCAAAGATAAAGGCCTCCCTTCCGGCGTATACTTCTATATCGCGTCATTGCATGACATAGGCCTTGATTTTCAAGGGTTTTTATATCTTTCCTCAAATCAGTAATCACTGTCGTTTTCTATAGTTTTTTCAAATACTTGTAATCTAGTCCCAAAACATTCGATTATTAAAGCACAAGTACATAATTGTTGGCTAAATACCTGAATTTTCAACAATTATTGGACTTTTAAAACCTTTAAACACAGCCTTGCTTACATGTTTAAATAACAGTATTACATTATTTTATATACTTTTTTTGCAATTTCACAACAAAAATTATTCCTCCTCCCACATTACTTATAAATTGCTTTCCAGATAATTAACCATAAAGCTGAATAACCGTTCTATTTTTTATGTAGTTGAACCCGCTATCAAAATCACCAGAATCATGCATCAACTTATATGTAAATGGCTGGTTGCCCCAAAAATTCACTAAATATGTATTTAAAAAAAATAAATTTTCTATTTCTGCTATTAGGCGTACAATTCGCTACAGCACAGTTGAAAATTGGTGAAAACCCAAACAGTATAGACGCTGCTTCCATAATAGAATTGGAAAGCACCACAAAAACTTTGGTGTTAACAAGGGTAACCAATAGTCAAATGCTAAGTATAACGCCTTTAAAGGGAGCATTGGTCTATAATACAGACACACAAAGGGTCCATTATTATGATGGCACACAATGGAATGAGATAAAAGACAGCGCAAGCGCTACTACCCAACTCACCAAAACCGACATTGAAGGAATGGGATTCGTTGACGGCACACACACCACGGACACAAATCTATCAAAAACCGACATTGAAGGAATGGGATTCGTTGACGGCGCACACACCACGGACACAAATCTATCAAAAACCGACATCGAGGGAATGGGGTTCGTCGACGGCGCACACACCACGGACACAAATCTATCAAAAACCGACATCGAGGGAATGGGG
>UOEL01000070.1_pt1 | contig 15820 bp, 19 predicted proteins | sample 1989351 | NCBI WGS metagenome assembly UOEL01 (sample SAMEA4712195, study PRJEB27164) | hydrothermal vent metagenome | biome: marine basaltic hydrothermal vent biome; feature: marine hydrothermal vent; material: mineral | place: Pacific Ocean | collected 2011-06-14/2011-07-23 | depth 1719 m
AAGATGGTTTAATGGAGGCTTAGCAAGATACAGAGGAATGGAAAAAATGCATACCCAAAACCTGATGGAGGCCATGTGTTATAATTTGTATCGAAGTCCTGGGATAATTGCGTCTAATTGTAAAAATTAAGAGAAAAACAGTAAGAAAAGGAACTCTATAGACAAAAAACAGAACTAAAAACATGCTTTTTTTGACAAAAACCAATCTCAAAATGGATTAAAGCAAATTATTCAATTTTGCAACGGTCTTGATGTAGTTGAAGCCCTGCCTTTACTTTAGCCTTGCCTGATCCGTGGCAGATAAAACATATGACAATTTTCAACTATGGTTCTTCTCTTTATTTCTTGACAAAAACACCGAACAGTTCACTGCCTTGCCTTGGCGGTATTGAATTATGGCATGCTGTAAAACCAACTGCCTTAAAATAGGGCTCTAAATGACCAAGGTAGCTTTCTTTATCTCCTCCAAAGGGTCGCTTTTCCATGTCGCCAGTAAGTGGAAAACAAAACCAAAGGCCTACCAGTTTCCCTTTGGGCTTTAGAAGTTTTGCCATATGTTCGGCATAGGCGTCTCTGTTTTTGTCAGTTGGTACAAGAGAGCAAAAGAAGGTTTGCTCTAAAATAAGATCGTACTGCCCTTGGTGCTCAAAAAAATCTTGATGTAGTAAATGGGATTTCGGAAAATCAGGGTTTCGCTCTTGAAATCGTTGCAAGGGAATCTCTGAAATATCCATGATAGAAACGTTACGGAAGCCTTGTTGAAATAGATATTCTACTTCATAGCCATTGCCGGCCCCTGGTACCAGTACCGAAATGTTTTTGTCGGTCAGTTGGTTGATATAGGTTTTTATTGGGGTAGAAGGGTAGCCAATATTCCATCCAGTGCGCTCTTCTTTGTAGCGGTTTGTCCAGTATTCCTGTTCGTTATTCATGTTTAAGAATCTTCCCGTTTTTCGTTACAAATTTTACTTTACGCATTTTGATATATCCTCAATGGGATTTCCTTCCACGGCGATAATATCGGCTAGAACCCCTTTTTTTAATTCCCCCAGATTATCTAAATGAAAAACTGAGGCATTGACTGAAGTTGCCGATTGCAAAACCTGTTTAGGTTGCATACCGTATTGCACCATCGATTCAAGTTCACGGTAATTTTCGCCATCTGTAAAAACGCCAACATCCCCTCCAAAAACGATGGTCACTCCTGATTGTAGCGCACGCTTAGATGATGCTTTTTTCTTAACGATACGTTCGGTATCGGAATCGGTTCCCTTTTTTCCAGCCTCGATAACGTTCTATGGCGTCGCCAGCAGCTAGGGTAGGGCAGAGTGCCACCCCTTTTTCTTTCATCAATTTAAAAACCTCTAAAGTGCCACCGTCTCCGTGCTCAATGGTTTCAACACCGCCGATAATGGCGCGGCGAATTCCTTCGGGCGTGCTTGCATGGGCGAAAACCAGAATGGTAATTAGTGTTTTCATAATTGATCGGGTGTTGTAGCGAATCAATGTATAGGGATGCTTACAAAGCCCATCCTGAAAAATAAAGATAATTACGGATTAATCAACCTACGAACGGCAATAAATACAAGGATAAAGATGGAATATCCTATAAAAAAAGGAATAATGTAAGTTTTGAGACCGAGCGCCAACATAAACCCGATGATGAGCAATTGAAAACCCAAACCGAAGGTAGAAACGGCTGTCATAAACCAATTGGGTAGATTTTGTGATGTTACCGCACCGCTATCGATTAGGTGGATTATTTTGTCGAAGATACCATAGAATAAGGTGTATAGACCAAAAAGAATATCGACGTTCCGTTGTTTTTCCCCTTTTAGTGCTTTTGGGGTCTTATCTTCAAAAATGCGGCTTGTTGTGTCGCCATCATACTTTTTTCTTAGTATAACATAGTAGTAATTGTAAAGTGTACCCTGCAACTGAATTCCGAAAAACGCTAGTAAAGCGTACAAAATAGAACCATTAGTCACATGCCAAACGGTAATTAGAATCAAAAGGTTAAGAATGATATCAGAAACAGAATCTAGATACCTGCCGGTATAAGAGGGTGTTTTTTTGAGCCGGGCGAGTTCACCATCGGCAGCATCTAAAATTGATTTTAAAACCAAAAAGAAGGCGGCTGCCCAATAGTAATGGTTGAGCATACAGGTAATGGCAATAAGACCAGAGAGGATAAACGCAATCGTGACATGAATGGGAGTGAAAACCGTGTTTTTGAGAGAGCCCGCAATTACTTTTGCGATCGGTCTACCGTAATCAGATAAATCAAAGAATTGATTTTGCTTGGGTAATTTTGACATTTTATGTACCTACCTAAAGAGAAAAACCAATAACGGTAACACGCTAGCTTAGTCTTCTTCTCAAATCAAGTAGCACAAAGGTAATATTAAATATACAATTTGATAAAAGTTAATATGACTATCGGATTGATTACACAAAATAATATTTTGTAACTAGCTGCATACAAATTGATTACGACGTATCGTTTTTTGCAAGACAATCTTCAAAGTTAGTTTTGTCACATTTTTAACGGATTATAATTTAATCTAAATAATTCCTCGACGGCTTTGCCTCGAGCCTGCCTCCGGCAGGCAGGTCGGTTTCAAGAATTTTTTTATTTTCGTTTTTGGTAAAGCATAACCATCACGTTATCAATTATATACTCCAAGTAAACTATATGTAACGAATCCGATAGTCATAAAAGTTAAAAAAGTATGCTAAGCGGTAAGGTTCTCTTTTTATATTTTATATTTGTCCAGTCAAATGAACTAAACCTACCCTCTAAATGGAATATCTTGATTTTGAACTTCCCATAAAAGAGCTTGAAGAACAGCTCGATAAGTGTATGGTAATCGGCGAAGAGAGTGATGTTGATGTATCGGAGACCTGTAAGCAGATAGAAAAGAAATTGACCGAGACCCGAAAAGATATCTATAAAAACCTGACCGCCTGGCAACGGGTACAACTTTCAAGGCATCCTAATAGACCTTATACGCTTGATTATATCAAAGCAATTTGCGGTGATACCTTTTTAGAACTTCACGGTGATAGAAATGTAAAAGACGATAAAGCAATGGTTGGGGGCTTGGGAAAGATCGGTGATCAAAGTTTTATGTTCATCGGCCAACAGAAAGGCTATAATACCAAGACGAGGCAGTACCGTAATTTTGGTATGGCAAACCCTGAGGGGTATAGAAAAGCTTTGCGACTGATGAAATCTGCAGAGAAGTTCGGCATACCCGTGGTATGTTTAATCGATACCCCTGGAGCCTACCCGGGTATAGAGGCTGAAGAACGGGGACAAGGCGAGGCCATTGCAAGAAATATTTTAGAGATGACCCGATTGAAAGTGCCGATCATCGTGGTGATTATTGGTGAAGGTGCCTCTGGCGGTGCTTTGGGCATTGGTGTAGGTGATAAGGTCTTGATGTTGGAAAATACATGGTATTCGGTTATTTCGCCAGAGTCTTGTTCTTCAATACTTTGGAGAAGTTGGGAGCATAAAAAAGAGGCAGCCGATGCCTTGAAACTGACTGCCCCTGATATGAAAAGGTTAAAACTGATCGATGAGATCGTTCGTGAACCAGCGGGTGGTGCACACAGTAATCGTGAAAAGACTTTTGAGATCGTAAAGAACAAAATCATCAAGTATTTTCAAGAATTGGAAAAGTTATCCCCAAAAGAATTGGTAAAACAACGCATGGAAAAATATGCGGAGATGGGCGTTTTTGATGGCTAACGGTTGTTTTTCACAAGTATTGAAAAAAACGGGGAATCAATTCCCCGTTTTTTTTTTTGTTATCAACACAAAATCGTAACTTATCAACATGAAATTGTTAAACAACTGTTGATATCGCAAAGTGCCTTTTTATACCACCTAAGGCTTAATTATATATTTTAGTCCTCATGGAGAAACCGAATCCCGTTATTGGTCGTAAAATAGACAAATCTACTATCATCAGCTTAGAGCGAGGTAAAATACCACCTCAATCAGTTGATTTAGAAGAGGTTGTGCTTGGCGCCATGATGATCGATAAAAAAGGAGTCGATGAAGTAATAGATATCCTACATCCTGATGTCTTCTATAAGGATGCCCACAAGTATGTATACGAGGCGATTTTTAAATTGTTCGAAACCTCTGAACCGGTAGATTTATTAACCGTATCTGGGCAGTTAAAGAAAGATGGCCGTTTAGATGCTGTTGGGGGCGATTTTTATCTCATAAAGCTCACACAAAAAGTAGCTTCTTCGGCACATATTGAGTTTCACGCACGTATTATTCTACAAAAATATATTCAACGTAGCCTGATAAAAATATCGAACGAGATCATTGAAGAAGCCTATGACGAAGGTACCGATGTGTTTGATCTGTTAGACAATGCCGAATCTAAATTATACGACATAACCCAAGGCAATCTAAAACGATCTGCCGAGACAGCTCAAAATTTGGTGATTCAAGCCAAAAAACGAATTGAGGAAATCGCCAATAAAGATGGACTCAGCGGTATACCTTCTGGTTTTGACAAAGTTGACAAACTGACTTCTGGTTGGCAGCCTAGTGATTTGATTATTATAGCCGCCCGGCCCGGTATGGGTAAAACGGCCCTTACCCTTTCGATGGCCAGAAATATGGCCGTTAACAACAATATCCCAGTTGCGTTTTTCTCATGTGAAATGTCATCGGTACAGCTGATTACAAGGCTGATTTCTTCGGAAACAGGACTATCTTCAGAAAAATTGAGAACGGGAAAATTAGAAAAACATGAGTGGGAACAGTTGAACGTAAAAGTAAAAGCACTTGAAAACGCCCCGTTGTTTATTGATGATACACCTTCATTGTCTATTTTCGACCTCAGGGCAAAAGCTAGAAGATTGGCCTCACAGCACGGTATAAAATTGGTTATCATTGATTACCTTCAGTTGATGACTGCAGGCGGTAGTCAAAAAGGGGGAAATCGTGAACAAGAGATTTCTACCATTTCGCGAAACTTAAAGGCCTTGGCAAAAGAACTGAACGTACCGGTAATTGCCTTATCACAATTGTCTAGAGCGGTTGAAACCCGTGGGGGCAGTAAAAGGCCCATTCTTTCTGATTTACGTGAATCAGGTGCGATAGAGCAAGATGCCGATATCGTTTCTTTTATCTACAGGCCCGAATACTATAAAATCGATGAATGGGATGACGAAGAGCGAACACCCACTCAGGGCCAAGCAGAACTCATTGTAGCGAAACACCGTAACGGAGGTCTTGATAGTATTCGATTAAAATTCATCGGAAATCTGGGTAAATTCGATAACTTAGATGATTTCGATTCCCCTTTCGAGTTTCAATCGAAGATGAACGCCAATGAGGAGAATCCGTTTATAACCAAGAACCTGCCTGTCCGGCAGGCAGGCCTGCCCAATGCAAATGATGCTTTCGGAAGTTCAATGAACGATGATACCGGTTTAGAGGAAGACAATGATATACCGTTTTAAATTTTCAAGATTCCTTTTTGATACACCCAAACCGAATAGCTTTTCGGAAATTTTAACGAATGTTGTTTTTTTCTTTAATAAGGCAAAAAATTCAAGCATAGCCTTAGCTACGGTTTTATTTTTTAACGTAATTAAAGAGAGAAAGAACGAGTTGAAAACACGTGAAGTTGTTTGGTTTGGGTATAATAAAAGAAAAGTGTTGCTCTTTAAAAGTGTGGCCGTGGTATTCTTTTTTTTGTTTTCTACGAACGTTTGGGCATCGAGCATCCTCATTCCTATGGATGCGGATAGTCAAAAAAACCATCTTAAAGCATACGGCATTACCTATTGGGTCTTGACCAAACAACAAAAAGTACAGTGGTTGTTGAACTATAGGGGCGGTTCTTTTTTATTGCCAGATGGAGAGAATATTCGTAAAGAATGCCAGATTCGCGGGGTCTCTTTTGAGGTTCTTTCCGATGACCAAGCACAGGGCATTTTAGATGCCATCAGTAGCCCTTCTCAAAACCAAGAGGCAGTTATTCTCGAAAAAGCTCCTAAGATCGCAGTATATTCCCCAAAGGGAAACCAACCTTGGGACGATGCAGTGACCATGGTATTGACCTATGCCGAGATTCCCTATGAAACGATTTATGATGAAGATGTTTTGGAAGATAAATTGGTATTGTTCGATTGGCTGCATCTGCATCATGAAGATTTCACGGGTCAGTACGGTAAGTTCTATGGTGCTTACAGAGCAGCCCCCTGGTATATACAACAAAAACAAGATGCTGAGGCTTTGGCTGAAAAATTGGGTTACCCCAAGGTCTCGGAAGAAAAGAGGGCAGTAGCCCTTAAAATACGTAATTATGTGATTGGTGGTGGGTTTATGTTCGCCATGTGTTCGGCAACCGATAGCTTTGATATTGCCTTAGCTGCAGATGGTGTTGATATTTGTGAGCCCATGTTCGACAACGATCCATCGGATGCCAACTATCAAAGTAAATTGAATTTCAACAAAACCTTTGCCTTTACGAATTTCACTTTAGAACGAAATCCGATGCAATACGAGTTTTCATCTATTGATATGACTTCAAAACGGGGAAACATTCCCAAAGAATCAGATTATTTCTCTTTGATGGATTTCTCTGCCAAATGGGATCCCGTACCCACAATGTTGTGTCAAAACCACACAGCCTTAGTGAAAGGTTTTATGGGGCAGACCACGGCATTCGACCGAAAAGGGGTAAAGCCGACAGTGTTGGTGCTGGGCGAGAACAAGATCAATTCAGAAGCCCGTTACATTCATGGCGTCAAGGGAAAAGGTTTTTTTACCTTCTATGGCGGTCACGACCCCGAAGACTACCAGCATAGGGTAGGGGACCCAAAAACGGAATTGGAGCTGCACCCAACCTCACCGGGCTATCGCCTTATTTTAAACAATGTATTGTTTCCGGCGGCCCAAAAGAAAAAGCAGAAGACTTGATCGTTATTGGTCTTTAATCAACTTTTCTAAAATTCGTTCCACGCCAAAATCATTGTTGCTAGCTGTAGTGTACTTAGCCGCTTTCAACACATTCTGATGCGCATTTTCCATTGCAAAACTAAAGTCGGCCATGGCCAACATTTCCAAATCATTGTTATAGTCGCCAAAAACCAGAGTTTCTTTTTGGGTAATACCATAACGCTCCTGAACTTTTTGAAGGGCATAACCCTTATGCGCGTTCAGACTTGATATATCTACCCAGTTTTCACCAGATACCTTTACTTTGAATTCATCTTCCAAATGTTTTACCAAGGGATAAATGTACTGTTCAGAACTTTCAGCATGATAGACGGCCACTTTCATGATTTCGTTATCTACCTGTGTCAGGTCATTGACAATTTCAAAAGCTGTATAGTATTGTCTTAGCAGATCTATAAAACCGCCAGAATGCCCTGTTAAGTAGGCATTTTTCTTTCCGCAGAGTACAGGGTGAATGTTTTTGTGGTTCTTAATGGTTTTTAGCACGATGTTTCTACTGCTCCTATCCAATGGTGTTGATAGTAGTTCCTGTTCTCTATGCATTACGAAACCGCCATTTTCGGCGATGACGATAATATCGTTTTGAATAGAACTTAGCTTGTCGACAATGCTATTGTATTGCCTTCCGCTTGCGGCGACAAATAAAATATTCCGTTTTTTTAGTTCTTCGAAAAGTTCGAAAAAACGATCGCTGACCTCGTGGTTTGCGTTTAAGAGGGTACCGTCCATATCGGTCACGACCATTTTTATTTGTGATAAATCCATTAATATAAGTTTCTATTGAACAAAGGTATTTGTTCTAGCTTAATTTATGATCTTTACAGTCTATGAAATTTTATCAAATTGAATTACAATTACCGACTTATAAAAGGGGTTTCCATTTGATTACTGAAATTGTTTTAGAGAATATCCCTAAGATAGAACAATTGAAAACGGGCATGCTTCAGGTTTTTATCAAGCATACATCGGCGAGTTTAACAATCAATGAAAATGCAGATCCGTCGGTACGTACCGATTTTGAAAGCCATATGAACAAAATGGTGCCTGAGAACGCCCCGTATTACATTCATACCTATGAAGGGGCCGATGATATGCCAGCGCATATTAAGGCTTCATTGATGGGGGCTTCGGTTCAGATACCGATAACCAACGGAAAAATAAATTTGGGACTTTGGCAGGGCATTTATCTCTGTGAGCATCGAAATAATGCTTCTGGCAGGCATTTGGTGATTACTTATTTTGGGGTATAAAAATCACTTTTTATCTGCAAACTTCTCCCTCAAAAATTTTATCTCTTCCTTCAAATGGGCAATTTGGTTTTCATATTGTTTTTTTAAATCTTCTGGAAAATTATTAAAAGTATGCAGTTTTCCCGATTGTGAGCAATTATGAAAAATAAGACTATCATCAAAAGAGATAAGCTCTACCGGATCGATTTCAAGAATTTTTGAAATATCAGTAAGTCGATTCCAATCTAATTTGATCTCATTGTTCTCTAACTTGCTATAAGCACGTTGGCTCACATCTAATTTTGCGGCCATATAGTCTTGAGTGTAGCCTTTTAAAGCTCTTATTTTACGAATTTTAGCTCCCAGATCGTGTTTCATAGCGTATAAGGTTTTGAAATAGAACCAAATATACCACTCTTAGAACTTATTATAGTTGTAAAGTGGAATAAATTTTATAATATTTGATTTCATATAATTCTTACTAGTAGAATAATTGCATTCCTGCGAATATGCTCTTGAATAGTAAGACTCAGCCAGAACACTTAAACCAAAACACATCTACCATGAAAAAATTAAAACAAAACTGTCGAAGCTTGGCCACATTGCTATCGTTGGTCTTCTTATTTGGACTTTTTCAATCCTGCTCGAAAAGAGAAGAATTAGCGAACGAAATACACGAACTAGACCTATATAGTGGAGAAGACATCTTTAGAGGTTTGTTTTTCCTAGAAGGGGACTTTGTAGACCAAATACCTTCATTAAAACAGCAACGAATAAATATGGATGCTTTGATGGAGAGTCCAATGGTATTATCAATGATGAAATCGAAGAACATTGAATCTAAAACAGAGATAGAAACACAAATCGACAATTTCAAGAATAAATTAACTGAAGAAGTTAAAAAGATTGACCCAACGATTTTTGGAGACCTCAAAAAAAACATCACCAATGGAGATGTTGACCTTTTAGAACGAACCATGAAACAAGCGGCAGAGGTATTAAACGCTGCTATACTTCAAACTGAAATGGTTTCAAAAAATGTAAAATTGGTTGATTTGGCTTATAAGAAAGATGGAATTAGCCCTAATGACTACGACCTAACTACTGCCGAAGGAATTCAAAAATATAATGAAAAAGTAATAGATTTTGCCAAAAGCGAAAACTTAGATAGCAAAAACCTTGATGATGAACAAGCAGGAATTATATTCGTTTTTCTTGTCGTTGCCTATCTTTTTGTGGCAGTCGCAGCTTATTTCTTTTTGGCAATTGGTGGCTTGGTAATTATAACCATCGGTGGCTACTTATACATTGAAATAGAGGCAGATTGGGGAACAGGACAGGATGATGTAGCTATAGGAACCCAGAAGGGTCGAGATAACTTGGAATATAAAATGATGTTAGCAGAGCTTATTAATTATGCAAATTAAGAATTGTCATTTCAAAAAAAACTTTATGTTGAGGGTTGTGACGGTCATTTGTTTTGTCTCAATCTTCTTATACGTAGCAATCAGTACTCAAAGAGTTAATATTCTATCGAATAATATAAATCCTCATTTCAAACTGATAAATAGCACAATATTTATGGAATCCTTTGGGTTTTTTACAAAGAGTCCAAAACATGATGAAACATTCGACATTTATTCCATTTATAACAAGCGTGTTGCTAAATTGAATCTTCGCAACAACTCAATTTACAACCTTTTTGGTCTTTCCAGAAAGAATCGCGTTAGATTAGTTGAAATGGGGAAGGTCTTACCATTGCTTAAAGAGGATAGTTGGGTAATTTTAGAGAGCGACATATTTGAGAAGATTGTATTAAAGAATACAGATACACTTGTCTACAAGAATATAAAACTCGATGTTAAGGGCCTTAAAGAGGGCCAATATATAATTACGATTTCTAAGCCCATACCGTGGGAATGGAACAAAATTAAGAAAACAACTCAATTGAAATATGTTGCAGTCAATATTAGGAACAATACGGAATGAAAATGTCGCACAAAATAATGTGAATCCCTTTACTTGGGTGTACGGCCTTGGGAGGTCTCTAATTGCAATAGCGCTATTGAGCTCGTTTATTTTTACAGACGTATATTTGATGTTTGAAAGTCACATCTTAAATAGCCTTGACCAATCAAATCTGTTATATAATAGGATAAACCTTTTTGTACTAATTGGATACGATAACCTGATTTGGTCTAAAGTTGCTGTTATTGCTATACTTAGTCTCGTAATTTCTGGTTACTTTCCACGAATAACAGGTCTACTTCATTTTTGGGTTTTCCACAGTTTTCATAATGCCTGCCTTTACCTGGATGGGGGTGATCAGATTGGCACAATTCTAACGGCTTTATTAGTGCCAATTACACTTTTAGATTCACGAGTAAACCATTGGAGCGCACCCATCATTAAGACAAAAAGCTTTACAATGTTCTTGGGAAGGTTTTTTTTCACGATAATAGCTGTGCAAATGGCCTTCATATATTTTCATACGGCGGTGGAAAAAATCTATAAGTTAGAGGAATGGACAAACGGTACCGCAATGTATTATATCTTACAGGGGAAATACTTTGGGCTTAGTGATTTTTTTGTAAATTTAATAAAGCCTTTTATAGGATCCAAAGCTGTCTTTTTCCTTACATGGTGGGTAATGTTATCCCATCTGGCTCTAGCATTTGCCCTTTTCTTAAAAAGGGAAAACAAACTTGTTTTCTTTTATGTGGGGCTATCTTTACACGCAGGTATTGCGATTTTAATGGGCCTGTATAGCTTCAGTTTAGTAATGATAGGGGGCATTACACTTTACTTTTTACCCTTTAATTTAAATTTAAAACCATGGAAAATTCCATTTACAAAGAAAATCAGTACTTTAAGACAATCATTATCCTTTTTACGGTCCTGATGTTTATCTTCTTGTGTGTGTATATATTCAAATGGGGTAAACCAGGAAAGCTTTTAAGTTTAAAATCAATACTTTTTATAGAGCTACTCTGTTTATCGGTGATAGCTATTTTCTATAAGATGGTCATTGAAATTAAGGAAAACGTCCTTACTATTTCCTTTGGCGTGGGGTTAATAAAAAAAAGGCTCGATATGAATAATATCAGGAAGGACACTATTGATATACGAAAAATACCGCTTTATTATGGTGCGGGAATACGTATTACACCATTTGGAACGCTTTATAATGTCACCTCAGGACAGGCGGTTACATTTACGACCAAGAAAGAGAATAAGCGTTTTGCTATAGTTACTCAAGATAGTTCTAGGTTGATAGAAATTCTTAAAGACTATTAATAACCCTAAAATTCAAAAGATTGAGTATCGTAAAATTCTGATAACCAATCATTTTGAAAACCCTCAAGATGCGTTTGATTCTTTTGGTAAGAGTAATAATGAAAAATTTATAAAGAGCGAAATCGAAAATCTTTTAAAAGAAGCAGAATAAAGGGATTCATTAGAGGCATAGTGTAGGGGCCAAGCCTATTGACTGGCCTGAATTCAAAGCAGCCATAGATAAAATGAAAATAGGCTAACTAGGTTTTGGAGCTTTAATATAAAAAAGGTCTGCCATTAGGCAGACCTTTTTTATATGTGAATGTTTGTTGAAACTCTATTTTACTTTGTCTATAACCGCTTTAAAGGCATCTGGGTGGTTCATCGCCAAATCGGCCAAAACCTTTCGGTTTAACCCGATGTTGTTGGCTTTTGCCTTGCCCATGAATTGCGAGTAAGACATTCCGTGCAAACGGGCACCGGCATTGATGCGGGTAATCCACAAAGCGCGAAAGTTTCTTTTTTTGTTTCTTCGGTCTCTGTAAGCATATAACATTGCTTTTTCAACAGCGTTTTTGGCAACCGTCCAAACGTTTTTACGTCTTCCGAAGTACCCTTTGGCTTGCTTCATCACCTTTTTTCTTCTGGCTCTTGAAGCAACTGAATTTACTGATCTTGGCATAATTTTAATTTTTTTGTAGTAGGCGGTCGAAAACCGACACTTGTTTTAAGCCCAACTCCATGGTTAATAAATTACCTGTAGAACAATTACTTTAAACGTAATTGTTCTTTAATATTGTTAACATCGGCTTTATGTACCAAACCTGAATGTGTTAACGCAAGCTTACGCTTTTTAGATTTTTTAGTCAGAATATGACTTTTAAAAGCGTGCTTTCTTTTGATTTTACCAGTTCCGGTTAGTTTGAACCGTTTTTTCGCACTGGATTTTGTTTTCTGTTTAGGCATTTTTCCTATTTATATTAATCTCACTTATTATTTTATAACACTGAGCGTAGCCGAAGGGAAGCTATTTTTTCGTTTTAGGGGCAATGAACATCGTCATTCGCTTTCCTTCTAATCTTGGCATCTGTTCAACCTTTCCCAATTCTTCCAATTCCGAAGCCAAACGCAATAACAATATTTCCCCCTTATCTTTATATACGATAGAGCGGCCTTTGAAAAAAACATAGGCCTTTAATTTGGCTCCGTCCTTAAGAAACTTCTCCGCATGTTTCTTTTTGAACTCGTAATCGTGATCATCTGTATTTGGGCCGAACCTGATTTCTTTTACGATAACCTTAGTGGCTTTGGCCTTCATTGCCTTTTCCCGCTTTTTTTGTTCGTAAAGAAATTTCTTATAATCGATTATCTTACAAACAGGAGGATCCGCCTTTGGCGATATCTCTACCAAATCAAGCTCTAGCTCTTCTGCCTTTGCCATGGCTTGTGCCAATGTATAAACCCCCACTTCAAGGTTGTCTCCTACCAATCGAACATTGGGCGAAACAACTCTTTCGTTGATTTTGTGCGGATTTTTATTTTCTCTTCTTGGTTGGGGCCTAAATCTTTTTCTAATTGCTATGACGTAATTCTTTTAGTTAAACATATGTTTTTAAAACGACTTTAAGGTACTGTTTATTTCTGTATCGACCAAGTTCGCGAACTCTTCTAGGGTTATCGCCCCTAAATCTTCTCCACCGTGCCGGCGAACTGAAATTGTATTTGACGCTTCTTCGGTTTCCCCAACAATCAACATAAACGGAATTTTGTTCATCTCCGCTTCCCGTATTTTCTTTCCAACAGTTTCATTTCTCTTGTCAAGAAGCGTGCGAATTTCGTTATTTTCCAGTGATTTTAAAACTTTTTCGGCATATTTTTCATGTTTCTCGCTAACCGGCAGTACAATAGCCTGTTCAGGAATCAGCCATAACGGAAAATTACCTCCTGTATGCTCCAATAAAATCGCAATAAAACGTTCCATAGAACCAAACGGTGCACGGTGGATCATTATTGGTCTATGAGGTTGGTTATCAGCACCTTTATAGGTAAGGTCAAAGCGTTCGGGCAAGGTGTAGTCAACCTGTATGGTTCCTAATTGCCATGTTCTGCCCAGCGCATCTTTTACCATAAAGTCTAATTTTGGGCCGTAAAAAGCAGCTTCGCCAGTTTTTATGACATAATTCAAACCTTTTTCTTTTGTGGCACTAATAATAGCTTCTTCGGCTTTTTTCCAATTTTTATCACTACCTATATACTTTTCATGATTTTCAGGGTCTCTTAAAGAAACCTGTACCGTAAAATTTTCAAAGCCTAAAGAGTTAAAAACGTACATGACCAAATCAATTACATCTTTAAATTCTTTATCGAGTTGGTCAGGTGTGCAAAATATATGTGCATCATCTTGTGTAAACCCTCTTACTCGAGTTAAACCGTGCAATTCACCACTTTGTTCATACCTGTATACGGTACCAAATTCGGCAAATCTTACGGGTAGATCTTTATAGGAGTAAGGTTTGCTATTGAAAATTTCACAGTGGTGGGGACAGTTCATGGGTTTCAATAAAAACTCCTCGCCTTCTTTTGGTGTATGAATAGGTTGAAAACTATCAGCGCCGTATTTTTCATAGTGACCCGAAGTCACATAGAGTTCCTTTTGACCAATATGTGGAGTAATCACCATTTGGTACCCCGCTTTTTTCTGCGCTTTTTTTAAGAACTGCTCTAGGCGATCGCGAAGAGCCGCACCTTTAGGTAGCCATAAGGGCAGCCCCTGCCCTACCTTTTGTGAAAAGGTAAATAGCTCGAGCTCTTTCCCCAATTTTCTATGGTCTCGTTTTTTTGCTTCCTCCAATAGTGCCAAATATTCGGTCAGTTCTTTTTGCTTCGGAAAAGAAATACCATATATACGGGTAAGTTGGGTCTTGTTTTCGTCGCCCCGCCAGTAGGCACCTGCAACGTTTAGTATTTTAATGGCCTTAAGGATACCGGTATTCGGTATATGCCCCCCGCGACAGAGATCCGTAAAAGTATCATGGTCACAGAAAGTAATAGTACCGTCCTCTAAGTTTTCTATAAGCTCTACCTTATACTCATTGTTTTGTGATTTGTAAAAAGCCAAGGCATCTGCCTTAGAAACTGAACGCATCCTATAATCATGCTTGCCACGAGCGATTTCCAAAGCCCTTTTTTCAATTTCGGGAAAATCTTTTTCAGAAAGGGTCTGCTCGCCAAGATCAATGTCGTAGTAAAAACCATTCTCTATTGCAGGGCCAATGGTCAGTTTCACACCAGGGTACAATTCTTCAAGAGCTTGCGCTACGATATGTGAAGTTGAATGCCAGAAAGCTGTTTTTCCCTCGGTATCCCTCCAAGTAAAAAGAACCAAAGAGCCATCCTCATTTAATGGGGTTTTGGTCTCAACGGTGGTATTATTGAATTTCGCCGAAATAACGTTTCGCGCCAAACCCTCGCTAATACTCAATGCAACATCCATAGGTGTACTTCCCTTGCTGTATTCTTTTATCGTTCCGTCGGGTAATGTGATCTTGATCATGTGCTGTACTATAATAATAAGTGGGCAAAGATAGCACCTTGAATCCATGCAGGCAATATATAGGTAGGTTTCTTGGGCGTTTCCAGCTTTTGCAAAGTTAGGGCGGGCTATACATCATACCAATTTAACAGTATACTAACTCACTTAGACTTGTTCATTTTCCGCTTTACCGCCTTGCTCATAATTTCGATAACTACAGCTATCAAAATCAATCACAGCGTTGTAAAACGAAAAAGCAACTACGTCATCCATGTATCATTATACGGTTAAATTGGTATTACATCTCTCGTTGCTCTCGAGGATACCATTCCTGTTTTGTCGCACTGAGCACAGTCGAAGTGCCAAACACAAATATTATTCAACAAAAAAACTTGTAGCAGTGCCTAAAATACCTTATATTAAGCACCCTGTTTTTAGGGCTTGAAAAGAAGTAATGCGCTAACCATAAGCGAATTAATAATATGAGGTAAAAAAAAAGTTTAAAAAAGATCGCAATAAACTTTTTAATTTGAAAAACCATCTTATATTTGCACCCGCTTTGGCATTTGGGCCATTGCGTTCCCTTCCCGGGAGACCGGTTCGGGCATATAGAGGTTCATTAACATATTGTGGAGATACGGCGTTTCGTTTGGGGACCGTTCCGAGAGGGGCGGGTCATGAATTGGGGCGCCGGTACAGATTTTAAGGATTGATATTGAATTTTTTTAGGATGAGAGTCGGGGCCGGGACGGTTTTTCGTACGTTTGATGTTTAAGTTATAAA
>UOEL01000002.1_pt1 | contig 15226 bp, 16 predicted proteins | sample 1989351 | NCBI WGS metagenome assembly UOEL01 (sample SAMEA4712195, study PRJEB27164) | hydrothermal vent metagenome | biome: marine basaltic hydrothermal vent biome; feature: marine hydrothermal vent; material: mineral | place: Pacific Ocean | collected 2011-06-14/2011-07-23 | depth 1719 m
ATGTTTACCTACATCTAAGGTTTCGGGCACCTGCGGACTTGTAGCCCCTGATAAGTACTCATAATTTTCAGTGAACAAGCTGGCCCCGAGTTCGATTCTGTTTTTAAAATTAAATTCATAAAGTCCCATAACCTCAAAACCAGTATTGTTATAACGGTACTCGGCAATGTCATTATCAAAGAACACAGGTTCTTGGGTGGTAAGATCTTTGTAGCTGAGAGCCATGCCTATTTTATTGCTGAACAAATATGGCGCTCTAAGACTTACACCGAATGAACTAAAATTATCATACTGGTAAAATGCGCCTAACATAATATTTCTCTGCAGTAAATTAAACTCTTGCAAACCTACCCTAAAGGCAAAATCATCATTGGAAGAGGTGTACAGATTGGCAAACGGGATTAAGGTAAAATTTTCTTCAACGTGGTACGACACATTGTGGTGAACCCCATCAGAAGAGGCAACCTCAAAATACGCATGTGCAATAGAGGGCAGGCGCTTTAACCGTTCTATATCTTCTTGTAGAGCCATTGAATCTAAAACCGTTCCAAGCCGTACAGTAATCAGCTTGTTCAGAAAAGAGGTTTTGGTTTTTTTTTGACCCTGTATCTTGATATTCGTCACTATGTCTTCTTGCGACAGACATAGTGTTTGAACCAATATAAATAAAAAAGAAAGATAGGTTTTTCGCATTAGGCCATGAACTTTAATTAGGTTGCAAAAGTAAACTACCTCGGGGCAAGCCCACGAGGCATTGATAGAAATTTATCTTTTTTATTTCGACGCAAGCCTGCCTGTCCGGCGAGGCAGGCGTCGGAGTATTAAACCTCCCGAAGTTTCGGGAGTGGGAATAAATTTAACTTCAACATAGCCAACAGTATTCTAGTTCGCTCTAAATTCAATTTCTGAAAAAAGATTGACCCAATTATCCTCGCTAACGGCCATTAAGGTAAAGTTATATGATGTATTGTTGTTTAAAGCTGGCGGGGGGGCTTTTGTTATGTTCAATACCACATTGTCAAGCTCATAATATCGGCACCTCTTTTCATAAGTGTATGTACCCGATAGTAGATTGTTTTGGGCATCGGACACCACCTGAAAATATATTTCGGTGTCATCATATTGCCCGTCTTGCCATGAAAATTCAGGCATGGCAGTAGCTACATCAACAGAAACATTTTGTGACGAATACTCCGTAGGTTTGGTTTTATGTTTTAAACGAATAGGATTGGAAAGGTGTCTCTTACCGCCTTCATCAAAAGTAACAATGCCCCATTTTTCTTGAGATACCGAAACCTCGAACTTTTTAAGATACCCATTGAAAACATCAATGATAGGAGCTACTACAAAAACATAGTTGTTAAAATCGTTCTTATCAAAGGTACTGTCTTCAGTCTCAAAATATTGAACGTTGACGGCACCTGGCCTTGGATAAAAAAAAACACTTATCAAATCATTGTTTTCATTGCTTGCAGCACATGCTATCACATTGCCCAATACAACTTTCTTACTGGCCAAGGGCATTATCTAAAGAGCTATCTTCATTCAATACATGGGTCGAACAGCTTAAGATCAAAAATGCGATAATGGGGAAACAAAATCGAAGCATATCAATACATTTTATAAAAATCGGTAATGACTTGTTGGGCAGGTTTGTTCTGCGGCGTAAATTGATTGTTGGCATTGCCACCTGATTTGGCATGGTCTACAAACCATTTCCAAACGTAGCCCCCTGCGAACCAATCTTCGGTCCAAAACTCTGAGAAAATTGCTTTTTTTGCATTCACTTGCGCTCCTAAGTTTACCTTTTGTTCATGGCAATCTGCCAACCAAGGTTTTCGAGCCGTATAATCAATACTTCTATACCCGAATTCAGTAAAGAGTACAGGCCTTTTCACAGTAGTGGACAATTTAAAAATATTATCTTTCCATGGCTGCCATGCTTCTTTCAATTGCCCTACCGTGGGGTTTTTCTCTTCAGACAGCGGAAAGTATGCATCAATACCAATATAGTCTAGATCTTCCCAAAAACTTGTCTTTGTATACTCGTTCCAATTCGCAGCATAGGTCAACTTACCTTTGTATACCTTTCTGATTTTTAAAATGAGACGTTTCCAATATTCAGGTCTGTGTTCTACAAATCTCTCTAACTCAGTACCTATACAAAACAGGGCAACTTGTGTTTCTTCGGCCAATTTCGCATAGGTAAGTATAAAATCATCATAGGATGCCTCTAAAGCTTTCCAATGTTCTTCGGAGTTCATTAACAGTGTACCTGTAAACTCACCTTTCCATATCCAAATTTGGGGTTTTACCATCACCTGAACACCATTTTTATGCAAGACCTCTATATACTGTTTGGCTCCGGCCTTGGTCTCACCGAACCATTGTCGATCGGTATTGTGAATGATTTCAGGCGAATTGATATTACGTATAAAACCAAATGGCATCACCGCTGCATGGTTAGCATTTACCAACAAAACATCTTTAACCTGTTCGTGGGTGGCCTTATCGCGAGAGGCCACAAAACTGACCCCATTGATTTTTTTCAGTGCCTCTTGACTGGCACATGAGCATTGCAAAAAACAAAGCACTAGAAGTCCTAAAGCCCTCATTTATTAGATTTTACGACTCTAAAATAGGCTTTTTAAATGAATATCTATAAAATGACCCGTAAGCCCAAGCTAAAAGTTTGGCCCAGCCCCTGAAAAGCATGGCCCCGCACGAATTTATTATAAGAAAATTCAAGGTTAAGGGTATTGGTCAATTGATATTTTCCCCCAAAGCCCAAAGCGGTATAATCTTGAGAAAAATTATCCCCGTTACTGTTGGGGTTGTCATAACCTATAAAAAAGGATTGCTGGGCATTGATAAAGATCGTTGATTTATAAGAGGGAAAATAACTTAGAAAAACACTTATAGGAAACGACAGGCTGTTATTGGCAAAACGCTCTCTTAAGTTCTCTTTAGAACCATCAGCTTCAATTGTCTTTTCCCCAAAATTAAATCCTAGATCGGCCTCTGTAAATAGCTGCCAATCGCCACCCCCAAAAGTTTTATCGTAGAAAAACTTAGTCTCCCAAAAGATGCTTCTCTTGTCTAAATAAGGTGCATTGGGCACATCTTTAAAAACGGGGAAAAACAACGAACTAGTGAACGAAAAATTAGCGATATTCTTAAAAGGCTGCACTCGAATAGAAGGGGCTATGGTCGTTAAACCGCTTCGGGCATCGGTAGTGTTGTCTTTAAAATTAAAAGCATCTAAGGCTTTTGCCCCATCAAAGGTATTCGCCCTTACCTGAAAAACCAATCCGATGTTGATTCGAGAGTTCTCGCTCACGCCTGTATATATTTCTGTCGTATTGGTGAAGAAAGTCTGCCGGGGAATATCAACCGGTTTACTACCGTCATCGGTACTTTTAGTTTCCGTATAAAGTCCGTTAAAGAATTTTATATCCCACTGCCCTTTATTGAGCAGTTTTGAAGGTGTGTATTCTTGTACATTACTGAGTTCTTGTTCAGGTTCATCTTTAATTTCATCTTTAATTTCATCTTCTTGGGCGAAAATGGGCGTGATTATAAAAAGTAATGCTATAAGAAGTATCCCGTTTTTTAATGATACCATTTTCTACGTTTTAATGAGTTCTTTATTAGTAATGCTGTTTTACGGTATTCGTTTTATTTCCATGGAAAAAAAATTACTGCCCATGTCAATTACTTCGCATCGTTCAGGGTCCAGTCGTATTTATAATAAGATACTTTAACTTTCTCAGGAAGCTTCTCGGTTCTATAGGCATTGATAAAATCGACTACTTTACCTTCTTGTTGAAAGTCATTTTTGTACCATTCGAAAATTTGGGAAATTTTGACCTTGCCCCCATTCACCCTAATGAACTTTGGGTCGTTCATGGCCAATTCGGTCTGCTTTTGCAATTGATCGTTCAAGGTTTCGGGCTTATACGACTTGTTGATTATAGGGGGGCAGCCCAACCCACCACATACCAATACAAAATGGAAACGGGCTTCGGATGGAAAATTTTTGCGCAACAACTTATTTTCAATATCGTTCAGGGTGATGCTCGTTCCACCAATATCGTGTTTGACCGTATCAAAAAACCCTGCCTGATCCAAAGGAGATTTTATAGGGTAGTTTTCTACAATGCCCTTGATGACCAAAAGATTATAGCCGTTTACCCAAAAAGCCTGGTGCTCGTTCTTATTTTCTTTAGTCACTGTAATGGCTTTTGCCATTTCTAGCAATTCATCAAGTGATGCGGTATTCTCTTTGATATCGGCATAGGCCACTCTTCCTTTCTTTACATGGGTCTTAAAAAAAGTGTCCGCTTTTGCGAAAAACCCTGAGGTGTCTTGAGCATTTGCAAGCGATAAGAACATAAAATAAATAAAACCGAACAGTACATGTTTTTTCATAAAAGCGAATTTAAAAATTAAAATATATGTCGTGATAATTCTATACATCTTACAATGAAGCATCTTTTTATTGAAACCAAAGAACCATAAAAAGTATCACATATTTATAACGACTTTAAATTAATCAAATAAATTAAGTTCCTACCTTTATAAGCGACAGAGAACCCATCAACCTAAAATATATGGAAAACATTGTAATCATAGGTAACGGAATTGCAGGTGTTACGGCAGCAAGGCACATTCGAAAAAACTCTGATAAGAAGATTACCATTGTTTCTACCGAGACCGATTATTTTTTCTCTCGAACCGCTCTAATGTACGTATACATGGGGCATATGAAGTTCGAACATACGCAACCCTACGAAAACTGGTTTTGGAAAAAAAACCGTATCGATCTGGTAAAAGGCTATGTTACCGCCGTAGATCATGAAAAAAAAGAACTCAGTTTAAAAGATTCACAACCCGTAAAATACGATAAACTGGTTCTTGCCACGGGCTCTAAACCCAATAAGTTCGGCTGGCCCGGTCAAGATCTAGATGGGGTTCAAGGTTTGTATTCAAAACAAGATCTAGATGCCCTAGAAGCCAATGCGCCAAACAATAAAGTATGCAAACATGCGGTAATCGTGGGTGGCGGACTCATTGGCATTGAAATGGCCGAAATGCTTCGTAGCCGCAATATTCCCGTAACCTTTTTGGTGCGGGAAGACAGTTTTTGGGATGTTGTACTACCCACTGGCGAATCTCAAATGCTGAACGAACATATTTTAGAACATCACATTGACCTGCGATTGGGTATGAATTTAGGCGAGATCTTGGCCGATGAAAATGGCCGGGCACGCGCTGTGGTCATAAAAGAAACCGGTGAAGAAATAGCATGTGATGTAGTAGGCCTTACCGCAGGCGTATCGCCAAATGTAGCTTTTCTAAAAGATTCTGGTATTGAGCTAGGCAGAGGTATTAAAGTAAACCCGTTTTTAGAGACCAATATAAAAGATATTTATGCCATTGGTGACTGCGCCGAACAACACGAAGGCATCGGAAACCGCAGACCTATTGAGGCCGTTTGGTATACAGGTAGAATGATGGGCGAAACCCTGGCGCAAACCATATGTGGAAATAAAACGGAATATAAACCCGGACATTGGTTCAATGCTGCCAAGTTCTTGGATATTGAATACCAAACCTATGGATGGGTATTTGCTGGCGGTCCGGCAAGAAAAGAATTTGAACAACATTTTCATTGGAGGCATGCCACTGAAAAAATTTGCATCACCATAGCCTTTCATAAAGAAACCGAACAGTTCTTGGGCATCAATACCTTCGGCATTCGCATGCGACACGAAATTTTTGACCGTTGGCTGACCGAAGAACGCAATGTAGGCCATATTATAGAATATCTGAAAGACGCCAATTTCGACCCTGAATTTTATGCGCAGTACGAATCAGAAATAGTGTCAAAATACAATTCGGAGTTTGGAACGAGCATCAATCCCCAGAAAAAAAGTTGGAAACGAATATTTAGCAACGCCTAACCGATCAAGTAAATGAAAGCAATAAAAAACATAGGACTTATCATATTTTTAGTAGGCTTGGGCATTTTTGCCGCACTTCCGCTCGTTGGAGAGTTTAAAGTAAGTAATGACGCTTTTACCAAAATTGTTGCCGAAAAAGGTATAAAGAGCGAGGTTTTCATTCAAGAAATGCAGGCCAATGTTATTGGAAAAGAATTCAATGGCATGCAGGCATTATCACCAATAATTACGCAAGCAGTGCAAAACGCCAATGCCCATCACCGAAAAAACAAGGAGTATAAAAAAGTAATCTATACAAAGCCCCATGATATGGCCGCCTTGGTGGGCAAAAAAGCAGGAAGCGGTTTTATTGTCAACAACAAAGGTCTTATGTGGTTTCTCACTTTTGGTCTGGGTATCATTGGCGCATTGCTATTTATCGTACCCAATGTAGTTCTACTGGGTGAAAAAGGTATCAAAAATGATGGCATTTACCATGAAAATGCCACCAATAGAGGTTGGGTCGCTTGGTTGGTCTTTATTTTTTTGGTCTCCTTTTACCTCATCCTGTACTTTCGTTCAGAGTATGCCGTGAATTGGACGTATTTGGTAGACCCCATCAGCGAAAGTTTAAGTGGCAACCCTGCCGGGCATTGGTTTGTATACGGTTTTATGTATTGTACGGTAATGACCGTAATGGCAGTTCGTATGTATATAAAGTACCGTCACAATATGTACCAAATGGTGCGTACCACCTCTGTACTGTTCTTTCAGATCGTATTTGCATTTCTGATTCCTGAGATCATGGTACGCCTGCAAATGCCCTATTATGATTTTAAAAATGCTTTCCCCCTAGATTATGATTTCTTCTTTAAATGGAATCTCAAAGAACTGACCTCAAGTGGTGGCATCGGTCTGTTCATTCTTGTATGGGGCATAGTGCTGACCGTGGTCATCGTACCCGTAATGGTATATTTCTTTGGTAAAAGATGGTACTGTTCTTGGGTTTGCGGTTGTGGCGGACTCGCAGAAACTTTGGGTGATCCGTACAGGCAGCATTCGAGCAAATCATTGTTCTCATGGAAAGTTGAACGTTGGTTGATCCACGGCGTTCTGTTATTCGCCTTAGTAATGACGGGTATGACCCTCTTTAGCTTCTTTACAGAAACAAGTGCCGTTTTGGGTATAAAGACCCAAACTGTACAAAACACCTACAGCCTTGCCATAGGTTCTATCTTTGCCGGAGTTATTGGAACAGGCTTTTATCCCATTTTCGGCAACAGGGTTTGGTGCAGGTTTGGTTGCCCATTGGCTGCCTATCTCGGTTTTGTACAACGTTTTAAATCACGCTTTAGGATCACCACCAATGGCGGACAATGTATTTCATGCGGAAATTGCTCTACCTATTGCGAACAAGGTATTGACGTTAGGGCGTACGCTCAAAAAGGCGAGAACATCGTACGATCCAGTTGCGTGGGCTGCGGAGTCTGTTCAGCAGTTTGCCCCCGTGGTGTACTGAAATTGGAAAATGGCCCGTTAGAGGGTCGTATCAACCCCACCGAAGTGCTATTGGGCAATGATGTTGATTTGATAGAGTTGATGAATAAGAACTAACAGGCCCACAATTTCAAGAATCAATTTAAAAAATGCTCGTCTTGAACACAACGCTTTTTTGATAACGCAAAAAGATCAAAACCTGGCCTTTGCAAAAATGATTTTGTGTTTTTCACAAATGCTGAAAAAGAATTATCTTGATTAATAACGATTACTATCCCTTCAGGATGCCAATGCCCGGGCGCAACATGGTAGGAGATTATAGGTGCGCCTTCCAGGGGCAAGAGAAAGATAGCGAAACTGGCAAGAAAACGTTCGAACTCAGGTTATGGGGTTCGAGAATTGGACGGTGGTTGACTACGGATCCGGCTGGGCAGTATGCATCACCTTATCTTGGGATGGGGAACAATCCCAAGATAAGGTGTAGACCCTGATGGAGGAAAAGTGTACAATCCAATATATGGTTCTGATGACTCCTTTCGAGGTTTGGACGAATTTGGTTGGGGGTGGAGAAGCTATAGTTTATGACGGTGCATTCACCAATGGCATGAGCCAATCAAAAATATTTGGTGGTGGAGGCCAGTTTTTGAACAGTTTTACGGTAAACAACCCAGGTTTTTTAAATACACAGGCTGGTCTTGATATTGTAAGCAATTGAATTGATATTCCTAATCGCCCAGATTATGGTTTGCAACTTACATTAGGAGAAATGAATGAATGGGCAAGGACTGGAACAGACGATTTATATATAGATGAAAGCTTGATGGATTTGTCGCCAGCGCATACCCGTATGTGGGTTAATCAACCCGAAGGCAAGCCCAAATACGTTAATTTCTTACATCCACATACCTTCAATAGAAATACAGTAAGTCAAATTAGAGATAAGATCATACCTGATATTAAGGCATGGAGAATTGATTACCTGTAAAAATTCATCTCGTCTAAATACTTCCAGACGGTATCGGGCAACATCGCCCTTACATTTTTTCCTGCCTTGTGCTGATTTCGAATAAAAGTCGAGGAGATTTCCATAATGGGCGCATCTACTTTATGTATTTTAGGGTGGTCTTCAAATTGATGTTCTATTTTTCCGTCAGTTATTCTTGGATATACATAGAGATCATAATTCTCTAAAATGGTTTCGTAGTTCTTCCATTTATGAAATCCCTTTAAATTATCCTCGCCCATAATAAGGCAAAAATTATGGTCACTGCCATACTCTTCATCCAAATGAACCAAGGTATTTATCGTATAATTGGGCTGGGGCAGGTCAAATTCTATTTTACTGGGTTTTAATTTTGGGTAGTCTTTTGTTGCCTCAAAGACCATCTGATATCGATGATGGTCCGCCAACATGGTTTTTTTAACCTTAAACGGGCTCATGGGCGTAATCACAAACCAGACCTCGTCAAGATCTGAAAACTCGCCCATATGGTTGGCAATGACCAAATGACCAATATGAATTGGGTTGAATGTGCCGAAATATAGACCTATTTTCTTTTTCATGCCTTTTTAACGCTCTCTTTGGAGGCTGGAGGGCTCACAAATTCCGAGACCAGTTCGCATGCCTCTTCTAAGGCTACGTCTAGATCATAGTTCTTTATGACTTTATCAAATTGTGGCGCAGTTGCCAATTCTACCGAAGCCTTGGCGATACGCATATTTATTTTATCATCACTTTCGGTACTGCGTTTTTTCAACCGAATCTTAAGCTCATCAACACTAGGCGGCTTCACAAAAACGGCTAGGGTTTCTTTTGGGAATTTTTTCTTTATACGCAACCCTCCAACGACATCAATATCAAAAATCACATTTTTACCGGCTGCCCAAAATCGGGCTACCTCACTCTTCATAGTGCCATAAAAATTATCTCTGTAAACCTCTTCCCACTCCAAAAAATCATCGTTTTTGATATGCTTTTTGAACTCAGAAACAGACATGAAATAGTAATGCTCCCCATCCTTTTCATTACCGCGCTGAGGTCTTGAAGTAGCAGAGACCGAAAACGCCAGATTCAATTTTGGCTGTTCCAAAAGATATCTAACTATAGTGGTCTTACCGCTGCCCGATGGAGCCGAGAATATTATGAGCTTACCTCCTTTCATAGTAAACTCATTTAAAGCACGTTCAGCATTTGTTCTTTTATTTTTTCGAGTTCATCTTTCATTTGCACGACCAATTGTTGCATGGGTGCATAGTTGGCCTTCGACCCGATTGTATTGATCTCACGACCTATTTCTTGAGAGATAAAACCCAATTTTTTTCCGTTGCTATCTGTTGAGTTCAAGGTTTTTGTAAAATAATCTAAATGATTGGTCAAACGTACTTTCTCTTCAGTAATATCGTATTTTTCAAGATAGTAAATCAGTTCTTGCTCAAAACGGTTTGCATCAACCTCGGTTTTTAGGTCGGCAATAGCTTTGTCTAAACGTGCTCTAACATCGGTTTGCCTATCAGGGTCCATTTTGATGACTTTGGCCAGTAGTTCTTCCAGGTTTTTTATTCTGTCAACAAAATCTTTTTCAAGAACATTACCTTCCTCAGACCTGAATATATTGATTTCTGAAAGGGCTTCTTTTAACGCCAATTGAATAGCTGTATATTCGGCTTCGTCAATGTCTTCACGTTCTGTTTTCATGGTGTCGGGCATACGTAATGCCATCTCAAGCAACCTTAAATCATCGCCTTCCGCTATGGCCCCCAATTGCTTCATATACTTGCGAACGACATCTTCATTGATCTGGGCAGAAGTCTCGCTACCCGTAGATTCAACATACAGTCCGAAATCTACCTTGCCCCGAACCAATGAGCTAGCAATGGTTTTTCGAAGCTCTAGTTCTTTTTCACGATATGCTGATGGCATACGGGCATTTAAATCTAGATTTTTACTGTTGAGTGATTTTAGCTCAACTGTGATTTTTTTTGAAGGAAGTTGTATCACGTGCTTCCCGAAACCTGTCATTGATTGAATCATATAGCATTTTTGACTTTGGCAAAGGTAGTTAAATTTCAGGCTTGCTTTAAGTTGCCTTTTTCATTAGAGGAAGATGCTTGATTCATTTCCTTTACTCAAAGCGCATTGGTCGAGAACCCACCCTACAACTCCCTCACCCAAATATTGCGATAGCTAACACGACTATTGTCACCATGATCCTGTAACATTAATGGCCCTTTACCGTGAGAAGGATTCTTGGGCCAACCTATATAGGGGTCGTGCCTTTGATTTCAACATGATCCTGCACTAAAATACCGTTGTGAATCACGGTCATCGTACCCGACTTTGTTTTGCCACCTTCTTCATTGAACTCGGGGACGTGGTAAATAATGTCATAGGTATTCCATTCGCCTGATGGCACCGATGCCATGGCCAAAGGCGTATGTTGTTTGTAAATGGAAGCTACTTGCCCATTTACATAGGTTTCATTATCGTTGTTGTCCAACACCTGTACTTCGTACAAGCCTGAAAGGAAAACACCACTATTGCCCCTGTTTTGTCCATCATGTTGAACCGATGTGGGCGAACTGCACTCGATGTGCAATTGTACATCGCCAAAAATCTGATTGGTCTGAATATTTCCGGTTTTGTCGTTTACGGTCATACTTCCGTCTTTGTTCACATGCCATTTTGTCGCAGTACTGTCTTTTGTAGTGGTCCATCCTGACAGATCACTTCCATCAAAAAGAACGATCGCATCACTCGGAACTCCATTTTTTGCTTTGGGGTATATCTTTGTCACAATAGGTTCGTAAAACTCGGTGCCTTCGGGTTTGGTAGGTTCCTTTCCCAAATATTCTTTATGAACAACAATACTCTCAGTAGCTTCTTCATCAGCGATGGGTATATTTTTGACTTCTTTACAGGCAAAAACAAATGCCGCCAACAGTAGTAAATAGAAATATTCCATCTTCTATGCTATTTAGTTTGGTACTATAATTCCTTGATCTTGATGTTTCGAAAAGAGACAATATCACCATGGTCTTGCAACCCTATTTTTCCTGTAGTGAATTTTCCAAAACCTTCCCAATCGGCAAATTTTGATGTAGCGACCTTGGCATTCCATGCCTTATCATTTACAGAAAAAGTTACTATCTCTTCTCCATTCAATACCACGCTGCCCTTATTGGTTTTATGGTTTATTGACAGAACACAGACATTTCATTCGCCTACTGGTTTTGTTACATCATTTGAAGGTGCTACCATATCGTATAAAGATCTAGCTTGACGGGTGGTCCCAGCTTTGGCATCCGGGGTGTTTTTCATTGTTCAGCACCTGTATTTCCGGGCCCGTTTCAAAAGGGTATTTATAGTTGCTATCTTCTTTGGTTCCCCAAAAAATACCACTATTGCCCCCTTCAGAAATTTTCCACTCCAAAGACAGCACAAAATCAGTATAATTATCCATCGTATTGATGTTGTAGCTTTCATTTTTAGGGCGGTCCTTTGGTGGGTAAAAAACCATGGCACCATCTTCAAGTTTTCAATTTTCAGAGACTTCATCGGTCAAATACCCCTTCCAGCCATCAAAAGAGGTGCCATCGAACAAGACTGTCCATCCTTCTTGGGCATTTTCATCTACTTTGGTTTCGGCCAATACCTCGGGTATGTTTTCTTTGGCGTTTTTTTCAACCTTGTCTTTGCACCCAAAGACCAGTACGGCAATCAATGCTGTTAGAATCAGATTTTTCATAATAGGTATATTAAATGAGTTTTTTTGTTCTACACTTTAATCCCTCATTGAGGGTTTAATTCTTTTAGGCTTGCCTCGAAATTGAAAATGGTTTTTTCGAAGAAATCCAAAAACATATTGAAATTCATTATAAATATACATGTTGATTATCAGCTACTTACAGAAATGTGGATGCACCGTAGCCGTCTGGCAGGCGGGTTCGGTTTCAAACAAAAAGTTTAAATGAGTTCATGTCGTTTTAAATAGAATTAAGAATTAAACCCTATATTTAGAGTGAAATTATTCCCCCCAGCATTTCTTTCCATGAGAAGTTATAAATATTAAGAATAACATCAGTACAATAATAAAATAATAGCATGAATCAAGAGAACATGTACGACGCCATTGTTGTAGGAACAGGTATTAGTGGCGGATGGGCGGAAAAAGAACTGTGCGAAAAAGGCCTAAAGACCTTGGTGCTCGAAAGGGGTCGAATGGTCAAGCATATTGAAGATTACCCTACCATGAACGATGATCCGTGGGATTACCCTCTAAAAGGTGCGCTTTCTACGGAGGACAAAAAAAAATACCGTGTACAGGCACGCGTGAATTGGGCGCCAAAAGAAGATGTCAAGCACTTTTTTGTAAACGACCTCGAACACCCTTATGTAGAGATCAAGCGTTTTGACTGGGTACGGGGCTACCAAGTGGGCGGACGTTCATTGACCTCGGGGCGCCATAGCTACCGATGGAGCGATATTGATTTTAAGGCCAATAAGAAAGAGGGTATAAGTATCAATTGGCCCGTTCGCTATAAAGATATTTCGCCTTGGTACGATATGGTGGAGGAATATATTGGTGTAAGCGGCGAAAGTCTTGGATTGGAGCAATTGCCCGATAGCAAGTTCCACCCTCCTATGGATCTAAATTGTGTTGAAGAAGATTTAAAGGAATCAATTGCCGAAAATTATAATGATGGCCGATTAATGACCATTGGCCGTACTGCACATATTACCGACCCAAAAGTCACTTTTGAAGGTCGTGATGTTTGTCAAAATCGAGATCGGTGTTGGCGGGGCTGTTCTTTCGGGGGATACTTTAGTAGTAACTCCTCAACACTACCGGCAGCCGAGCGCACCGGAAACATGGCCCTAAGACCAAATTCTATCGTACACGAAATCATGTACGACGACAAAACCAAAAAAGCAACAGGTGTTCGGATAATCGATACCGAGACCCATGAGAAAATGGAGTTCACGGCCAAGGTTATTTTTCTTTGTGCTTCCGCTATGGCCTCTATTGGTATTTTGCTGCAGTCGAAATCGAAGCGTTTCCCTAACGGTATGGGCAACGATTCAGGTGCTTTGGGGCGCGGCATTATGGATCATCATTACAAGTTGGGCGCCACTGCGAAAGTAGATGGGTTTTTAGACAAGTATTATAAAGGAAGAAGAGCCAATGGTTTTTATATTCCAAGATTTGTTAACCTGAATGCGAAAACAAAACGAAAAGGATATCTACGTGGGTTTGGTTACCAAGGCACTGCCAGCCGTCAAGATTGGTCTGCCGCAATTGCCGAAATGGGTTATGGCAAAGATCTAAAAGAAGAAATTCTAAAACCGGGACAATGGCAAATCGGCGTCACAGGTTTTGGAGGGTTTTTACCCTACGATGATAACCGTGTTACCCCAAGCCCCACCGAAAAAGATAAATGGGAATTACCGCAATTGGCCTTTGATGTGGAGTTCAAAGAGAACGAATACAATATGCGAAAAGACATCATAAAGGAAATCATTGAAATGTTCAAGACCGCAGGGTACAAAGATGTACAATCCTATGAAGAATCTTCAGGCCCTGGTTTGGGCATACATGAAATGGGCGGTGCAAGAATGGGCCATAATCCAAAAACCTCTGTGCTGAATAAAAATAATCAGGTACACGCCGTACCCAACGTTTATGTGACCGATGGTGCATTTATGACCTCGTCAAATTGTGTGAACCCGTCATTGACCTATATGGCTTTTACAGCCCGTGCGGCGAACCAGTTCAAAGCAGGTACATTTTCATAGGTCTTTTATAAATTTTAGAGGTAGAACCGTAAAAAAATCAACAATATTAACTGACCACCTAACGTTTAGATTTTATGAACAACGCTTCAGCTAGAAACCTGTGGGGAGATTATTTAGATGCCCACTTAGAGGATGCCTTTCACGAGGCTCCAAAAACCATATATTTTTGTGATAACGAGGTTGATGCCAATGAATGCGCCAAATTGGTCAAAGCCGGGGTTAAGAAAGCAACTTCATATTCTTTATTAGGCCTTCAATATAGGAAAGAAAGATTACCCAAAATAGGTGACTATACGGTCGTTACCGATTGGGAAGGTGAGGCGCAATGTATTGTCAGAACTACAAAAGCAATACTAAAACCCTTTTTTAGCATTGATGAAGAATATGCACGAATGGAAGGTGAGGGCGACAAATCTTTAGACTACTGGAAAAAAACCCATTGGGACTACTATACACGTGAACTGGAAGAATATGGCCGTGTACCACGGGAAAGTATGATTATTGTTTGTCAAGAATTTGAAAAGATTTTCGAACGGTAAAACAAAATACTTTGGCTATGTTCTAATAAATGACTGTTTTAAGCATTATTTATTCAAATACGGATTATATTTAGTCTCAGATTTACAAATAATTACACGTAATAGGTTGAAAATTAATATTATACTGAATCAGTTGTAATTTAGAACATAGCCAATATTTTTAATCAAAGAAGCCGCTTCTTAAGCGGCTTCTTTGATTAAAAGTAACTATTGCAGGTAATAAACATATTTATTTATTAGGATCTTATTAAAATATATCGGATCTTTTAATTCGTTTGAACAGCCTAGAGGTTCTAGTGTTACGTGTAGGCACATTAGAAAAACGCGTTGTAGAATTGGAAAGGGAAAATACAATACCACGGGAACGCCTGCTTAAATATGAAAAGCCGAAGAACAGTCGTAATAGTTCAACACCTCCCTCTAAAGACGAGAACCGTTCCAAGAAAAACCAA
>UOEL01000027.1_pt1 | contig 14926 bp, 15 predicted proteins | sample 1989351 | NCBI WGS metagenome assembly UOEL01 (sample SAMEA4712195, study PRJEB27164) | hydrothermal vent metagenome | biome: marine basaltic hydrothermal vent biome; feature: marine hydrothermal vent; material: mineral | place: Pacific Ocean | collected 2011-06-14/2011-07-23 | depth 1719 m
GCGGCGCAGTAACTATTCAGCCGAAATGCTTTCGATAATATGTATGCTCCAGAGGAGCAAAACCTTTGTGGGATAATTACATTTATAGAAACATAAGCCCCGTAGGGGCGGCACAAGATATATAAAATGGCGAACACATAGTTAAAGAAGGGTATCGAGAATTCCCCTCCTACGGCGGGCGGGCCCGCCCGCCGTAGGAGGGGAATATTTATTTTGGCCATTATGATCGAAGATGCCGTTCCTATAGAGTTGTCGGCCTTTTTCTAAAATGTATAAAAGCTCGGCTACCTTAATAGGTAACTATTCAGCCCCGAGGCCTCGGGGCCATTTCGGCCGAACAGTTACGCAGCGCACCCATATCTTCGTAAGTGACTGGTTATGAGCATGTATTGTTGCCATGCACCCCTACCTGCCAGCAGGTTCATGTCATTGACCTTTCGCCATATTCCTGCCCGTCCGGCAGGCGGGTGTGGGTACACCGTAGCTGCTACAGGCAGGTTCGACAAACTAAAAAATTGAAATTAATTTTTTAGAGTCTCACGAACAAAAGATTGATTTACTTACCTTCGGAATCCAACAGGGCAAAGAATTTATCCAGATCAGGGATAATCACAATTCTTGTCCGTCTGTTTTTAGATCGGTTTGTTTTTGAGTCATTGTCCACCAAGGGTACATAACTACTTCTTCCCGCTGCGATTAATTTCGAAGGATCTACCCCAAACTTATTTTGTAGTTTCCTAACTATCGATGTGGCTCTCTTGACACTTAAGTCCCAATTATCTTGGAATATTTGGGTGTTTATGGTTTTAGAATCGGTATGGCCTTCCACCATTACTTCCATACTTGGCTCAGAATTGATGACATCGGCTATTTTTTTTAAAATCGCGTCTGCTTTACTGCTGACCCTGTAGCTTCCGCTGTTGAACAGTAATTTATCTGAAATACTGATCATCACCACCGTTTTGTCAATATCGATATCAACATCGTCTTCTTCATCGGCAATCGACTTTTTTAAATTGTAGGATATTGCAATATTTATGGAATCTTCCATAGTCTTGGCATTGGCAAGAACGCTGGGGTCTATTTTGCCCAAAGTGGTGCGCATCTTTGCTTTGGTATTGTTGCTCATTACCGCAACATCATCAACCGAGGTCATTTGATTATTGTTCGCTTCCTTTAACGAACTGATCTTTGCATTGTATTCGGCCACCCTAGCTTCAATTTTGGAAACTTTGGATTCCAGATCTTTTTTTTCAACCTGTGTCTTGGTCAATTGACTTTTGGTATTGGCCAGATCACTCTCTAAGGCAACATATTTTTTCTTCGATACGCATGAAGACAATGTCGCCATGGCCAATAAAGCAATAAATATTCTTTTTTCCATCTTTGATTTTGATTTTTTTAATGTTAAGGGAATTACTATACTAATTGATACGTATTGCAGGCAAAAAAAGACTATAAGCCTATCTAAAAATGACAAAAAAAGCCTAGCAAGTGAAGTGTTGGATAAAAACGAGGGGGCAATAGAGGAGCCCCGATAATCAAACATATAAGGAGAGCGTTCATTGACGCTCTCTTTTTAACTTATCTGGTATGCAGCCTTATTATTCGCAGCCTCCGGTAAAGCCATCTGCGCTGAATTTTGTTTGAACGCCACCTTGTCGGCTTCCGTCTTTCACTTGTATGGCCAGATTGTTCTCGCCACTGCCATCACGTTTTGGGCTACAGTACTCAAAAAGATAAAAACTATTGGCCTGTTGTGATACCCTAAAGGATATATCGTTAAAAGTGGTTTCCAATTCTTCTTTGTTCCCGGCAAAAACACTAAAGGTCTTACCGATATCGGTAAGTACTTGAGTATCGATCTCTGCACCAAGGCCGATGGTGAAAAAAGAAATATTGGGGTTTGCCTCATCAACCTTCTTTTGGGCCTCTGCCTTGGTAAAGCGCGATGCTTGGTCGGTACCGTCGGTAAAGATCACTACTGAGGCAGCGCCTATCTTATTGTCTTGTGTGCTTTCGGCCAATAAGCCTGAGGCAATATCCGTAGACTTTATCACTGCACCGTAGAGATCCGTTGATGGGTCATTGCTTATATCAACGGTAATTCCTTCAATAGCAGTGGTCAACTCGGTTTTTGAAGCCGTTAACGGATTTAACTCGTGCAATTCATTTTCACCATCAAACCAATAGATCACCATTTTAAAAGATTCTTGCTCGGTCGCTGGCATAACATTGTCGATAAAACTGATACTGGCCGTTTTCAACTCTTCAAGGCTACTGCTCAATACGCTATTACTCAAATCAAGCACCAAAAGAGTGTTTGTACTGAAGATCTGTGCGTTCGGTGATATACGTGCCAACGATTCAGAAGTTGATATCTTATTGAAACATGCATCGTTACGACCCTGCTCGTAAATGATAAATTGATCGGCGGTGAGTTTGGGTACAGGTTTTCCGTCGCTATCTGACACCTTAAAAAAGATAGACACCTTACCGGGTAGGGTAGTGAATTGTTCTTGTATAGAGAGTACCAAGTCGCTCTCACCAAGGCCAAGGCAATCATCAACCGGTTTTCCTTTTCCTAAACCTTCTCCTGTATTGAGAACAAAGTTGACATCGTCATCGGCGTTTCCGCATGAAACAACTAGGGCAAGAGAAAAAAATAATATAAAAAATTTTGTAAACGCTTTCATTTTCAAAGTTTTTGGGTTCATTCATCAGAACGGACAAAATCCGCTTAAATTATGGCAGATTTAAAAAACAGTGTTAAACATTGTTAAAGAAATGCTCAAGATTTCGGTAACTTCCATTATGAAAGTAAATTACATTGTAAATAGTCTTCTTATGGTAACACATATTTTCTTACTTTCCCTTTACTATTCTGAAAAACCACCTTTTTTTCGCATCGATTTACTAGATTATTTCATCTATAATTGAGTACAATGACCCACGAATTCAAAAAAATAGCAACTATTTATAAAAGTGCCAGTGCAGCTGGCATAAGAGCCGTACTAGCTACTGTTGTCGCTTTAGATGGATCCTCGTACCGCAAACCGGGCGTATGCATGTTGATTCTCGAAAATGGTGAAATGACTGGTGCTGTTAGTGGTGGCTGTGTGGAAAAAGAAATTTTGCGCCAGGCGAGTTCTGTCTTTAAAACCGGAATTTCAAAAGTGATGACCTATGATGGCAGGTACAGATCGGGCTGTGAGGGTATTTTATATGTTCTAATCGAACCATTTCAACCGAACGATTTGTTTTTCTCTGTCTTTTTTAAAACTTTGGAAGACCGAACCTCTTTTAAGATATCTTCTTATTTTAAAAAAGAAGATAGTGAAGATGTTGGTTTTGGCAGTACAGTGCAATTTCAAAATGACACCCTGCAATTGAATCTGAAACATTCCGTGAACACAGATTTTAAAGTGCTCGATCGGAAAATGAAACCTTGTTTTAAACTGATTATTATCGGTGCCGAACACGATGCGGTGTTGTTATGCTCCTTCGCTTTTCTTATGGGCTGGGAGGTCACCGTTGTGGTCAATCCATCCGAAGAAAAAAACAGTACGGACTTCAAAGGTGCGAACAAATTTTTGCCGATCCTGCCCGAAGAATTGGATACAAATCACATTGATGATCAGACCGCAATTATTTTGATGAACCATAGCTACGCAAAAGACCTTCTGTGCCTAATGGCACTGAAAGATAGCCTACCGGCTTATTTAGGTATGTTGGGCCCTTCAAAAAGGAGGGAGAAATTACTGAACGAGTTTTTAGAATACTGCCCTGAAGTATCGGATACTTTTTTTGATGCTATTCATGGGCCCGCTGGTCTGAATATAGGAGCCGAGACCCCACAGGAAATTGCCATAGCCATCATATCTGAGATTTTAGCGGTGACTCGTAAGCAAAAATCTATACCATTGAGAGACAAACAAGCGGGTATTCATAACTAATGGGAAGAAAACAGAACATCGCGATTTTGATTTTAGCGGCGGGGGAATCTTCTCGAATGAAAGAGAAGGTGAAGCAGTTACTTTCTTGGGAGAATACTTCCTTATTGGGAAATGCTCTTAAACAGGCCCAGACATCAATAGCAGCTGGCACCTATGTTGTTTTAGGAGCCAGTGCCGATCTTATTAAAAAGGAAATACGTATTGACCCATCGATAGTAATTCAAAACAGAGATTGGAGAAAAGGAATGGGAAGCTCTATAGCTGTGGGAGTCAAGCATATTTCATCTTGCCCAGAACAGTATGATGCAGTACTGGTTATGTTGGCCGATCAACCTCTTATCGATACGGGTTTTATAAACGTTTTGTTGGATAGTTGGATGGACAACCATACATCGATCGTTGTCACATCGTACCCGAATGGGGTAGGAGTACCCGCCGTTTTTGGGAAGTCCCTTTTTTGTGAATTGATGCAACTAGACCAAAATCAAGGTGCAAAAACGATTATCGACAAGTATAAAAAAGACATTTTAAGTATTTACCCCGAAGGAAAAGAAGCGGATATCGATACTTGTAACGACTATCAAAATCTTTTGAACAGAGTTAAAGTAAAAAATCAACATAAAATATATAAATAAATGTTTATCAGTAAGTTAAAATTATTTCTGTCGATTTCATTGTTAACATCACCATTGGTGTTTTCGCAAGAAATGGACTTTGAAGAATACAACCCGAAATCGACTTTGGTCGTACCGGGCGAAGAAGTGAAACAAGCAAAGTTTCCGTTTATTGATGTACATAGCCATCAGCGCAATATGTCGGCCAGTAACCTATCAACCTTGATTTTGGATATGGATAAGTTGAACGAAGGCATTATGGTCAATCTCAGCGGTGGATCGGGCAAGAAACTGAAAGATAAAATCCAAAGTATACAAAAAAACCATCCCAATCGTTTTGTGGTCTTTGCAAATGTGGATTTTGGTGGGGTAGGTAAAGAAGATTGGGCAAAAAATGCGGTCGTACAATTAGCGGAAGATATAAAAAACGGCGCAAAGGGCCTTAAAATATACAAAAGCCTGGGTCTACGAAATAAAGATACCGACGGAAAACGCTTGGCAATCGATGACGTGCGTTTAGATCCCATTTGGGCCATCTGCGGTGAGCTTGGCGTTCCTGTATTGATTCATGCCGCCGACCCCAAATCGTTTTGGGATGATATGAATGCCTATAATGAACGCTGGCTAGAACTAAAAACGCATCCGAGAAGAAAACGCTCGGCAACCAATCCTGTACCATGGCAACAGATTATTGATGAACAACACCGAATGTTCAAAAAACATCCCAAAACAAATTTCATCAACGCCCATATGGGCTGGTATGCCAATAATTTAGAAAAGCTGGGGAGGTTGATGGACGAAACCCCGAATATGAACGTTGGCATTGCTGCGGTAATCGCTGAACTAGGGAGGCAACCCCGCAATGCAAAAGCGTTTTTTATCAAATACCAAGACCGGATCCTTTTCGGAAAGGATAGTTGGAAACCCGAAGAATTCCCCACCTATTTTAGGGTGTTGGAGTCAGATGATGAATACTTCCCCTATTATAAGAAGTACCATGCATTTTGGGCCATGTACGGGTTAAATTTACCAGACGAGGTACTCAAAAAAGTGTATTACAAGAATGCCTTAAAACTTATTCCCGGTTTAGATCGGAGTTTGTTTCCCGAAGAGTGAATTATTTTATCACAATCTTAACTTGTCCATTTTCCGTTCAGCACAAAAATTTTTTAACTTGTACGAGAAACCCATAAATCTTATATCATGTGCAAGAAACACCAATGCCATATTGTTCCGCCCCATATTTTGGAAGAGCTGGCAAAACGAGGTAATATCAGTTGTAAAAAAACATTGAACGATACTCAAAGAATACTTCAAAAGAGAAACACGGCACTTAATAATTTACTGGTTCGAAAACAAGAAGCGGGTGACGGCAATCGTTTTGTCTACGATAGCCAAGGCCAAGCCGAACAACGCGTGAAACTGATAAGAAAAGAAGGGGAAGCCCGTGTGAGTGATTCTACCGTCAACAGCGCCTATGACACTTCGGGTTTTGTTCGAGAATATTTCAAGAACACCTTTGGCCTCAATTCAATAGACGACCTAGGGTTGAATATCATTTCAAATGTACATTATGGTACCGATTACAATAATGCTTTTTGGGATGGCGATGAAATGACCTATGGCGATGGTGACGGAAAGGAGTTCGAGAATTTTGCCAATGCCATTGATGTGGTCGCTCACGAATTGGCGCATGGTATTACCCAATTTTTGGCGAATTTGGAGTATCAAAGTCAGTCAGGTGCCTTGAATGAACATTTTTCCGATGTATTCGGCACCATCATCAAACAAAAATACTTGAAGCATGATGTTGATCAAGCCGATTGGCTTATTGGTGATACCGTGGTTACCAAAGAGTTTCCTGGAGTGGCGATACGTTCTATGAAGGCACCCGGTACCGCCAATGATTTTGATACCCAGCCAGATCATATGGATGATTATTATTCGGGCGTGGCAGATAATCAAGGTGTACATATCAATTCAGGAATCCCCAATAAGGCCTTCTATCTATCGTGTATCACAATCGGATTGGATGATTGTGCGCTAATATGGTTTGAGACCTTAAAACAACTTTGGCGTACGGCAAATTTCAATGATATGTTGGAGGTAATTCTACAAACAACTGAAAAATTGCAAAACGATGGTAAAGTCTGTAGTGCCGCAACTGAAGCTATTGAGAAAAGTTTTGCCACCGTGGGCCTGCCAAAAATAGCTGTATGAAATACGAGGTATTTATCGATGGGGGATTTATGGGATTCCCAAAAACATATCAGGGAGAAGTATTTCTTGAAGACGATATAAAAAGAGCGGTTTTTAAAGGGATGAAAATTAAAATCAAACCCACTAACGATTTAAGGGATGGTTTTCAATACCATCTAAAATTTATCGACAATAATATCGAATACACAGCGATTTTCGATGAACTTAACCTGCCCTTACAAGTAAGACGGTTTATTGATTCGGTGCGCAAAAAATAGAACACGATACGTTTTTCTTTGCAAGAGAGGGCTATAAATGCTATCAAAGTATGACGGCCTCGGCTGAAAACATCTTAAAAAGAATTGGAGTAGGGGTACTAAAAATGTTTATAATCAGTTTAACAAATAGTACCTTTTGCCAAAGAAAAGTACAACTGTTAGTAATTGGCTTGATTGTTGACTAAACTGTTAGGTTACTGTAATTCAAAAATTTATGATAAAGAGACTAGTTCTTGTAATAATAGGGATTTTAACAATAAATGGTGTCTTTGCCCAAGACTGGCAAAAAGACATTGAAAAGGCGAAAGAAATAGCGGCCAATGAAAATAAGACCATAGTACTTGTCTTTCAGGGTTCTGATTGGTGTGCGCCCTGTATACGTTTAGATCGAGAAGTATGGAGCACGGACACTTTTAAGGCCTATGCAAAAGACAATTTTGTAATGCTGCAGGCCGACTTTCCCAGAAAAAAGAAAAATGCCCTACCAGAGATCCAAGCTGTGGAAAATGCCGAACTTGCCGAAAAATATAACAAAAAAGGCATTTTTCCTTTTGTTGTGGTAATGGACAAAGATGGAAATACCTTGGGAGAAACGGGTTATAAAAAAGTTTCACCTGAAGCGTATATAAAAATATTGAACTCAATTAAAGACTAATTTGAATCGAACCTTTATCATACTGCTCATATTGTTATCGGTTACATGCGTTGCCCAGCGGCCACACAAACGCACCTTCAAAGCAATGGGCAGTCGTTTTGATATTACCGTGGTCGCCAATGACTCTGTTCATGCGAATGCATACATAGATACAGCTATAAAAGAGATTTCCAGAATTGAAAAAATGATTTCCTCTTGGGATGCGGCTTCCCAAACTTCAGAAATAAATAAAAATGCTGGCATTCAAGCGGTAAAGATCGATAAAGAACTGTTCGATCTAATAGAGAGAGCCTTGAGCATATCAAAATTGACCGATGGCGCTTTTGATATTAGTTATGCCTGTATGGACAAATTATGGAAATTCGATGGCAGTATGACAACAATGCCCACGACCGAAGAGATAAATGCTTCGGTTGCCCGGGTTGGTTTTGATAATATCGTTCTGAACAAAGAGAACAGTACCGTGTTTTTGAAATTAACGGGCATGAAAATCGGTTTTGGTGCAATAGGAAAAGGGTATGCCGCCGATATGGCCAAAGAACTATTGATGAATATTGGCGTGCCATCGGGAATTGTAAATGCCTCAGGCGATATGAATACATGGGGAAAGCAACCCAACGGGAAGCCTTGGAAAGTGGCCATTACCAACCCAATGAACAAAGACATTGCATTTGCATTGCTGCCCATTACAAATGGGGCGGTGGTCACCTCGGGCAACTATGAAAAATTCGTCAACTATAACGGGAAGCGCTACACCCATATTATCGATCCGCGTACGGGCTACCCCTCGAGCGGTATTATCAGTGTAACCGTATTTGCGCCCAAGGCGGAATTGGCCGATGCATTGGCCACATCGGTCTTTGTGATGGGCAAAGAAGTTGGCTTGAACAGAATCAATCAGCTTGACAAAATAGAGTGTGTCATCATTGATGACAAAGGAAACATTTTCACCTCAGACAATATTGAAATAGATACATTATGATCAGAAAATTGATGATAGTGGCCTGTGCCACTGGTTTTTTCAGCAGTTGTGTTGTAGTAAAGGAGTATGAAAAAGTAAGTATCAATGATCCTGATATGGTCTTGACCGAAAAAAAATGCGATCGTAATCTGACCATAGCACACTCATATCGGGAGGCTTCGGTAGGCGCCAACGGAGGTAAGACCGGGGGTGGTTGTGGTTGTAATTAATACATATTGATCGAATGCCATGAAGTTATCAAAATACCTTTTTGCAATAGGGTTTATTCTTATGTCTTTCATAAGTTCGGCCCAAACGCAAGATTTTGCACAGGTGTACAAAAAACGTGTACTTGAAAATACCGAACTTGATTTTCTGGCCAGTTACTATGCCCAAGATGGTGATAATGCTGCTGTAAGCGGTGGTATCGGTAGTGAAGAGTTAACTGATATTACCAGTGCCCTTGTGATATCGATACCTTTGAACGACGATGATGTTTTAACGATCGATGCGGGAATTTCGGCCTACACTTCGGCTTCTTCCAGCAATATAGACCCCTTTGACGGCAATAGGGCTGCAGATCCTTTTGTGGCGAGTACAGGGCCTTCTCAAGCTGATGTTTGGTTTAATTTTACCGGTAGCTATAACCATAGTTCTGATGACAGAAACGATATATGGTCGGCCAAAGCCTCGGTTTCATCGGAGTTTGATTATTTCTCTATAGGTTTTGGAGGCGGTTGCACCAAGCTTTTCAATGAGAAAAACACAGAGATGAGCATTAACGCCAATGTGTATTTAGATACTTGGACAACCTTTTACCCCATTGAACTAAGAGGATTTGGAGAAAATGGTATCGGCATGTTTCGACAAGACGAAATAACCGGCAACACAAATTACAATCCTGATTTTACTGAATTCAGTAGCAAGAACCGAAATTCATATTCTTTGGGATTCGGTTTTTCTCAAATTCTCCATAAGAATGTTCAGGGCTCGATATCGGTTGATATTGTACAACAAGAAGGTCTGCTCTCAACACCTTTTCAACGGGTGTATTTTAGCGATGTTGCCGATTCTTTTATCGAAAACTTTCAACTGGCGGATGGTATTGAACTGCTTCCTGATAAACGATTTAAAATAGCCATTGGCGGACGTCTGAATTGGTATCTCAATGAAATTATTACGGTACGGACCTATTATCGGTATTACTTTGACGATTGGGGCATTAATTCTCATACGGCCAGTATAGAGATTCCCGTAAAACTATCCGATAAGTTTACGGTCTACCCATCCTATAGGTTTTACAACCAGACGAAAGCAGATTATTTTGCGCCCTATGAAGAGCTTTTGTCAACTGCTGAATTTCGCACTTCAGACAATGACCTATCTGAATATACGGCAAATCAATATGGGTTTGGAGTGTCCTATACCGACATTTTTACCAGTTTTCGCGTTTGGAAAGTGGGTTTGAAAAGTATTGATCTGAAGTTTTACCGGTATGATCGAGATACGACTTTTAACTACAGTCTAATTACAACAGGTTTTAATTTTGTTATTGAATAAACTTGGTGAGAATTGATAATTGAGATAATGGTTCACTATAAAACCTCCAATAACTGCTTTTGAATATAGCCAAGAATAAGCATCCAGTTCATTTTTAAGACCAGGGCCGCTGTGGGTACGTTATCATCTTCAATGGCAGAGATTATGGCGTCATGCTGGTTATCTGATTTAGAATAAATATAGTCGTCGGCCATAAACTCTCTTTCGTAGAAAAAAATCCTGACTTTCAAATCCTCTAAAATTTGTTGCGCCAAAGTGTTTTCATAGTGCTGGGTCAATAAACGATGAAACTCGAGTTTTGCGTTTATTCTGGTTACGGTATCTTCGGCATTTTTAAAAATCGTTTGTTGTAATTTAAGTGAAGCAACCGAGTCTTCGGTAAAGGTCGAATTTTCAAGGGCAAGAGTCTCCAATTCCGCCACTAGATCATAAAGGTCTTTCGCCTCGTTTTGACTTAGTTCAGAAATAATAAAGCCTCGGTTGGGTATCGCGGTAATGATCCGCGATTGTTGTAATTGTGAAAGTGCTTCTCGAATAGGGGTGACACTGACCTTCAGTTCACGGGCCAACGCAGCGAGATTGATGGTCTGGCCTTCTTGCAATTCGCCCTTTTTCATTTCACGTAAAAGATGTTCACGTACTTGGTCTCTAAAAATAATTTTACTGATCATCGCTCAAATATACAAAATCGTATACGATTCATAAAAAAGAGCTTGTTTCTTTTTAGTTCAACGATTAAGGTTGTTGAATAATCTAATAATAAATTGTTATAAAGTAAATTTGACTGTATTTTTTGAACAATTTGGAGCGAAAAGTTGGTTATAGGCTATATAATTTATTACCTTCCCCCAGTTGATTGGGTATTCCAAAAATATATTTATTTTTAGTAGGAAACCCTTAGAACAATGATAAACACAGCATTAAGTATATATGGCTAGAGCACAAGAGACCTTTGGTAAAAAAGAACGTGAAAAAAAGCGCTTAAAAAAACGTGAGGATAAGAAAAAAAGAAAAGAAGCGCGCAAAGCAAATGCCGGTGGTGGCAGCTTAGAAGAAATGTTGGTATATGTTGATGAAAACGGACATTTCACCGACACGCCGCCAGATCCGACGAAAAAGGTCAAGGTCGATGCCGAAAGCATAGTTCTTGGTATTCCGAAGAAAGCGGCCCAAGAAGAAGAGGATCCCATTCGCAATGGTAAGGTTTCCTTTTTCGATACCTCAAAAGGATTTGGGTTCATCATAGATTCTGGCAATCAAGAAAAATATTTTGTTCACGTTAGTGGCCTGATCGATGAGATCGAAGAAAATGACAAGGTCACCTACGAGCTTGAAAGGGGCATGAAAGGCATGAACGCCGTTCGAGTAAAGAAACAATAAGTCACTTTAACAGGTATTGGTTGGTCGTATATGGCAAGGTTGCTTATTTGATGGTACAATAGACTCTATTGGAAATTACGACTGGTACGTGTCACAAAAGATATAGTACTAATAGTGTATTTGCCTGTATTCCAATTTTACTAACTCCCCCCTTTTTATCTTTGAATGGTTATGCCGATAGGGCATTGTAATAAATATGCCATGAATTTTATCATTGTTTTACGTCATAGATAATAACGGCAAAAGCCGATATCGGGGGCTGGACAGGCATCAAATTCGGGTCAATATCCGCTGTATTTGGGTCAACTTTGTCCGCCGGATTCTAAAATACTTGAGATCAACGAGTGTGATAACAAAAAATTCTACGGCTTTGGCTTCTATTTTTCATTTTGTTCTCGCTTAACTTGAGAAAATCAGGGCGACCATGATTCTGAAATCATCTTTCTACTCAAAATATCGAACTTTGATTTTTTATGACCAACGCTGAATCTTGAGTTGTTTCTGAAAATCGACTTTTCGGAGGGGACTCAATAATAATAATAATAAAAAACAGTTATCAATATGAATCATCTATTAACGGTAATTCACACGTATATAAAAAAAACAATCCATTTAATTCACAAAAACTTATGAAAAATTATTTGAAATCTCCCGTAAAAAGGATTTTTATGATTCTAACCCTTACCTTGTTTATTGCAAGTTGTTCAACAGACGATGGCTCTGTTTTTGATACAATTCCCGATCCCGATTCCGAAACACCTGAAGTAGCAACCCTTGTTTTCAATGAAGGCGATTCTTCAAACGATATCATGGTTGCTGAAGCTAGTGGCGAAGTCGGATCAACAGTATCAGGTAGAATTATTTACACTTCGACCAATACCACACAGCGTAGATTGTACATTACCCAAAACATCTCAGGGCAAGGCGATATGCCCTTCAATGATTTCAATTTAGATAGTGATAATCTGAAAAAAGCTTTAAAAGCGGATGGATCTATCGATTTAGACGGGGCTACCAAAAAAGAAATTGATTTTACTTTTGAGCTTCCGGTACCGAATATCGATAATGGGTCGATAGTCTATAGTTTCTGGACCACCAAGGGAAAAGGTGATTTTAGAGACCCAGCTAAAAGATTAGCTTTAGGTGTGGGAGCCATTACCGTTACCGTAGGTACAGGAACTAATCCCACGGCTGCAGTTAGGGAATTTGCCGCTGTAAAATTATTTGCGCCTGATGTAAATGGTAAGACTGAGACTTTTTTTTCTCTTTTAAACGAAACCGTTTATAAAATCAATGTAGGTCCCGAATTCAGAGCATTCTGGGATTTTGGATACTACTACGGTGCTTCGGGTGTTTCTGCAGATGACGATGCTTCATTTGCTTCTACTGCTCAATATGATGAATCTTTTGGGTTTCCGGTAGAAGGCCTTAAGCCAAATGCTGACGAAGAAGACGCTGAAACAGAGACTTTGAACGAGACATTTTTCGGAAAGTCTACTAGTATAGATGCCGCTGCTTTTGACACAATCTCCTTATCGGGCGAGTTAAATTCGATAGCCAATTCCAATGAACAAAAAATCACAAAACTAAACGTTGGAGATGTTATTGAATTTGTAGACAACTACGGAAAAAAAGGGCTTATCAAGATTACCGACATACAGCCAGGTTTTGGCAACACTGATTTTATTGAGTTTGATGTTAAGATTCAGCCTTAAATATTTAGTATAAAAAAAAGGACTATTCCATAAACTGTGTAAGCTTAAAAAATAGCTTGGGCCATGGCCCAAGCTATTTTTGTTTAATTTTCATACAGTGAGGTCGTCTTGAATTATTGTTTGAAACCGAGCCCACCTGCCATGCCTACGACAGGTAAACCCGGGCGGGCAGGTCGTGCCGTAATGAAGTCATTTGAAACCATCGCTCCATCTGATATCTGGGAGATATCCCCTGCAATTACCATCCGTTTTGAACTTTAAAAACATCGTAACCACTAAGGTGGTTTAATCATTTAAAAATCAAATATTTATAATAATATATTTTTCTTTAAAAAAAGCGGTGATGATTTGGATCTTGAGTTTTTATTTCGGATCTTTCACAAAACCCATTGTATTGACCGACTTTTGGGCTGGAAAAGCACAAGTACCTGTTTTTGAAGTTCATAAAACAGCCCCATGTCTACCTTTGACAACAATCAAGCCGAAAGGGACCTGAGGATGATCAAGGTCAAGCACTGCCTGCTGGCAGGGAAAGTGTCAGGGTGCTTCAGGTCACAGACCCATGCACAGTACTTCGCGACCAATAGGGGGTACATCTCCACCGTCAAGAAAAACAATGAAAAAGTGCTCGATAATTTTCAAAGGGCTTTTCTTGAAAGCCCCTATCTGCCACCAATATCCAAAGGGTGAAAAATACTCCCGTTTACTAAAAAGGCATTTAATTCTCTGCCTCGATACCGAAAAATTCAGAAGAAAGTTTTAAATTATCCTCGAACAACAGTATCACTAATTTACGATCTTATGAAAAACCTAACTGCACTCCTGATTTTAGCTTTAGTGATATCGTGTACATCTAAAAGCTCCACAAGTCTTTTTAACGGAAAAGATTTAACAGGTTGGCTTAAGTACATGACAAAAAATAAATTGAAAAACATAGCAAGCTGAAAATTAGCGTTATGCGTTTTTTTTATTTTGAGACCTAACAGGTTTCCCTCCTACGGCGGGCAGGTTAAAACTTGTTAGGTCTTGATGGGCAACGACTTTATAAATCAAATTAGGCAAGAGTGATTTTTGTCATGTACTGAAAGTATCATCTTTCTTTTTTTCCTGTACATCAAAACTAAATGGCACTGTTTCTATATAGGTTTTTCGTTTATATCTAAGAAAGTACTGGCCAATAAAAAAGCCCCGCAATAGCAGGGCTCCTTTTAAAATAACTCATTGAGTGTGATTGCCCACAAACACTTAATTACATTTCAATCCAGTTGCCTTCGGCATCTGCAAACAATGTTCCAGTAGTACCATCTTCGTTGGCAACTTCCAACTTATACTGTGCAGCTTCGTTTACATAAGCTTTTGAAATTGTAGCCCCAGGATGATCTGTGGCCAATGCTGCAGAGATCCCAGCCGGCAATTCTTCTAAGGCGACTTCAGTGAAGCCATCTTGTGTTGCAACCGCTTCTGCCGTGGCTTCTTCTTGTGTTGCTTCAACTTCTGTTGCAACCGCTTCTGCCGCGGCTTCTTCTTGTGCAAATGCAGTCATTGTTCCTAAACACATAACTGCTACTAACATTACTTTTTTCATGATTTTAAATTTTAGATTCATAA